>Ga0315308_1000546_pt1 | contig 21025 bp, 18 predicted proteins | sample TDP3_MG_FD_203078 | JGI IMG/M metagenome (GOLD analysis project Ga0315308, IMG submission 203078) | Freshwater sediment microbial communities from Lake Towuti, South Sulawesi, Indonesia - TDP3 | ecosystem: Environmental > Aquatic > Freshwater > Lake > Sediment | place: Indonesia: South Sulawesi... | reverse complement strand
GCCTTGTCCCAGAAAGCCCTTCTCAGCCCCGTCGTGCCCAGGTCGAAGCCTACCAGTCTCCTTCTGACACCGTCCAGCCAGACGAAACCATCTCGCGCGATCTGCACGTGCTCACGCGACCCATCTCTCCAGGTGATCCATTCGTCGAAAAGAAAGAGGGTCTCAACGTTCATCTCCGGCTCATCGGAGGCGCGCACGCCCTTGGGTGAAGGCTCCAAGCCCATCGGCGGATAGGCGTTGGCGATGAGCAGCGGGGCGGCTGAGGCGACCGGTGTGATGACTAGAAGAGCGATGAACAAGGCTATGACGGCTCGGTTCGTCACCCGCGACAGTGGCAGTAACCTTCTGGCTGGGCTGCCTGGAATGGCATGTGGAGCTGCGACGACGGCGAGTGAGCAGTTAAGTAACCCTATGCCTGGAGCGGCCGTGACATGAGCAAGCAACCTACGTGCCCTACTGTAGCGCGCTGGGCCGCACGGAACGCCCCCCTAGATAAGGCATCTTACGGAATCGTATCGAGCTTCGATATCCTAGCTGGCCGAGTAGCATGCAGGATAGCAGGCCGGTAAGCGGCGGAGGAGAGCCGGTACCTCTCCCCGGCTCGGCGAGAGAGCAGGGAGCACCGGGTCACGGGAGACCCGAGGCGCATGCAGCCTCCACTAGGGCGAGGGCTTCGCTGCGTTTGGTCCTCACGCCCTGCTTCATGAGGGGCTGGCCTCCTCCTTGAAGACAGCCTCCGGGGCACACGTACAGCCTCACCGTCCGCGTTCTCAGCCTGTTCTGCCTTATCGTCATCGGCGCACAGACTTGGTGATAGGGCGGAGGCTCGTCGTCTCTCGCCTTTCAGCGTCTCCGGGCGGGTAACTGGGCCCGCCCAGATCGGAGGGACAGAATCCATAGAAGCCCGAGCCCTGTGACGGCTAACGCGATGGAGAGCGTGACCATATCCGCGGAGTTGCTTCTGTCCGCGTTGATCGCTGGAACCGTCACGCTCGCCGTGATCAGCGCGACGCTCAGCATATGGAAGAGGAGAGGCTTAAGTTTCACCTTAACGCCCCGCTTCTCCAACAGCTCAGCCTTCTAAGGGGCTTGAGGACTGCTCCAGCTGGAAATCTAACGTAGAGGCTAAGGTTCTGCAGATCCCCTGGTCAGCGCCACGTTAAGCCGGATCTGCCGGGTTTGACGCAGGTTACGGTGGCGCCCTCATGGCCACGGGCTCGACCATGTCTTCTCGTTGATACGCGTAGGTGAAGCCTCGCTTGAGGCTGGTGGCAGCGCCTGGGTTGCCTCCCTTGTCAAGGGCTATCACGGACACGTCGCCGGGGTAGCCTTGCAGGCGCTTGATCTCCTTGATCGTGGCGCGGCATGCTTCTCGAGGTTCTAGGCCGCTGCTCATGAAGTCGCAGACGCGCCTTGACAGACAGTGGACAATGGCGATCTCTCCCATGCCTGTTGCAGTTGCCCCGCCGACTCGATCATCCGCGTACAAGCCCGCGCCGACGATAGGTGAATCGCCCACTCTGCCGGGGAGCTTCATGAAGAGCCCCGTAGTGGAGGTTCCCGCCGCGATCCTCCCGCGCCGGTCGACCTCGACGATGCCTATGGTGTCACATGAGCGGCGAGGCGGCGGCAAAGGGAACCTGGCCGAGAACTCGCTGATCCTCTCCATGTACGCGCTCCTCTCTCCGTGGGCCTTTACCGGTGAATCCAAGTCCGCCCGCGCCTTGGCCCAAAGCTCCTGAGCATCAGGTTTCCAGGCCTGCTCCATTCGAAAGCCGCATGCTTGGGCGAAGCTCAGCGCCCCCCTCACCTACGAGGAGCACATGAGGCGTCAACTCCATAACCTTCCTTGCGACCGAGACTGGATGCCTGATCCCCTTCAGGCCTGCCACGGCCCCGGCCCTGAGGCTTCCGCCATCCATCACCGCGGCGTCAAGCTCCATCTCGCCCTCCAGGTTCGGCAGGCCGCCTAAGCCCACCGACAGAACCCTCGGGTCCTCCTCCACAAGCCTTATTCCGGCCTCGACCGCATCGACGGCGCTCCCGCCCACCCTGAGCCGCGCGAAGCCCTCGGATATGGCCTTCACGCCGAAATCCCAGGTCGCGATCATCGCAGCCTTCAACACGTCCTTCCCCCGGTGCTCGTAGCGCGCAGAGACGTTTGCGCGCCGAGAAAAGGGCTGCGCCTAGGCGGACGTCAGTCTGCTTCCCGGCGCGAGGTAGCCGTGAGGCCTCATAGGCTTTATCCGGTAGAGGAACCCAGATAGGCCGTTAGGATCGGAGGCAGGTGGTAAGGTGAAGCTCTTCGTCATGACGGACCTAGAAGGCGCCACGGGCGTAGCCGGCATCTGGGAGGATTTCAACCCTGGGGCTAGGCAGTATCAAGCCGCGATCAGGTTCCTGACAGGGGATGTGAACGCGGCCGTTGAGGGCTCTCTCGAGGCGGGAGTGGACACCGTCGTTGTCCTCGACGGTCATGGCCCCGGTTTCAGCATCGACCTGGAGACCCTCACGCCTAAGGCTCAGCTCATTCGCGGCCGCAGGGTCTCTGAGCTGGAGGGCCTAGACAGCAGCTTCGACCTCATGTTCTGCATGGGCGCACATTCCATGGCGGGCACGCCGGACGGGCTGCTCAGCCACACGCTCTCGTCCGCGTCCATAGTCAACATGTGGCTTAACGGCCGGCCTGTGGGCGAGGTAGGGCTCTGGGCCGCGATGGCGGGCGAGCTTGGCGTACCCGTCGGCTTGGTCGTAGGCGATGGCGCTGCCGTGAGGGAGGCGAGGAGCCTCCTCGGTGACATCGAGGCCGTCGCGGTGAAGGAGGCGACCAGCAGGTTCGCGGCGCGCTGTCTCCATCCGTCCGTGACGCGGCCGCTGATCAAGGAGGCGTCGAAACGGGCAGCGACAAGAGGCTCGCAGTGGAAGCCCTACGTGCCCGAGACGCCGGCCGAGCTGAGAGTTGAGCTCATAGACGTGCAGAACGCCGACAGGGTGGCGAAGAGAACGAACGTCCAGAGGATAGACGGCCGTACAGTGGCGTACAGGGGTGATAAGGTAGCCGAGGCACTGATGCAGGTACTATAGTGCCCGCGCCTCTCTCTGAGCAGATGGCTTTCTAGGCGAGCGGATCGTTTGCTGACGTCAGCGACTAGACACGCAACCCTTAAGCTCAAGACGCATAGGTCTCCGAAGCTGCGGTAGGACTGACGGATGAGGGTTCGCGTCTCCGCTCCGGCGAGGCTCCATCTCGGCGATATAGACCCCTACGGGCTCGGCAGGTTCGGCTTCGCGCCCATACTCGCGATCGATCGGCCTAGGGCCGTCGTTGAGGCCGAGGACTCTGAGACGCTCACGGTCAAGGGCCCTGATGAACGCGAGGCTGCGGTCTACGCCCGGAGAACACTGGAGGGCTTCGGCCTGAAAGGGGCCTCTGTCCATGTGCTTTCCACGGCTCCGAGGCACGCAGGCTTCGGTTCAACCACGCAGCTCGCCTTAGCCGTAGGCAGAGCCGTCACGGCGGCGCACGGCCTCAAGCCCGACAGCGTCACCTTACTGAGGGCCTTAAGGAGGACTTCGACGGGAGGCGTCCACACCTTCCAGCGCGGAGGCTTCGCGCTAACCGGGGGATTGAGGCTTAAGGCCGGAGACAGGTCCTTTCTTGAGGGAGAACGGCCCCTGGCGCCCCCGTTAATCCTTCGAGCCCGCTTCCCGCCCGAGTGGCGCTTCGTCCTCGCAACACCGAGGGGAGCCGCGGTTCCCCCGCACGGTGAGGCGGAGGACCAGACCTTCCGTCGGCTCCATGCCGGGAAGCCGCCGGAGGCCCTCATCCACAGGTCGTACTTCATCACCGCAGCGCGGCTTGTGCCCGCAGTCTTGGAGGCCGACGCGGAGGGCTTCGGCAAGGCCTTGACGGAGCTCCAGGTTCTCGTAGGCCGCGTCTACTTCCCGGTTCAACGCAGCATCTTCAACCCCGCCTCCACGTGGCTGATCCCGATCCTTCACAGAGCAGGGGCTCAGGGAGTAGGCCAGAGCTCCTGGGGTCCCACCGTGTATGGGTTCGTGGACTCCGACGCCAGGGCTGAGGAGCTGCAGAGGGCTGTGGAGCAGAAGGCCGGGGAGGGGGCCGATGTCCTCAAGGTCAAGGCTGACAACAGGGGCGCGCGAACAGAGGCCCTGAGCCCTTAGGCTACGTCCTCATATCGACCATTCGCTTCCTCATGATGGCCTCGAGGTCGAAGCCGGGCAGGCGAACGTAGTCTAGGACGGTGCCCCGCGCTTCCTTGATCCTCATACTCTCGACTAGATCCTTGTAGGCGCCTCCGGCGATGCCGTTCGCGAGAAGCGCGGCTCCCTGCGCCGCCTCCTTCACCTCGTCCGTGAACCCGTCGAGCAGGCGCACAGGCAGCTTGGAGACGCGCTCAACGACGCCTGAAAGCCTCTCGAAGAGCCTAGGCACCCTCGAGAGCCTCCCTGAGAGCAGAATCTCCCCAGGAGGCTTCTCGAACGCGGCGAGTTCCATGGCTATCGATCTGACGACGCCCTCTTGGAACGACCTCCAGGCTTCTCGGAAACGTTCGTCGCCCGTAAGCCTCTCCGCGAAGAGCTCCGGGCTTACGACCTTGCCCGACGCCACGTAGCCGATGCCTCCCTCGGCCAGGTGAAGCTCGCTGAAGCCCCTGAGGAGATGAGGCAACTCCAGGTCCATTGAGCCCATTGTCAGATAGCCCGGGCCGGGGAAGCTCGTTCCGCCCACGCCGTCGACGACCTGTCCATGCTCTACAGCCATGGCGGCGTTGAAGCCAAAGCCCAGCTCTACGACGACCAGGCTGGCAGCGCCATAGTCGACGCCGTGCTTTCGCACGTAGTCCCATATCGCGAGGGCAGCGATGCAGGTCTTGTCCGCCGTGCCCATGTCGACTCTGTTCAGCTTCCGGTGATGAGGCACCGTGGGCAGCTGGATCACCCCGGGCACAAAGTAGACGTTGAGACCGGAGGCCCTAAGCATCCGTATGAACCTCCTGATCGCCACATCTACCTCCGTGTTCTTCGCCAGCGTCGCGAAGGCCAGGTCTAACTCCGTGACCTCCGAGACATGCCTGAAGGCCATCCCCATCGCTGAAGGCCCCACCACCACATCCGGCCTAGCCTCGACCACAACCTGATAGAGCTTCTCCGGCTGCTTAGCGACGACCTCCGTCGGGACACATTCCTCTAGGAGGACCTCCTCGGCGGAGTCTCCGATGCAGCAGACGTCGAAGCTGCTGGTCCCAGGGTCGATGCCCAAAGCCCTCATAGCCAAACCCGGGGAAATCATCTCCCAGCCGATCCATTAAGCCTTTGTGAAACAAGAACCCAAGCCGCGCTGCGGCCCGGCTTGCAGACCAAGCTACGCTGAGCCGACAGAAGCCAACAACCCCGACAGGTTTCCGCATGAGCTGGCCATGGCCTCCAACGCTGCCTCCCGAGCATCTGCTCGGCGCCGCTCGCACTCCTTCCTACCGACGGTCCCTCAGCCTAGAGCCCCGGCCGGAGCGTGACTGGTGTCAGCGGCATCGGCGCCGAGCGAGCCAAAGCACGATCGTCAGGACTAGGACCGCGGACGTGGCGCCGGCCGCTATCAGGACTGTGTTAGGTCCATCTTCAGCCTTGGGCTCAGGGAGCGTGGAGATGGCGGCGGTCATGTCCGGAGCTGACATGAGGCATGTGCCCCAGTTGTTGAAGAAGTCTTCGCCCACGGTCTCCACGACGATGACTCCTCCGGGCGTAGGTGGGCAGTGGTCTCCGGCCGTGAGCCTCAGCGTCTTCTCCTCGTTTTCACGACGAGGAGAGCGGCGACCACTGCCATGAGGGCTGCGGCGGCCCCGATCTCCATCCATGGGAGGCCCTGCTCGGTCACTGGCTTGGCCTTAACGTCTGTGTTCCTGAGGCTTAGCGATTGGGCCGAGGGGAGGCACTGGCCGAAGTTAGCGATCGATGAGCCCTTCACGTAGTTCGTTGCCTCAATGATCACGTTCTCAGACGCAGAGAGCTTATGAGCGCCCTCTGGGATCGGGAGGATCCCATCGGCTTGGAGCCTCACCTGGACATCGTCGAGAAGCACAACCGTCTCCTTGTACGCGAACACGTAAGTTTCACCGGAGGGCGCGTATACGTAGGCCTCCTGTCCTGCCGCTAGGCCGGCGATCGCCATGCCCCCTGTGTTGTCGTCGCTCTTGAACATGAGAAGCAGCGGCCTATCGCTTTGGGCGGACATGTGGCCGACCGTGATGGGGAAGGAGACGTTCCGGCCCCCCGAGACATCCACGTCCGAGACCTTCTTCTTGAACTCCAGGTCTGCAAGCTGGATCTTCGCGTTCTCCGCCGATGTGGCGATGTAGCTGAAGCCCGCCCGCGTCCACGAGGCGCCCCAGAGCTCCTTGATGGGCGCCGTTCCATAGAAGAGCCTGCCCACGAAGCCGCCTTCCACGGCCGGGTAGAAGACGGACCGGTCGGTCGTGAAGGTTTGAACCATCACCGCGCCCGTCGAGAGCAGCCGGAAGGCCTCCATGGACTGGAGCGAGAGCTCCTGATACCCATTAGCCGGAACCTTGAACTCCTTGAGCTTCGTGCCGTTGGCGCTCCATACCGTGACGTCGCTGTCCTCCACGGCGTAGACCCTTACCGGCAGCCCGGGGAGGACAGCCCAGACCCCCGCCTGGTAGGTCATCGTCTTCGCCTCCACGTCCATGAAGATGAACTCCTCGCCCACGTAGCCGCCCTCCACGCTGGTGAAGAAGGTGCTGATCATCGCCTCTCCGGTCTCGATGCCCAGGCCGCCCATCAGGATGATCGAGACAGGCCTATCACTCGTAGCCTTGAAGAAGGTTCCGTTTGGCAGATAGACTACGGCCTTCTCCAGCCTATTTACGGTGAGGCTTCTCACAAGGCTCCTATCTGGAAGCGTGTAAACGGCGACTCTTGTGCCATCATGGATGCCCACGATCGCGACGATCCCTCGAACCTGGCCGGTCACGTTCGTGTAGCTGTAGTAGCCCGACGTATAGACCTGGGTGATGCTCGAAGGCACGAAACCATAGTAATCCAGCTGCTCCGAGGCCACGGCTGACCGGTAGACCATGCTCGATAAGCCTGCGGCTGCGGCGAAAAGGACCAGGAAGGCCAGAGCACGGAACCGTCGTGGACCCAACTTGCCCTGCATCGTCAAGGTTGTGAAGCCCACCCAGAGACAGCGCGGACACGCGACTTAAGCGTTGACGCCCGACTTCATCCTTCGCTGCAATGACAGGACATGAGGCTTGAGGAAGCAGAGAGGCCTTTGCTTTCACATGACTCTTCAGACCGATGTCTTGTCTCGTCGAGATTCGCCATTGATAGGCGTCAGTCCGAGCGATGGCGGATTCGAAACTCTTAAGTCACAGCCCTAGGGCAACCTCGATACCTGAGGCGGTCGTTTGAGCGAGGTTAGGGTAGGCTTCATAGGCGCCGGCGGGATCGCAGGCGTGCACCTGGAACGCCTCTCGAAGGTTCCCCAGGTGAGGATCGTGGCCATATGCGACGCGGTTGAGGCTCGGGCTAAGGAGCGTGCGGGCGTCTACGGGGCGGTCGCCTACACGGATCATCACCGGATGCTTGAGAACGAGAAGCTCGACGCAGTCTGGGTCTGTCTCCCGCCGTACGCTCACATGGACGAGGTGACCTTGGCCGCGGAGAAGGGCATCCACGTCTTCATCGAGAAGCCGATCGCCTTGACGCTTGAAACGGCGCGGAGCATGCAGGCAGCGGTCGAGGCGGCGGGCGTCAAGAGCTGGGTCGGCTACCATATGCGGCAGCAATTCTCCGTACGGCGGGCGAAGGCCCTGCTCCAGGCGGAAGGCGGTCCCGTCGCGCTCTTCGAGGGCAAATGGTGGGGCGGCATCGCCGGAGGCTCCGAGTTCTGGTGGAGGCGCAAGGAGCTGAGCGGCGGCCAAGTGGTCGAGCAGGCGACGCATGTCTACGACCTTGCTAGGTATCTCGTCGGCGAGGTCAGGGAAGTCTATGGGCGACTCGACACCCTCGTCCACAGGCAGGAGCCTAACTACACGATCGAAGACGTGGCAGTGGCCCTACTACGCTTCAGGAACGGCGCCCTAGGCGTCCTAACCAGCACCGCGGCGGCTCAGCCAGGCGGCGGCCACGTGGGCGCCAGGCTCGTCGCGAGGAACCTCCAGCTGACGATCGAAGGCTCGAAAGCCCACGTGCTAAAGGGACGAGAGTCGCTGGAGCTGCAGTCGACGAACGACCCATACCTGGACGAGGACAGGAAGTTCATCGAGTCGATCCTCGCCGATAGGCCCACGGAAGTGCCCATACGGGAGGGCGTCAAGACCCTCGCCGTAACGTTGGCGGTCGTGCAGTCCGCCGAGACACGTAGGGTCGTGAAGACCCCAGTCTAGGGCCTCTCAACCTCGAAGGCGAGCTTGACCGTCGCCTCGTACTCCTTGATCGTGCCGTCCTCGACATGGCCTCGGAGGTTGACGACCTCCACCCACTTTATCCCTCTCACGGTCTTCGCAGCCTGGCGGACCGCGTCCTGAACCGCGTCCATGAAGTCCTTCGTAGAGACGCCTACCAGCTCGACCTTCTTATAGACCATACCCATCTCCGCGCTGGAGGTCTCCGTCAACCCTCTCTTAAGCTTTGGGAAGTTCCTCTTGTCCTCAGCCAGCTCCAGTGTCTAGACGTGCCGGGCAGTCTCGTCGAGGGTCTTCTGCTTGTGGCCCGAGACAAGCCCGGATGCTCTGACCCCAACGAGCCTTACTTTTCTCCCCTCCCGCAGAGACTTGTCGATCAGAGTTCTCGCTTTCTCCCGGAGTGGTTCTGGCTTGTCCGTTGGGAAGGGCAACGATTCCGCGTGCGTGTGGGTCTCAAAGTTCTCGTATCTGAGCTTGATGGAGACCGTTCTATAGCCTAACCCGGAGGCTTCAAGGTCCCTGTGGACCTGCAAAGCCAACTCATCTAGGGTTCGAAGGATCACCTCGCGGTCATCGGTATCCTCCTGGAAGGTGGTCTCCCGGCTTACCGATTTCACCTCGCCCCGTTCCTCCACGGGGCTCTCGTCGACACCGTTAGCCAACTGCTGGAGCTTAAGCCCCCATGTGCCGAACGCCTTCTCCAGAACGGCAGGGCCGGAACTCGCCAACTCGCCTACCGTACGTATGCCGAGTGTTCGCAGCGCCTGCTCGGTCTTCGGCCCGACCCCCCAGAGCTTTCTCACGGGCAGCGGCGAGAGGAAAGCTTTGACCGCATCAGGCCGGACGACGGTCAGTCCTGAGGGCTTCTGGAAGTCAGACGCAATCTTCGCGACCAGCTTGTTCGACGCCACACCTATGGAACACGTGAGGCCCTCCTTCTCTAAGAGTTCCTGCTGGACCCTCTTCGCAAGCTCGGCTGCGTCCTCGAAGCCTTGGACTCGGCTGGTGACGTCGAGGAAGGCTTCGTCGATCCCTGCCTGCTCGAACCTGTCAGCGTAGCCTCTCAGCAACGCCATCACGCCAGCGGATAGTCGCGTGTAGAGGGGATAGTTCACCGAAAGATAGACGGCCTGTGGGCAGAGCCTCCAAGCTGTTGAGATGGGCATCGCCGACCGTATGCCGTACTTCCTCGCCTCGTACGAGGCGCTGCTGACGACGCCCCGCCCTTTGCCCTGCTTGGGGTCGGCGCCCACAACGATAGGTTTTCCCTTAAGCTCAGGGTTCTCCCTAGCCTCCACGGAGGGAAAGAACGCGTCAAGGTCAACGTGCAGGATAACCCTACTCGGCATCTGGCCCGAGGATGCCTCAACGAGGACCGATAATAAGGGTTGACTGCCGGATGATTCTTCCCGGCGCCCAAGACACTGGGGTCAGAACGAGCCGAGTCTACTGCACGAGCCTGTACCAGTTCCTGATAATGGTCTGGGGGACCCCGTCATACCATTGGCCCAGGTGCTCCAGCAGTTCTCGAACTGTGGGAACTCCCGCCAACCGAGCGTCGGCATCTGTCAGCTTCGCGGTCTCCACCGCTTCGGTGCGGTAGACCTCGATGATGACGCCTGTGGGCTTTGAGTGGAACCGGTTTCCCGTGTAGACCTCGTAGAGGCCGCTTCGGGCATTCGGCCTGTAGGTGCATGTGACCTGTCCAGCTTTGATCTTGTCAAGTATGCCTGGAAGAGCGAAGAAGATACGCTTAGGCCTACCCACTACAGGCGTCATTGCCTCAACCGCCACCCACAGCCCCTGAAGGGGCATGTAAGCGTTCATCCTCCCCAAGATACCGACCGGATTCCGCCATTGTCTAGATGAAGGATGCTGATACGACCGTGCCCGATGCATGGCCTCTGCCCACTTCGGCTTGAGCAAGCCGATGCGCAGAGATCCTGAGCCTAGGAGAGTGAGCCCAAACCTTTTCGGCTTGAGCACTAACTTGGCGGAGGCTGAACTGCCGCTGGTGAAGGGGGCATGCCCGCCACGTTACCCCGGGAGAGGATGCAGACAGCTCTGCGCGGAGGTCAACCTGACCGCACGCCTGTAGCCTTAGGCTCTTTCCCCATGACCTTACCGCAGTTGCCCAACCATGATCCAGACGAGTACTTCGGAACGGACATCCGCTACGTTAGCTTCAGGCCCTTGCCCGAGGAGAAGCAGTTCCTCGATTACTTGAGAGGGCTTCCTAAGCATGTTCCCATGGGTGAAACGGCTACGCTCCGCACCTACTGGGAGTGGGGTTACCACCCTGAGAGGCCGGGAGCGGAGCCCTTGGCCAAGGCTCGGACCGTGGAGGAACTGGACCTCTCATCGCTGCCGAAGACCACAGATCCCTCGCGCTACCAAGGTCTCTCCGAGAGGGTGCAGGCTTACCATGAGAGGGGCCTGCCCGTTATGGGTATGCCGCCGCATCTGGGCGGCGAGGTCTTCGAGACAGCTTGGCGGCTGAGGGGCTTCCGGCAGCTCCTGTGGGACCTCAAGCGTAACCGTGAGCTAGCGCGATATCTCTTCGACCAGATCACGGCGATGCTCCTCCATAACACGGTCGTCCTAGCCCGAGCCCGCGTGGATGTCCTTGCCTTGGACGATGATGTTGGCGCCCCCACGTCCATGATAATCAGCCCGGCGGTGTGGCGGGAGTTCCTCAGGCCCGGCATGAGAAAAGCCATAGAGCTAGCCAGAGAGGCGAAACCGGACATCCTTGTTCTATACCATAGCGACGGCTACATCGAGCCCATCATCCCTGACCTCATCAAGGTCGGCGTCAACGGCCTGAACCCGGTACAGCCGGACGTCATGGACCCGGCGAGGCTGAAGCGAAAGTACGGCGAGAGGATCGCCCTATGGGGTACGGTGGGCACGCAGACCCTCTGGTCCTGGGGAAGCCCAAACGAGATAGAGGCGGAGGTTAGGCTCCGGATCGAGACGGTCGGACGCGGCGGGGGCTTCGTCGTCTCTCCGGCCTACGACATCGACGTGCCCGAGGTCCCGTTAGAGAACGTAGCCGCATTCGTCAAAGCCGCGAAGGAGTACGGAGCCTATCAATCGGGCTAGTGCCCCTCGAAGCTACCTATGCTCCCTTGCTGACGGAAGCGACTCTGATCGTCTTAGAGGCCCACTGCGGGCTTCTGTGTTACCATTTTGGTAACGGTTCTGGTAACGATGGGCGCTCGGGGTGGGAAGCCCTAGGCGATGGGTTTGGCGTACGCCGTAGTCTCATGTTCGACGGTGAAGCCTAGCTTCTTGTAGAGTCTCACGGCGTTCGTGAGCGCAGAGAAGGTTATCAGCCAGACCTTCTTCGAGCCCCTCGCCTTGAAGAACCTCATGGCCTCGATCACGAGGGCTTGGCCTAGCCGCCTCCTCCTATGCCGCGGGAGCACAGCCACCCAGTGGACGACCTCTGTCTCCACATCCTGAAAGCGTAGGACCCAGGCTGCTGTGATGCCCACGACCTCGCCCTCGTGCTTCGCGACGAAGACCCTGCCCTTTCCCGCGTAGGGACTTTGGACGAACTCCCTCTGGAAGTCCTCTATGCCCCACGGCTGGCTGGCTACGGCCTCGTCGCAGAACGCCTCGTTCCGAACCCTCAGCCAGGCCTCCTCCTCGCCGGGCTGAAGCACCCTGATCCCGTAGTAGCCTGGCAGAGGCACTTCGGGAAGCGGCTCCGTCAGGTCTCGGACCATACGCAGCTGGTGGAAGCCCTCCCGGAAGCCCTGGCTCTCGAGGAAGCCCCTGGCCCCGCGGTCATCCAGCTCCACGGAGCCGACGAGCAGCTCCTTCGCCCCGGCGGAGCGGAGGGAGTCAAGGCATCGCTCAAGCAGGGCCTTCGCCACGCCTCTCCTCCTGTACTCGGGCAGAACACCGATCCATTCCAGCCAGGCTCTTGGCTCTCCCTGCTTCAGCAGGGCGAGGCAGAGCCCAACAGGTCTGCCGTTCAGGTAAGCGATGAGAAGGAGCTCAGGCCTGAACCTTGGCTGGGCCCTGAGTTCCTCGAACCCGTTCACGGCAACAGGCGAGAAGCGGGGGCTGTCCACGTAGCAGCGGTTGACCAGATCCACTAAGGCGGCTGGAGGCATCTCCGCGGAACGGCGCTCGATCGTCAAGACCATGACTGGCTCCCCGGGGGAGAGGGCAGACCGTGGAGAAAGCCACGAGGCCTATAAGCGGATCGGTTCAGCCACGGCCATGGAACCTCAGGCCGACGCGCCGTAGGCGAAGCCGTACCGTCGCGGCGCTCTCAAGGATAAGGGCTGGAAGACGGGCTTGACCCCAGCTGGTCGATCGGCGCCGGAGAGAAGGAACGGCGGCTGCTGCTGCGGTTTGGCCGCGTGGTCCTCTACTCTCTGGGTCTTGCGGAGACGTAGAGCCATCGCATGAGCTCGTCGCTGTCGTTGATAGACGCATGCTGGACTCCGGGCGGCACGGCGACGGCCATCCCTGGGTATTGTCTCCGGATCTCCTGGCCGAGGAACATGATGCTTATGCCCTCCAGCTGGTACCAGACCTCGTCGAAGTTCGCCGGATGCGCATGCGGCTCGGCGATCTGCATGCCGTCGATCTCCACGATCAGGACGGATCCCACGGTGACCAGCCCATCTTTCTCGCCTAGCAACCCTCTCACGATGTGATGCCAGTGAGAGGTCGTGGTCCCGATCGGAACGTCATGGTAGTTCTTGACCACGAGCTTCTTCGCGGCCTTCGCCTCCAGCCCCGGAGGCACGTCGTCTATCACGGAGACGAGATCAAGGGGATCATCCCACTCGTTCACGATCTGATGAGAGAGGCCCTGGGGTATGAGTATGATCGAGCCCTCCGTGATCTCCTCGCTGCGCTCCCCAGCCTTGATGCTGCCCTCGCCGCTCTCCACGTAGAGGATCTCCTGATAGCCGCTGTGAGCCGTGGCCACGGTGGTCGTGTTGGGCTCCAGGCGGGCGTGGGAGATGCTCCTTATGTTCAGCAGCTCCGCCTCAGGCTTCGCGGGCTGCGAGGGGTCTTTCCACGTGAAGAGGACGCGCTCGATTAGGTTTCCATGCGTCGCGGTTGAGGGGCTGTCAAGCCAACTCCTGATCCACAAGCGTTCCACCGAGCAGCCTCAGCTTGAGGGTATGGATTTAAGACTTCCCCCTAGCCTCCAGCAGGGCCGAGCTACGTGTCCTTGAGGCCATGACTCCTCAAGGTGGAAGGTTGCATGAACCTAGACGCGGGGCTAGGCGCCCAGTTCAGGCCTGCCAGAAGACCACATGGGACGCCACGGTTATCCATACGCCCGACGACATAGGCAACTACGACGCGCTTCTAGCCGTCAGGCCCCTGTTCAACGTGATCGAGGGCGTCGTCGGCAGGGATGGCACGGGCTTCCGACACGGGAAGGACGCCCTCGCCGATCTGGTCATCGCAGCCTCAACTCCGTACACGTGGGCATGGTTGCCGGTTACCTGATGGGGCATGACCGCGCGAACATAGGCTACCTACGCCTCGCCAGGGAAAGAGGCTTGGGAAAGAGCCTCAGTGACATCGCTGTTCTCCGCCCAGCAAACGGCGTGCCGAGAAGGGTGGAAAGCCGAGAAGCCTCGGAAAGCTGGGGCTTGGGGTCTACCACCACGGTGACACAAGCCGATACCAGTTCTTCTAAGGAAGCAAAAGCAAGACCATGCGCTCACAGCGCCTTTCCCCATGCCTTAGGGTGGTTTCATGCCACCAAAGGAGCGCCCGGCGGGCCCCGATTCAACCGAAGCCTAGCGCGGACAGGCTCTGATCAAGAGGCCACTCTCAGGTTGAAGCTGGCCATCAGGCCCGAGTGGCCTGCGCCCACGGAAGGCAGGCCTTCAGCCCTCCAAGGCCTCTCCGGCTTAAGCCTGATCTAGGTGACTGCAGGCGTCTTGACTAGGTGACTGCTCAAGTTCTCCGGGCCTGAGGGCGCGAGCACTGAGGCGGCGCTGTTGAGGGCTTCTATCCCGTAGTAGCGTCTGTCCGCGAACTCTCTCTGCTTTCCCGGGTTCCACTTGTACGTGGGCCTGTAGTAGCCTACGACGCGGGCGTAGATCTCCGTTTGCCCATGGCAGAGGTCGCAGGTCTCCTTGACGCCGTAGACCATCGTCCTGTCCTTGGGGCAGATGGAGAGCACGGCGCCCAGGTCTAGGTAGGGGATCCTCGTGTTCTCCATGGTCCGTCGGACGAGTTTCTTCGCCGCGGTAGCTCCGGGAGCCTCTCCTAGGAGTATCCTGAAGACGGTTCCGCCCGTGAAGAGCGGAAGCAGCCGCTCCTCCACCCCCATCCTGTCGATCAGGCCGGTTTCCTCATTCGTGGGCACGAGGACGCTCGTGTAGTAGGGGGCCTGCGCCGTTCCCTGGGTGAAGATGCCTTCAAACCGCTGTCGGTCTAGGAGCGCCAGCCGGTGGCATGAGCCCTCGGCGGGGGTCTCCTCCAGGTTGAAGGGTTTGCCCGTCTCGGCTTGGAAGCGTCGAAGTACCTCCCGGACGTGAAGGAGGACCTTCTCGACGAAGCCCGCGGACTTCGAAAGCGGCACGCCGAGGAAGTTGACGCAGCTCTCGTTGAGGCCGACCAAGCCTATCGTCCTGAAGTAGCTGTCGGGACAGAAGCCATAGAGCTCAGCGAAGGGCAGCAGCCCATTCTTGAAGCTCCGCTCGATCGTCGCAGCCTTAAACATCAGCTGGGCCTTCGCCAGCTCTAGCAGGCGGTCAAGCCTCTCGAAGTAGTCCGCGTCATCCCGGGCGAGGAAGCCGAGGCGGCCCATGTTGATCGTGACCACGCCGAGGCTCCCCGTGCCCTCGCGTGCCACGAAGAGGCCGCCGGGCGGCGCCAGCTGAGTCATGTCGATCAACAGCCTACAGCACATCGACCTCACGGTGTTCTCCTCGATGCCTGAACCGACGTAGTTCATGAAGTAGTAGCTTCCCACCTTGGCGTCGGCCTCGAAGATACGCTCGACGGCCTCGGAGCCCCAGGGGAAGCCCCGCGTGATGTTCAAGGTAGGGATCGGGAACGTGAACGGCCTGCCCGCCGCGTCGCGGTCCATGTAGATCTCAGCCATCGCCATGTTGATGAGCTCAATCTCATCCTGGAAGTCCGCGTACGTATCCTGGGTCTCCTCGCCGCCGATGACGGCCTTCTCCTCGGCGAGGCTCTTGGGGCAGCCCGTATTGAAGGTGAGGTTGGTGAAGGGCGACTGGAAGCTCTGCCGTGACGTGAAGTTAAGGTTGAAGACGAGCTTCTGGAGGCACTGCTTCGTCTCCCTGAAGTCCAGGTGGTCGTAGGCGACGAAGGGCGCCGTGAGCGTATCGAAGTCCGCGAAGGCCTGAGCGCCGCTGAACTCATTCTGGCTGATGAGGAAGTAGTTCGCGATGTGGTCTACGATGGCGGAGAAGTGCTTCGCCGGCTTCGAGGAGACGGTGGGGGACCTGATACCCACCTTGATGAGGTTGAAGAGCGAGCCGCCGTGACAGTAAGGGATGAGGCTACCCGACTCCAGGTTGTGGATGTGGATATCCCCTGAGCGATGAGCTTCCGCCGCCTCCGGCGGCATCGATCTCAAGGCGAACTCCGTCAGGTAAGAGTTCGCAATGTACGACAGGAGCCCGCTGTACGAGTAGTTGAAGTTGGCGTTCTCCCTTATCCTCCACGTGGACCTAGCGAGATAATCCTCTACCAACTGCATAGGCTTCCCAGCCCGAGAAACCATGGGGGACTAACCTAACGTGCGGACCTGATATAAAACTTATGACAGACAACTCTATGAAAACTGAGCTCGCCGACCAACCCTTTTCCCATGACCCGGACTGACGGTCCGAAAAGCAGTCCGCCCGGCATGTCCGAAGATGGCTGAGGCCCTGCGGCCAGGATTGACTCGGATCTGTCAATTCTGACGGCTCATCCCACAGCTGCCGCCCCGCCAGACCTCGTCGGCATAGCAAGGTTACTTGTTCCTCACCGGGGTCGTCCCGGGAATGGACCGAAGCTTTTAACGCCTGGGTGAACATGCGTGACAAAGGGGCGTCTCGTCTGGCAAGGAAAAGAGCGCTCTTGGTAGTCGCGCCGACGGGCTTCACGGACCACGAGTTCCTACAGCCGAAGGTCGTGCTTGAGGCGGAGGGTGTTGAGGTCGTAGCCTGCAGCACCTCTAGGGGCTCTTGCAGGGGCTCCGCGGGCACGGTCGTTCACGCGGATCTCTCCCTCGGAGAAGCCCGGGCGCAGGACTACGACGCGTTGATCGTTGTGGGCGGTGTGGGCTCCCGGGAGTACCTGTGGCATAACGCCAAGCTTCTGTCGCTCTTGAAAGAGGCCCAGGAACAGGGGAGGATCGTCGCCGCGATCGGCCGGGCCAGGCATTGTCTGGCAAACGCCGGCCTCTTCTCGGGCGACTTTGCCTTCGGTCCTCCCGTAGAGGTTGACGGCAACATCATCGCGGGGAGACCACCTGCCACCACACCGGGCTGGTCTTCTAAGGCGTTCGCCCAGGTGGTAGCGGAGCGCATCCGGTCAGTGCCACCTGCTGCGGGTCGGAGCGCGGCGTGAGGCCCCCTTGGCCGCAGGCTACAGCCGCCTCACGGGGGCGAAACCCAGATAACCGCCCTACCGGACACCGCGGTGGGGACGAGGCTTTGAATGCGCGCGAGAGGTTCCGGAGAACGATGCGGTTTGAGGCCGTTGACAGGCCTCCCTTCTGCGAGTTCATCGGCTTCTGGCCTGAGACCATCTACAACTGGCATCGGCAAGGGCTGCCTACGAGCGTAGGAGTACACTCCTACAGCCTCCCGATCGGCCTAGGGAACCCGGCCACGATCTACGATTACTTCGGCTTCGACGCGGTGGGCGGACCCTACAGGGCCGAGTCCTGCGTGGGCGAGGTGGCGGCGGACTTCGCCCCGCTTCCACGCTTCGTTCAACGGACGCTCCACGAGGACTCACGGTACCGGGTCGAGGTGGACGAGTCCGGGATAACCAAGAAGGTGCTTAAGACAGGCGTCTCAATGCCGGGCTTCGTGGGCTTCCCGGTGAAGGACAGGACAGACTGGGAGAAGGTAAAGCAGAGGTATAACCCCGGCGACCCTAGGAGGCTTCCAAAGAACTGGGGCGGCGAGGCGATCGAGCACTACCGCGAGGTCGACCACCCCGTGGGCATCGGTTTTCCGGGCTTCTTCGGTGAGGCAAGGAACCTGATGGGCCTGGAGCGTCTGCTCATTGCCTTCTACAGGGACCCAAGGCTTGTATCCGGTATCCTGGACTTCTGGGCGGACTTCGTCATCGATGCAAGCCGCCCGGTCGTCGAGGCGGTGAGGCTAGACTACGCGAACATCTGGGAGGACATGAGCTACCGGACGGGGCCTTTGATCTCGCCCTCCCTCTTCAAGGAGTTCCTTCTCCCCCGCTACAGGAGGGTTACACGCTACCTTGCCGAGAAGGGCGTGGAGACGATCATGGTGGACACCGACGGAAATCATGAGGCCTTGACCCCGCTTTTCCTAGAGGCGGGGGTCAACTGCCTATACCCTCTGGAGGCCCATGCGGGCATGGACGCCCGAGCCCTGAGGAAGAAGTACGGGCAGAGGCTGAGGCTGATCGGGAACATCGACAAGACAGCCTTGGCCATGGGCAGGGACGCGATAAGGTCGGAGGTCGAGGCCAAGCTGCCCCTCGTGAAGCAGGGCGGCTACATACCTAGCGTAGACCATGCCGTCCCCTCAGACGTGCCGCTCGAGAATTACCGGTACTACGTGCAGCTCTTGAGGGAAGGACTTGAGCATGCGTAGCCAAGTGTTCAGTTGCTATCCTCGTACTGCGGGCATCCTTCAGGAGGTCTGAAGCTGGGCAAGAAGCTTGTCATCGTAGGCGCTGGAAGCGCTGTTTTCACGCGGGGTCTTGTGGCAGACCTCATCCTGAGGCCGGAGCTTGGCTTCACGGAGCTAGGGCTCATTGACATAGACCCCGAAGCTCTGGGAGTGGCTAACCGGCTGGCCGAGCGGATGATCGACGTGAGAAAGGCGCCGATCCGCGTCTCGCCGTCAACAGACAGGCGCGAAGTCCTACCGGAGAGTGATGTTGTCGTGACGACCATCGCCGTTGGTGGCAGGCGCGCCTGGGAGGCCGACGTGCTCATCCCGAGGCGCTTCGGCGTCTACCAGCCCGTCGGGGATACCGTCATGCCCGGCGGCGTCTCGCGAGCCCTACGGGCGGTACCCGCGATGGTCGAGATCGCCCACGACGTCGAGGGGCTATGCCCGAAGGCATGGTTCTTCAATTACTCGAACCCGATGACGGCGATCTGCCGCGCCGTAAGAACTGAAACGGGCGCCAAAGTGGTTGGACTATGCCACGGAACCTTCCACTCGGAGGGCTACCTAGCCCAACTAGCGGGTGGAAGCCGCGACGAAGCCACCTCCCTGGCCGTAGGGCTGAACCATCTGACCTGGATCCTCGACCTCCGCCTGAGAGGTCGGGAAGCCCTCTCGATCGCGTACGGACACCGAGGCTCGACCAATCCGTTCTCGTGGTCGCTCTACGAGGCTTACGGGGCCTTTCCGACGCCTGGGGACCGGCACGTGACGGAGTTCTTTCCCGAACGGTTCCCAAGAGGCCAGTACTACGGTAAGACCCTGGGCGTGGACGCGTTCTCCTTCGAGGAAACCATCAGGAGCGGCGATAGGGCGTACGCCGAGATGCGGGACCAAGCCCTGGGAACCCAGCCTCTGGACGAACGCGTATTCCAGAGGGCGCCGGGCGAGCACGAGCAGTTGATGGACATCCTTGCCGCAGTGGAGCAGGATGAACGCCGGGTCTTCTACGCGAACCTGCCGAACCATGGGGCTGTCCCGAACCTGCCGTATGAGGCTGTCCTAGAGCTTCCCGTCATCGCTGCGGGGAGAGGCCTGCTCCAGCTCTGCGTGGACCGCGTCCCGGATAGCATCGCGGCGTTGCTCACCCGCCGGATCGCTGCCCAAGAGCTGACGGTGAGGGCCGCCTTGGAGGGAAGCCGCCGCCTGGTCGTTGAGGCCTTACTCGCCGATGGCGCGGTCCAAGACCCCGAGACGGCTGAGAAGCTCTGCGACGCCCTGCTTGAAGCCCACAGGGCCCATCTCCCGCAGTTCTGGCATTGCGTTGATGATGCTTGAGCTTGGCTGGTCGCTTGTCACCCCATGGGTTGAGGCATGTGCTCCCTTGCGTCGGGGACGGCCTTTGAAACAGCGCGTTTCGCTCCTTCTACGCGAGGAGTAAGGGACGACATCAAACCCTTATTAGGGCTTGGTCTGCCTGTGAGTCGTTGGATGGACGACGCCCGGTATGACTGGCAACGTGGTTGGACGGGGCACTTGGTATGATAAGATGGCGGCTGAGGTCGTCAAGCGCGAGCGGCGGCTAGGCCGAAGCCTTGAGCTTCTCAGGGTGGAGAGCGGCCTCGGGGCCTCAGGGCTGCCTCACGTGGGCAGCCTGGCTGACGCGACGCGCTCCTACGCGGTAAGCCTCGCGATTGGTGATCAGGGCTTCAGCTCCGAGCTCGTCGCCTTCTCAGACGACTTGGACGCGTTGAGGAGGGTGCCGCAGGGCTTTGACCCGTCGCTCTCCAGGTACCTCGGGTACCCGGTGACCTCCATCCCCGACCCGTCCAAATGCCACGGAAGCTTCGGCGAGCACATGAGCGCGCTCCTGCTGGAGGCCTTGGACGCGTGCGGCGTGCAGTACCGGCACATGTCAGGCCGGGACGCCTACCGGAGGGGGCTCCTTAACGATCAGATCGATATCCTGCTTAGGAATGCCCGGCGGATCGGCGAGATCATCAGCGAAGAGGTGGGACAGGAGAAGTACACGGAGGTGCTTCCCTACTTCGCCATCTGCCAGAACTGCGGCAGGCTGACGACCCGGGCCTACGAGTTCATCCCCGAGGAGCACCGTGTCCTCTACGCCTGCGAGGGCATCGAGCTGAGGGGCCGATGGCTCCCGGGATGCGGGCACAAGGGCGAGGCCGACTACACTAGCGGCGAGGGGAAGCTGAGCTGGAAGGTGGAGTTCGCCGCCCGATGGGCCGCCCTGGACATCCGGTTCGAGGAGTACGGCAAGGACATCGCGGACTCCGTCAGGGTGAACGATCGCATCTGCCGCGAGGTGCTGGGCCGCGAGCCGCCGCTGCATGCCCGGTACGAGATGTTCCTCGACAAGAGCGGCCGGAAGATCTCCAAGTCCGCGGGGAACGTCTTCACGCCCCAGGTCTGGTTCAGGTACGGCTCCCCGCTCTCGCTGAAGCTGCTCACGCTGAAGCGCTTCAGTGGAACGAGGCGGCTCTCCGTGGTGGATATCCCCCGGTACATGGATGAACTCGACGCCTTGGAGGGCATCTACTTTGGAGCAAAGGGCCTAGCAGACAGGCGGGAGGAACAGAAGCTCCGCGGCCTATACGAGTACTGCCACAACCTGAAGCCCCCGGCGCGGCCCTCCCTCCACGTGCCGTACAACCTCCTGACCTACCTCGTGAAGGTTGCTCCTGCAGGGAACCGCGTGGGCTACGTGGCCTCCAT
>Ga0315308_1000545_pt1 | contig 21049 bp, 24 predicted proteins | sample TDP3_MG_FD_203078 | JGI IMG/M metagenome (GOLD analysis project Ga0315308, IMG submission 203078) | Freshwater sediment microbial communities from Lake Towuti, South Sulawesi, Indonesia - TDP3 | ecosystem: Environmental > Aquatic > Freshwater > Lake > Sediment | place: Indonesia: South Sulawesi... | reverse complement strand
GGAAGCTGGTGCTGGAGCAGTCCAAGAAAAAAATCAGGGAACTGGTCACCGAGGTAATTAAGGAAAAGTAGTTGATAAAATCATTAAATACTGATACCAGTGGCAAGAGAATCCGGGGGCTTAACCCCAATATATTCTTCCTGGGTATAGTCAGCTTCCTGACTGACGTCTCAACCGAGATGATTTTTACCCTTGTCCCCCTATTTTTGTCTAACGTGCTCGGGGCAACTACTACCATCATCGGTCTTATTGGTGGGCTGTCGGAGAGCGCCGACGCTACCTTCAGAATATTCAGTGGCTGGCTCAGTGATCGAATCGGCAAGCGAAAGCTCCTGGCAGTAGCCGGCTACAGTATTTCTACGATAGCTAAGCCTTTCATGTATCTAGCTTCAACCTGGGGAGTGGTCTTAGGTGTCAGGTTCAGCGACAGGATTGGTAAAGGCATCCGCACAGCACCGCGCGATGCCCTGATTGCTGATTCCGTCTCGGCTGAAGAGAGAGGTAAGGGCTTTGGGCTGCATCGGGCTATGGATACCTGGGGTGCTGTCCTGGGGCTGTCTATAGCAGCTATTGTCATCTATCTCGTCCAGGGGGGAGGGCTACAGCTCGGTTTACAGACCTACCAATGGCTGGTACTAATCGGCATTGTGCCGGCGGTGCTAGCGGTGGTGATATTGGTAAGATTTGTTAAAGAAAAAGAGAGAAAGCCTTCGCCGACCGACATCCCCCGCCCTAGATTTAGTTTGGCTAAACTAGCCGCCGGTTTTGATACCCGGTTCAAGGTGTTTCTGGCGGTTATGGCTCTATTTACCCTGGGTAATTCCAGCGATTTCTTTGTCGTACTGCGGGCACAGAACCTGGGCTCATCTGTTTTCCACATCGCCTTGATGCTGGTGCTGTTTAATGCTACCTATGCCGCTATTGCTTTACCCGCCGGTAAATTATCCGACAAGCTGGGCAGAAGGCGGGTTATTGCTATGGGCTGGGGGGTTTACGCTATGGTCTATCTCGGATTTGCCCTGGCAACAGAGCTTTGGCAGGTGTGGCTCCTTTTTGCCTGTTACGGAATCTACTACGGAGTTGTTGAGGGGGTGGCTCGAGCCTTTGTCGCTGATTTGGTCCCAGCGGAGAAAAGAGGCACTGCCTATGGTCTGTACCACGGTGTGGTCGGTCTCACCCTGATACCAGCCAGCCTGATTGCCGGCTGGCTGTGGCAGGCTTACAGTCCATCAGCCCCCTTCTTCTTCGGCGCCGGTCTTGCCTGCGCCGCAACCATAGGCATGATGGTTCTAATTAGGGAGTAGGCAAGGAGATCTCTATTACCTCTTCGCCACTCACATAATAAATATGGTTAATGTAAGAGTAGCTGGCGCGGTTAATTTGTTTGAGGGCATCAGCTACAGTATTTGGATTGGCTAATCTGAGTCCCTCGTCGATGACTACTAAAAAAGTCTCTTTTACATTGAATTCTTTTTTTGCTACCTCTAGTTGTTGATTTGCGTGTGAAACTAATTTCTCAAATTCTTTAAGTTCATGTTCATTTAATCTCGGAGACCAGAAGCCGGTGACTCCAGAGCTTAATCCAAGTATACTGCCTTCGTCACTGACTTTTTGAAGCATACAGAAGAAGGATTCAGGCAACGTAAATGGTAACTGCCCAATAATTTTGGGTGTTAAGCCTCTATCCTCGTTTAATTTGAGCGTTTGTGCTGTCTGAAAAATAGCTTCACAAAGAACATCTTTAAATTTTTGCCTATTCTGCTGTCCCCGAAGTGGTAGGTAGTAATCTCCAGGGGAAATACTAATGCCTAAAGAAAAAGTGCCGGGTAATTTATTTGATAAGTCGTTTTGAATCTCTTCTAAGACGTCCCAAATTGTGTTTTGCCTTACTTCTAACTTCTCGTCTGTTAGCTTTTTAATTTCTACCGCAATTTCATCACCTGTTTCGATATCGTAGCACACCCAATCCCAGTCAGACTTCCCTTTTAGGTCGGGACGGACGTCTTGGGTTTTGCCCCCAATTGTGATATGCATCCCGTGTTTCTCGTTATGATAATCTAGGACACGTTGCACACGCTCCCTTTCCCATTCGTCTTTTCTTGCTTGCTTATTCGCAGTCATTATTGCCTATTCTAGCACTACATTATCTATCAACCTGGTCCTGCCGATTTTTACTGCTAGCGAGACCAGGGCTGGGGGATTAACCATATCCAGTTCGTCCAGGGTCTCAGCATTAGCTACGCTGACATAGTCAACATGGGCTAATGGCTGTTGCTGAATAAGGGCTCTCATCTCTTGTCGCAAACGGTGAGCATCCTTCTCGCCCTGCGACCATAGCTTTTGAGCCAGACTGAGCGCCTGATAGAGAACCGTGGCTGCTCGGCGCTCCTCAGAATTGAGATAGCTATTGCGACTGCTCATGGCTAAGCCGTCAGGCTCACGCACTGTGGGCACGATAACTATCTCCAAGTTCATGTTGAGGTCTGCCACCATCTTTTTAATTGCCACCGCCTGCTGGGCGTCCTTCTGACCAAAGTAGGCTCTGGTTGGCTGGACAATGTTAAATAGTTTGGCGCAAACGGTGGTGACCCCCCGGAAATGACCGGGGCGGGAAGCACCCTCCAGCCGCTCGGTTACCTTACCCACCTCCACCCAGCTACTAAACTGCCCGGGGTACATCTCTGCCACCGACGGCATAAAGACAACATCAGTCCCCTCTTTCTGTAACAAAGCCAAGTCACGCTTGATATCGCGGGGATAGCTATCAAAATCTTCCTGCGGACCAAATTGGGTGGGATTAACGAAGATGCTAACTACCACCGAGGGGTTTTCCGCCTTAGCTCGTCTGACCAGAACCAAATGACCCTCATGGAGGTAGCCCATAGTCGGCACAAAGCCAACCGGTTCGGTGAGCTGCCGCCTCAGTTTCTTCATGTCGTTTATTGTTTCAACGATTTTCATATTATCTTTGGTCTTTCTTCGATTTCGACATTGAGGTTTGAAACTGGACAGTAAAAGTGAGCCCAACGCCGTCCTTCATAGGAGCTACTGGCAAACAGATTGGCTCCCCGTGCTTTTACCATGTCCACCACTTTCCCCCAATTGTTAACGCTTATGCACACATGATATAGTCCTTCTCCAGCCGTCCGCTCATACTGCGCCCACACCGGGACAGCTTTACCGAAAGTATCCAAATCATCTGCCCGCTGAGAAACATGAAGTAATACCCCAAATAGATTGGCATTAGCCATGTACAGTCTGAATGCCTTACCAGCCCTCATGGTATCTTGGGGAGGAGCAAACTCTAAGGTCTCCCAGCTATCAATACCCCAAACTTTAGTCATATATCTCATAAAGGCATCTAGGTCTTTCACATAAACGCCCATGTGCTGTAGCAAAGGATTAGCGATAGCATCAAGTGCCGTGGAATTTCCTGTCCTACCCTTCACTTTGCTAACGCAGATGGCTTCCTCTATCGGGGTTGCCAGTTGAGTTCTTTCCTCGATTGCGACAACACAATTGCCAACCTCACCGTCAACATGAACCCAGCGCCTCCCGTCATAGGAGCCACTTTTATATACCTTGCCACCCCGTTCTACTACCTTAGCTACCACTTCTTCAAAATTGTCAACACTTACGCATACGTGCTGAATACCACCAGTGGAACGTTTGAGGAATCTGCCCCAGACTGAAGAAGACTTAGCAAAGGTATCCAAATCATCTACTGGCACATAGATATGAAACGATAGCCCTAATAGATTAGCTTTAGCCATCTTTACCTTAAATGTATTTCCTACCTTCATACCACTTTGGGGAGGAGCAAACTCTAAGGTCTCCCACTCATCAATACCCCAAATGTTACAGAGTTCTTTCGTAGTTGCGTCTATATCCCTCACAAACATACCTAAATATTGAAGGGAAGGGTTAGCGATAGCATCAAGTTCCGTAGAATTTCCTATCTTCCCCTTTAAATTCAAAATTGAAGGGTCTGGCATGTTATCATCTCCTATGTAGGGCTAGTCGTCAACTTTACCACTAACGTATACTTCTATAAAAGAGCGAAATTAAGAGGGGGGTTTAGTCTCGGTTAGCTCAGCTAAAATGCTCTCGTCCATAGAGAAGCTTTGCTCCTCAGTGGGGAAGCTACCGGCTTTGACCTCCCTATCATATTCGGTAACGGTATTCCCACTTCATCAATTATCCTGGCTGTGGAGTAGTCATAGGCGGTGAGCATGGTAATTTTCTCACCTTTTTGCTTCGTCTCTTTTAGTTGATTTATGCTAATCCGCATCTGCTTCTCCGTTACAAAGGCATAGCCTCAGTAGCCCGCTTAATCTCAATGATAGCGTTTTGGGCATCAACATATACCAGTTTGGGAATAAAATTATGAGCTTCATCATCCTTAACGTAGCAATAGGAAAGGACCATAATCGTATCCCCCTTAACCGCTAGCCTAGCTGCAGCGCCATTTAAGCCGATTTCGCCGCTGGCTTTTCCCTCAATGGCATAAGTCGTGAAACGAGCACCATTATTGACGTTTAGCACCTGCACCTGCTCGTAGGGAAGGATGTCAGCCTCCTCCATGAGCTTCTTGTCAATGGTAATGCTGCCTTCGTAATCAATATTGACCCGAGTAACTCGAGCCCCGTGGATTTTACTTTTAAGCATTATTCTCATTTGTCCCTCCCTAATTCTTTATTATTAACCTCACCCCCTTAATCCCCCTCTCCTTTTTCAAGGAGAGGGGAAAAGATTTTAGAGAGGGGCTTCGCCCCTCTCTTACCTACACTCCCCCTTCCCTTATTAAATTAAGGGAAGGGGGTCAGGGGGATAGGTTGCTAAACGACCTCTTTTAATATAGCTTTCAGTTCCTCAGCCTGCTGTTGATTTATCCTCCCCTTGGCCAGAGCAATCGGGATAGTCTGCTGACCAAGCTCCCGGTAGGTGGAAAGTAAGCCGGGAGCGACTCTTTGTAAGGCGCCAAGATGTTTCCTAATCGTCCCGGTATCACCCCGGGCAACTGGCCCGGTGAGGCATTGAGGGATACCAACAGTGTCAATATTATGAATTGTCCCTCGTACCAGCGGCAGCAGTGCCTGAATAGCTTGGTGCCTCGGGATGCCAAAGGTCTGCCACAAATCGGTAGCCAATTTGACCAGAGTCACCAAGTAATTACAGGCGATAACGGCTGAGGCGTGATAAACTACCTTATCACCTGCCTTTAGCTCAATCCAATGACCGCCAAGGGCGGTAGCCATATCCTTGAGTGTTGTTAGCAAAGGCTCCTCAGCTTCTAAGGCGAAGGTTGAGCCAGGCATATTTTCTATCGCCTGTCTTACATTGGCGAAGGTTTGCAACGGGTGAAAGACGCCAACATAGGCACCTAATTTCCTGGCTGAACCTAGAATGTCAGTTGAGTCGGCACCGCTACAATGGACGACACTTTGCCCCTTGTGCCACTGGACTTGGGATGCTACCGGGGCGATAGCATCGTCAGGAGTAGTAATGAAGACAAGCTCGGCAGCATCAGCTACATCTTGATTACTACTGACCGGGAGACAGCCACCAATTGCCTGAGCTAGATTTCTAGCTGAAGTCTGGCTCCGACTGGATACAGCTACTACCGGGTAACCCTTTCTGCTTAAACTAACCGATAGAGCAGTGCCTACTGTTCCAGCACCAATAAACCCCAACTTAAGCATTTTTACCTTCTATCCAAAATCACTAAAAATGCCTTCTCCGATACCGCCAGAGAAGGCATTTAATAACTTAATTTCTTGCCGTCTCGGTCGTATCCGATCCAAGCGACTCAAGCTATCAATAAATATTTTTAGGAGCTCACCGCCTCATCGGTCGATGGCTAGTAACAATTCCCTTTAAGTATATAAGATTTAATATTATCCCGTCAATGTATTGACAAACTATAGTTCTTGTGATATTGAATATATGAGTAAGATGTTAGCTAATATTTCTTGGCTTAAGTTTTATTATTATTTCACCTTTACTTGGCGCACTGAGGCGCGCTTGGGAGGGTTTTGGCATAAAAAATGTAAATACATCGTAAAATAGAAGATTTAGATATAAAAGTTCAAGAACCCTCCCAAGCGGGAGGGTTCTTCTATTTTAGACGTCCAGCTCGCAGTTGGAATAAAATATTGGGAGGGATAGAAAGATGATAATAATGAAAACTAACGCCACACCAGAACAAATAGTCCAAGTAGTAAAAGAAATTAAGAAATATGGACTAAGAGCCGATGTTTCCCAAGGGAAATACCGAACCGTGATCGGCTTAATTGGAGATGAGAGGAAAATACCATTTGCCCACTTCGCCACCCTCCCCGGGGTAAAAGAGGCGGTGATGGTAGAAACCCCCTATAAACTGATCAGCAGGGAATATAGTAAATTCTTCGAGGGAGAAGGCGAAGATTTGGTGGTTAAAGTGGGAAACGTTGAGGTAGGTGGCGATGGGCCAATATTCATTGCCGGACCTTGCGCTGTAGAGAGTAAAGAGCAGCTATTTAGAATTGCCGAGGAGGTAAAGAAGGCTGGGGCTCATATCCTGCGAGGAGGTATTTTTAAGCCAAGGAGCTCGGCTCACTCCTTCCAGGGGCTAGGCGCTGGGGGTTGGGAACAAGCCGAGAAAGCTTTAGACTGGTTGCACGAAGCCGGCAAAAGGTTTAAATTGCCAGTGGTAACCGAAATAAGAGGGGAAACACAAGTTGACCTAGCTGCAGAGTATGCTGATATGCTTCAAATAGGTGCCAGAAATATGTATAATCAAGACCTATTGACCAAGGTAGCCAAGAAAAATAAGCCTGTCCTATTTAAAAGGCATTTCGGTGCCGGCATCGAAGAATTTTTGTCCTTTGCCGAATATATTGCCATAGAAGGCAACAAAAATATTGTTTTATGTGAAAGAGGCGTACTACCCTTAGGCAAAGGCAGAAGCTATACCAGATATACCCTTGACCTATCGGCTATCCCAGCGATACAGAAAGAGACCTACCTCCCGGTAGTTGCCGACCCCAGTCACGGGACTGGTCGCCGAGACCTCATCTTCAATATGAGTTGCGCAGCTATAGCCGCCGGTGCCAATGGCTTAATGATTGAGGTACACTATAACCCGGCAGAAGCACTGGTTGATGCCCAGCAGGCAATTACGCCCGATGAACTTAAAAAAGTCATCGATGCCTGCCAAAGAATCCATAAACTGATTAAACCTGAAAGAAATGAAAAAAGTTAAGGTAAGGCTTGGTAATAATAGTTACCACATACATATCGGCTCAGGGATGCTAGAGCAGACTGGGCAACGGTTAAAAGAAAACGGGTTTACTGGTAGCCTGGTCATTATCACCAACCCCATAGTGAAGGGGCTATATGGCGACACTCTAGAGCAGAATCTCCCCAAAGAGGGCTTCAGGGTCACTATACTTCAGGTTCCTGATGGGGAAGAGCAAAAATCGTTAGAGGTTGCCGGTAGGTTATATAATGAATTGACCGATTCCTTTGCCGAAAGGACAACCCCTATTTTAGCTTTAGGTGGCGGGGTTATTGGCGACCTGGCAGGATTTGTTGCCGCCACTTATTTACGGGGGGTGCCACTGATACAATTACCAACCACCCTGCTAGCCCAGGTTGATAGCAGCATCGGGGGTAAGGTAGCAGTAGACCACGGGCAACTGAAAAACAGAATCGGTGCCTTCTATCAGCCAAGGTTAGTAATTGCCGATACCGCTACCCTGAAAACGCTCGATACCAAGACACTCAGTGATGGACTAGCCGAGGTCATAAAATATGCCGTAATTCAGGATAAAGGGCTTCTTATCTATATTGAAGATAACCTTGATAAGATACGAGCGCTTGACGACCGGGCACTTGAAGAGATTGTTTTCAGGTCGGCTAAGATTAAAACCGAAATAGTGGAAAAGGACGAAAAAGATTTAGGCTTGAGAGCTATTTTGAACTACGGTCATACGGTTGGACATGCCATTGAATCGGCATCGGATTTCACGGTGGAACACGGCACAGCGGTAGCTATCGGGATGCTAGCTGCCGCCAAAATTTCAAACCGGATGGGAATACTTGACAAAAATGAGCTCCTTAGATTAAACCGCCTCATCCAAAGAGCCGGCCTGCCCACAAAAATGCCCGACCTCAAGGTGGAAGAAATAATCCAGGCAATAACACATGATAAAAAGGTCCTGAGAGGCAAGGTAAGGTTCATCTTACCTAAATCTCTAGGTAGCGTGTTTATCACCGATGAAGTAAGCCTGTCTTTAGTAAGACAAATTTTGGTGGATTGGAATGAAGAGACCTAGAATCTGTGCTGTCATAGTAAATAAAGACTTAGCGGCAATAAGGGCAATTGAACCATTCGTTGAATTATTTGAGGTGCGAATAGACCTCATCGGTGACGGCTGGCAAGAAGTGGTTAAGCAACTCCATAAACCCTGGATAGCATCTAATCGGTGCGCCGAGGAGGGGGGCAAATGGGAGGGAGACGAAGCCGGAAGAATAGAAGAGCTTGTTACAGCCACCGAGTTAGGGGCAGACATAGTTGATATTGAACTTAATACCAGAAACTTAGAGGCAGCCATGCCAGTTATCAAGAAGAGGGCAAGATGCCTTTTGTCGTTTCATGAACTGGAGAAAACGCCCCCTCTTAATATGATGCAGGGGATAATTCAACGGCAATTAGCCGCCGGCGCTGATATATGTAAGGTAATTACTACAGCGCAAAGGTTCGAGGATAATTTGACTGTTTTGCAACTTATTGCCGAGTCCCCCAAAACAAAAATGGTTTCATTTGCTATGGGTCCTCTGGGGCTGGCTAGCCGAATTCTTTGCCCACTGGTTGGTGGTGATTTTACCTACGCCTCAGTAGAAGAGGGTAAAGAGTCTGCCCCAGGGCAGATAACAGCCAGAGAGTTAAGGAAGCTTTATGATTTGATAAAGTGATGTAGCCATGAAAAATAAGACCATCTCGATTGAGAGTAGAATCTGCGGAGTAATAGGCGACCCTATAGGGCACAGTATGTCGCCAGTGATGCATAACGCCGCCTTTGACAAGCTAGGGCTAAATTACCTATATGTCCCGTTCAGGGTGAAGAAGGAGGAGTTAGTTAAGGCTATTGCCGGGATGAGAGCCCTGAATATAAGAGGACTAAATGTTACCATACCACACAAGGTTGCCGTCATCCCGCTCCTAGATGAGCTAGATCCCCTGGCTCAGAGGATAGGTGCAGTCAATACCATAGTAAATGATGACGGGGCTTTAACCGGCTACAATACCGATGCCACCGGGTTTCTACAAGCCTTGCTTGAAAGAAAAAACGAGCCAAGAGGAAAGAACGTGGTCATTCTGGGAGCCGGTGGCGCCTCAAGAGCAATTTCTTTTATTCTTGCCGAAAGAGGTGCGCATCTGGTTATCCTCAACCGTCTATTAGAGTTAGATTGGGCAGAGGAGCTAGCTAGTAGGATTTCACAGGTCTTTAAGAAAGAAGTTGAAGCCTTAGAACTGAATGAGGAAAATCTGGCAAAGGTGTTAGAAAAGGCTGATATTCTGGTTAACGCTACCAGTGTCGGCATGAAACCAAATAGTGATGAAACCCCGGTCAGTCCCGATTTGCTCAAACCGTCGCTTACTGTCTTTGATATTGTGTATAATCCACTCAAAACAAGGCTACTGAGAGAAGCTGAGGCGGCTGGTGCTGAAACTATAAGTGGGGTTGACATGCTAGTCTGGCAGGGAGCTTTAGCCTTTGAACTCTGGACTGGGGTAAAAGCCCCGGTCAAGCTAATGAAGGAAGAAGTGATTAAGGGGCTACAAGGATATGAAAACTAACATCGCCCTCATCGGTTTTATGGGGACGGGGAAAACTGCAGTTGGCAAAGCTCTAGCGGAGAAGCTAGGTAAAAAATTCATTGAGCTGGACTCTCTAATTGAGCAGAAAACAGGGAAGGCCATCCCTGAGATATTTAAGCAGGATGGTGAGATAGTCTTTCGGGAACTTGAGATTGAGGTTACTAAGGAGGTTGCCGAGGGCAAGAACCAGGTTATCGCTTGTGGTGGCGGGGTAGTCCTGAATAAAATAAACATTGATAGGCTAAGAAAGGAATCCTTAATAGTCTACCTTACCGCGTCCCCAAAAATAATACTAAAACGGACATCAAATGATGCCGAAGAAAGGCCGCTCCTTAAAGTAGCTAATCCCGCTCTAACTATCCAAGGGCTGTTAAAATTCAGGAAGCCGTTTTATGAGCGAGCCGCCGATATCAAAATAAATACCTCAAAACTGGGTGTTGATGCTGTTGTTGAGCAAATAATAGAGAAGCTACAAGAGGATGAAAGCTTCAATTTCTAAAAGCAAGATAAAAGGCAAGGTGATAGCCCCTTCTTCCAAAAGCTATACCATTCGGGGGTTGATGTGCGCTGCCCTAGCCAAGGGCGAAAGTGAAATATTACACCCATTAACCTCAGACGATACCGAAGCTGCCCTGAACGTGTTGAGCCAGATTGGCGTTGGTATCCATCAAAAAGAGGACTCCTGGCAGGTTAAAGGCAGCGAACTTCACCAGCCAGTTACTGACCTATTCTGTGGTGAATCTGCCGCTACCTTGAGATTTATGACCGCTATCTGCTCCCTAATCCCAGGTAAATGCCGATTAGTCTCCGGACCCTCTCTATCCAAGAGACCAGTCAGACTGTTAGTCCAAGCGCTGAGACAACTGGGGGTCAACTGCTCCTGCCAGGGCGAGGTAGCTCCAGTAGTTGTTGACGGAGGAGAATTGAAGGGCGGGGTAGTCGAACTACCAGGTAATATAAGCTCTCAATTTGTATCGGCGCTACTGCTCATATCCCCTTTTGCCGACGAGGGTGTTAAAATCAGGTTGACTACGCCATTAGAATCAAAGCCCTTTGTGCTGATGACCCTGGACTGTCTGGAAAAGTTTGGAATAAAGGTGGACTACTCCGAAGATTTAACAGAATTTGATGTATCAAAGCAGATATATAAACCGACTAAATACAGGGTGGAAGGGGACTGGTCTTCGGCTTCATATTTCTTGGCTTTGGGGGCTTTGTCTGGAGAGATAGAGGTAGAAAACCTAAGCCCAGAGAGTTGGCAAGGTGATAAAATAATACTAAACTTTTTGAAAGACATGGGGGCTGTGGTCAAGACGGGCAAAAACTCAGTCACAGTAAGAAGGGCAAGGTTAAATGCCATACGAGCCGATTTGTCCGACTGCATAGACCTTCTGCCCACCATGGTGGCTCTTGCCGCATCAGCAGATGGAGTAAGCGAACTGGTTGGGATAGAAAGGGGGCGAATAAAGGAATCAAATCGGGTTTTGGCGGTAAGGGAAGGGCTTCAAAAAATGGGGGTAAAAGTCCAAGAGGAAAGAAACAGGTTAATCATCGCCGGCTCAACCCCGAAAGGCTCAGTTATAGATTCCAAGGGTGACCACAGAATTGCCATGGCCTTCAGTATCCTCGGTTCGGTAGCCGGGGAGACAGTAATAAATGATGCCGAATGTGTGTCAAAGACATTCCCTCAATTCTGGGAGGTCTTAAAAAGTATAGGCGGGGAGGTAAAGATAGATGGAGAATAGCCTAGGTAAGCTTTTCAGCATAACCAGCTTTGGTGAAAGCCATGGCAGATGCGTGGGAATTATTGTAGACGGTTGCCCTGCCGGTCTACCTATTACTGAGCAGGACATCCAAAAAGAAATAGACAAGAGAAAACCAGGGGTAAGTATAGCCGGAACCAAGAGGGCAGAGAAGGATAAGGTTGAGATTCTTTCTGGTATTTTCAATGGCAAGACTAGCGGTGCCCCCGTCTGTCTGGTGATATGGAATCGGGATATAGATTCCAGCGAATATGAAAAAACCAGGTTCCTGCTTAGACCGGGGCACGCCGACTACACCGCTTTTATGAAGTACGGAGGGTTTAATGATTTCAGAGGTGGCGGCAGATTCTCAGGCAGAATTACGGCTACCTTTGTCATGGCTGGGGCTATTGCTAAAAAGTTGCTTAATCTAATTGGTATTGAGGTTCTGGCTCACACTATTGAAATCGGCGGCGTAAAGGCTGAGCCCAAGGGGTTTGATGAAATAAGAGAAAATGTTGAAAAAAATCCGGTCAAATGTGCCGACCTGAAAGCCGCCGAAGCCATGGCTAAAGCCATTGAGAAGGTCAAAGAAGAGGGTGATAGCATTGGCGGGATGATAGAAGGCATAGCCCTAAATGTCCCGGTCGGCTTGGGGGAGCCAGTCTTTGACACCTTAGACGGAGACCTAGCTAAAGCCCTGTTTGCCATCCCCGCAGTCAAGGGGGTTGAATTCGGCTCAGGTTTCTCCGCAGCTAGGAAAAGGGGCTCAGAGAATAACGACCCATTCACCATCAGAAACGGTAAGATAGTTACCGTGACCAACAATGCCGGCGGCATCCTTGGTGGGATAAGTAATGGCATGCCGATAGTGCTCAGGGTTGCCATTAAGCCAACATCTTCTATCGCTAAAAGCCAGCCGACGGTAAACATTAAAGACATGGAGAATGCCAGTCTGACGGTCAAAGGGAGGCATGATGTCTGTATCGCCCCCAGAGCGGTCGTTGTAGTGGAATCAATGATGGCAGTAACCCTCTGCGACTTCGCCATGAGGGCGGGACTAATCCCGAGGGTGATAAAATGAACCTGGAAGATTTGAGAAGGAAAATCGACGAGACCGATGCCAGTATAGTTAAGCTTATAGCTGAGAGGATGAGGATTGCCCAAGAAATAGGCGAGGAGAAAAAGAAACAGGGAAAACGAATTGACGACAAGGAAAGAGAAAAAAGGGTCTGGGAAAATATCAAAAGCATTGCCCGGGATGAAAACATAAGCCAGGAAGTCATAAAAAGCATCTATAAAGAAATAGTGGCGGCGTGCAAAAGGACACAAGGACGGGAAGTCGCTTTTCAGGGTGAAGTTGGTGCCTATAGTGAAGAAGCGGCTCTTCAGTTTTTCGGCCCCTCAATCATAACTAAGCCCTACGAAACCCTGGACGATGTCTTTAAGGTCGTAGAGCAAGATGAGGTGCAGTTTGGAATTGTCCCGGTTGAGAACTCGCTGGAAGGGAGTATAAGCCGGGTATATGACCTGCTTTTGGATTCCAGCCTTAAGGTCTGCGGTGAAACCGAGCTTCGAGTCTCCCATTGCCTGATAGGCAGTCCAGAAGCACGGCTGGATTTAATAAAACGGGTCTATTCCCACCCCCAAGCTCTGGCGCAATGTAAGACCTTCTTAAAGCATCTAGGCTGTGAATTAGTCCCGACCTATGATACCGCGGGAAGCGTAAAAATGATAAAGGCGAAGACAATAACCGATGGCGCCATTGCTAGCGCCAGGGCAGCAGAAATCTACGGCATGAAGATTATTGCCAGCGAAATAGAAGATGCTCCAAACAATTTTACCCGATTCTTTATCCTGTCCAAGGAAGACTCACCGCCGTCAGGGAACGATAAGACCTCTATCGTTTTCTCGGTAAAACATAGACCAAGGGCACTGTATGAGTTCATTAAAGAATTTGCTATCAGAAATATTAATTTGACCAAGATTGAGTCCAGACCAACGAGACAAAAGCCGTGGGAATATAACTTTTATCTCGACTTTGAAGGTCACCGAGAGGATAAGGCACCCCGGGAGGTTCTGGAGAACCTGGACAGGACATCGCTCTTCCTAAAGATACTGGGGTCATATCCCAGGGCAAAGTAAAGCGTGAGGGCAATCAGGTGAAAGTAGCCATAATCGGTGGTTCGGGGAAGATGGGGCGGTGGTTTGCCAGCCTTTTAGTAAAAGAAGGGCATGAGGTAGTAATAACTGGTAGAAATCAAAGCAAGCTACTGGAGGCGAAGAGGCAGCTGAAAGTGGAGGTCGCCACTAATGTGGAAGCAGCCAAGCAGGCTCAAGCCATCATAATATCAGTGCCTATAGACAGCTTTGAGCCGGTGGTAAAGCAGATTTGCCCTCATACCCACCCCGAGCAGGTCGTTATCGACATTACCTCCATCAAGGCACTCCCGGTCGAAATAATGCACAAACATATTAAAACCGGATTAGTGCTAGGTACACACCCGATGTTTGGTCCCGGTGCCAGGGGTATTGCCAATCAGAGCTTTGTTTTGACGCCGACTAATGAGAAGGAGACAGCCCTGGCCCAAAAAGTCAGAGAGTATTTGGAAACGAGCGGGGCTAAGGTCAGTCTAATGAGTCCTGATGAACACGATGAGATGATGGCGGTTATCCTCGGACTGTCCCATTTCATTGCTATTGTTTCGGCTGATACCCTACTCAGCTTTGACAAGTTAAAACAGATGAGAGCAATAGGCGGCAGCACATTTAAACTGCTGCTAACGCTAGCTGAAGGCGTTATCTCAGAAGACCCGGAGTTTTACACCTCCCTACAGATGTATCTACCCAATGTTGCCGAAATTGAGAAACTATTCCAAGCCAGAGCCAAAACCTGGGCAGATTTAGTAGAGAATAAGGATAGTCAGAAATTTGCCCGGAAAATGAGTGAACTGAAAAACAGGCTCTACCAAGTGAACCCTGATTTTGGTAAGGCTTACGAAGACATGTATAAGCTCGTAGAAGGATTATAACAGCGCTAATCTAGATAGCTTATCTGGGATGGGGGTCTTTTCTTTATGTCAACTTCTATCCCCGCTTCCTGGAATAGGTCAATAAACGAATCATCGCTATATTTACCAAAACTGACAAAACGCTGTATCTTGGCATTTACCAGCATCTTGGCACACAGTATGCACGGGGTATGGGTGGCATAGATAGTGCTCCCCTCAAGGCTAACCCCATGGAGGGTGGCTTGGATGATTACATTTTGCTCAGCATGGATACCCCGGCATACTTCCTGCCTTTCCCCTGATGGTATGCCTAGCTCGTCCCTGAGACAACCAAGCTCAAGGCAGTCCTTAAAGCCGGAGGGGGCACCGTTGTAACCCGTAGCCAGTATGTGCTTATCCCTTACCGCCACCGCCCCAACGTGGTGCCGACGGCAGGTTGAGCGTTCAGCCACTACCGAGGCTATTTTCAGAAAATATTCATCGCTACCTGGTCTGGATAACCGTCTCATCTTAACCTAGAGATAATCCTTTTGACTTCCTTTTTCAGATTTCTTAAAGAAGATTCATTGATAATGGTGAACTCAGCCATGGCGATAGGTCCGCCCTTATTAAGGTTCTCTATCTCCGCCACGTCCCGACTGAGAGCTTCTTCTAGTGTCAGACGCCGGCTTGCCCTACTGGTCAACCGAGTATATCTTGTCTCAGGAGATGACCAAACCGCGATGACATAAAAATCTTCCCCGTAATAAGTCTTAAGAAAGGTGTATTCCTCCCAGGAGTAAAGCCCGTCAATTACTACATTTGACCGCTTTAAAGTCTCGTCAATCCGGGGCAGATTTAGCTTGGCATAAGCTGCCATCCCGTACTGTTTTCTGAGGAATTCTCTGATGTAGCGCTCATTTTCCTCATTTAGCTCTAAGCCCCGCTGTTCTATCTCCTTATCAGTTAAATCGCCGAACCTTATTCTAATAAAGCCATTCTCCTCAAATACCCTGGCGACCTCGGTTTTGCCAGCCCCGGTCATGCCCACGATTGATACTACTTTCATATTTAGACTTCATTATAAGGGAATGACCATTAAATAACAACGGAATTGTTTATTAACCTCACCCCCTTAATCCCCCTCTCCTTAAAAGGAGAGGGGGGAAGAGATTTTAGAGAGGGGCGAAGCCCCTCTCTTACTTATCCCCCCTTCCCTGAAAGAGGTAGATGAAGTCCTTGCATGAGGGGGCTAGGGGGATAGGTTTCCAAACAATCTCTACCATAGGACATATGCTTAAAATGAACTCAATAATAACCTGTGCTATAATTCGGAAAATGGCTGAAATTACTAATCTAGCCGCCAAAATCAAAAAACAGCTACCGTCTGAGCTGGTCAACTTTATGCAGTCAGCCGGTGGGGTGGCTGCCAGCCAGGGGCAAAATTTATACCTCGTTGGCGGGGTGGTTCGCGACCTCCTCCTGGGGCGAACCAACCTTGACCTCGACCTGGTGGTGGAAGGTAATGCCATAGAGCTGGCACAGCAGTTAGCCGAGCTTAAACAGGGAAAAGTTATGACCTATCCCCAGTTTAATACCGCTAAACTACAGTGGGGTAAATGGAGCGTTGATTTAGCTACCGCCCGCTCAGAGACCTATGCTAAGCCCGGAGCCCTACCAACAGTGAAGTCCAGCTCTATTAACAACGACCTCTTCCGTCGTGACTTCACCATCAACGCCCTGGCGATTCATCTCAGCCCCAGCCGCTACGGCGAACTGATTGACCTGTATGGTGGCAGAGACGACCTTGAGCACAAACTTGTCCGCATCCTCCACCAAAAAAGCTTTATTGATGATGCCACCCGTATCTGGCGGGGGCTGCGCTATGAGCAACGGCTAGGCTTCCAGCTGGAACAAGAGACCCTTGAGCTACTTAAACGAGATATACCCATGCTGGATACCATTAGTGGCGACCGGATACGCTATGAACTTGAGTGCATATTACAGGAAGAATTCCCGGAGAAAGTCCTGCGCCGGGCTGAAGAATTAGGCGTGTTAGCCAGATTACACCCATCACTAAAGGGCGATGGCTGGCTGGCAGAAAAGTTTGGGCAGGCTCGACAGCTAAGCGCACCTAACCCGCCACCGGTTGAGCTCTACCTAGCCCTCCTGGCTTACCCGCTGACTGGTGAGGAGAACGAACGCCTGATTTCATACCTGAGATTACCCAAGTCATTAGCCCAAACCCTCCAGGATTCCACCAGCCTTAAAAGTAAAATCAAGACACTGGCTTACCCTGAGCTTAGACGCAGTCATATCTACCGCCTGCTTCAGGACTATGCCCAATCAGCCATCATCGCCAATTCCTTAGCCACCAGCTCAGCCATAGCCTGCCGACATATGGAAAACTTCCTCCGCACACTACGTTATGTCAAGCCAACTCTTACCGGCGATGATTTAACACAGATGGGCGTAGCTCCCGGCCCCCAAATTAGAGAAATACTAAATCTGCTCCACGAAGCCAGACTTGATGGAAAGGTAACCACCAAGCAGGGGGAGGAGGAGTTGGTTAAGGAGTGGCTGGGTTAACAATTTGACAAAGCGATACCATAAGGTTGCAACTGGCCGGCAAGCACAAGCACAAGTAGAACTACTCCTGAAACGATTAAGGACACCACGAATCCTATCCAAAACCACAACCGCTTATTCCTCTTAATGCCAAGCTGAGACATACCGATAATAAAAGCAATAATCCCAAAGATAAATATAATCCCACCGAAACGTGCGATAGGTGTTGCTAGTTCAATCAATGGCCTGTCGAGCTGGATAGGTTTGTAAAGCTTTATAGTAACTGAGACTAACGACTGGCCAACATCTATTACTGTCATAATAAATGCAGCCACAAGCAATGCGATTGGACAACCCCGTACTGTGAAATCTTTAAAATTGATAGATGTTCTTTCCCTAAACCAAGATAAGATAGCCAAAGCAGAAGCTAGCACTGCCACAATCACAGCAGAGTACGTCCACATCAGACCCAGATAAACAGTTTCAGGCCAGGGTGGCTCATATATATTTATCCAGGATTGTGCCCAAACTAAGAGGATGGCAGCCAGAAAACCCGTAGCAGTAAGGAAAGGAGTTAAATGAATACCTCTCTGAAATGATATAGTTTTCATCCCATCCTCTTACTCCACCCGCTTAAACATCTTGCGGGGTACACCGCAAATGGGGCATCTCTCCGGGGCTTCTCCAGCTACGGTATTACCACAGACCTGACAAACAAAGTAAGGCTCGTCCTTTAGTTTCTGTCCTGCCTCAAGGGCTTTCAGAGCCTTCTGATATAGTCCGTGGTGGATTTTCTCCACCTTGTTGGCATAGTCAAAACTAACCTGAGCCTTGTCATTACCCTCAGCTCTGGCCTGCTCAATAAAACTGGGATACATTTCGGTAAATTCGTGGCGTTCCCCTTCGACTGCTACTCCCAGATTATCCCTGGTGGACTTGATGGCACCCATAGCCTCAAGGTGATTGCGGGCGTGAACCGTCTCCGCCTCAGCTGCTGCCCGAAATAGCCTGGCTATCTGGGGCTGACCCTCCTTCTCCGCCTTATCAGCAAAGAACAGGTAGCGACGGTTAGCTTGGCTTTCCCCGGCAAAGGCAGCCTTTAAGTTTTCCTGCGTATTGCTCATTTAACACCCCCTCTACCAAGTTTATCGGAATAATTATACGGCAATTCACTCCGCCTTCTCTATCGCGTCTAAGGTCTCAGTTAGATAAGATTCCAGACCTTGTTGCTGGAGGTTGTGGTATATCTTCTCAGCCTGAGCCTTATCCTTGACCAGGGTAAATAGAGCCGGACCGGAACCAGCCAGGTGGACTTCCTGAGCTCCAGCTTTCAAAAACTGCTGCCAATACCCACCAAGTCCGGCAAAGCTATCAACGGCAACACTATCTAACGCATTAAATAGCATAGATAAGGTTATTTCTCTCCCCTCCATTAGCAGTACCGCAAATCTATCCGTAATCCGCCCGTCTGTATAGCGACTAGCCTTTAGACTGGCGTAAAGTCGCTCTGTCTTCCCTGGCATCCTCAATACCGGTGGCAACATTAACACCACCCACATGTGGGGGAGTGAGGGCAATGGGGTTACCAGCTCACCCCTCCCCCTGACCACAGCCGTGCCGCCATAAAGAAAGAAGGCTACATCTGAACCCAACTGTGAGGCTAGTTCGAGTAATTGCGGTAGTGACAGACCCAGTCCCCAAAGCCTATTAAGTCCACGCAGGACAGCGGCGGCGTCACTACTATCCCCGCTTAACCCTGAAACCAAGGGGATGCGCTTATCAACTTCTATTTTTACCCCTTTGGGACACTGGGTAGTCTTTCGCAGTAAATTAGCTGCTTTAGAGACCAGGCTCTTGGCTGGGACCCAGCTAGGGTCATTACAGCTAAACTCGATATTTTTACTCAGCCGAAAACGGAGGCTATCACACAGATTTATTGCCTGGATGACACTGCGGATTTCGTGAAAACCATCGGGGCGCTTAGCCAAGACCTCAAGAGTTAAATTCAGTTTAGCCGGCGCCAGAACGGTCAACACGCTAGCCCCCTCTCGCTATAAAGACCCGCCATAATTGCCCCCACTCAGCAAGGGTCAGTGTCTCAGCCCGCCGTTGATGGGCTATGCTCGCCTTCTCCAGCAAGGATAAGACCTCAGCCTTGGGCAATCCCAGACCCTGGGTTAAAGAATTGTGTATCTGCTTGCGAGGAGTGGTAAAACCAGCCCGCACCAGCCTAAAGAAGCTAGCGGCATCGGCTACATCTACCGCTGGCTTAGGATATAGAGTCACCTTCAATATCGCCGAATCAACCTCTGGCACCGGATAAAAGCACTGGGCTGGCACATGGCTGATTATTTTTGGCTGACCATAGAATTGCACGCTAACACTCAACACACTCATCTCACCAGGCTCAGCCACAATAGCCTCAGCCACCTCCTTCTGCACCATTACCACCATAATTTGGGGCTTGAGCGAGGCTTCAAGGAAATGGCGCAAGACCGGGGAGGTAATATAATAGGGTAGGTTAGCTACTACTTTGTAGTTAAAGGGGCTACTTATCGCTGGAGGAAACCTCTCTCTTTGCTCCCGAAGCAGAGCTTGCGGGGCAATTTGAAGCACATCCTCATTGATGATGGTAACATTGTTGAAAGCAGCCAGGGTCTGTTTCAAGATAGCAGCCAGTTTGCTATCCAGCTCGATAGTAATGACCCAACCGGCTTGCCTGGCTAGCTCCTTGGTCAGCACCCCAAGCCCAGGGCCTATTTCCATAACAATGTCGGCGGGGGTGAGTTCAGCGGCTGAGGTAATAAGCTTAAGCACCTCCTCATCAATAAGAAAGTGCTGCCCCAGTCCTTTTCTCGCCCGAAGACCGAAACGGCGTAGTAGCCCCCTGGTCTGAGCCAAGAGTGATTTTTTCAGGAACACCTCCTAGTTAAAAATCAGGAAACAATTCCTATCTGATTAGCTTTGATTTGTTTTTACATTATGTCAACTTTATTCGTAATCTGGGGTTTGGTTTAACCCAGTCACAGACCGTAGCTCAGACGAGCCACCAAACGCATGGGTAGGTTATGCTTCACCATTTTATTCTGGGTAATACCAATATCATAAGGAATACGGTAGAGCCGGACCATCCTAGTTTTACTGTTATAGATAGCGTAGCTGGCTCTGGGGTCGCCATCCCGGGGCTGGCCGACACCACCGGGGTTGATAATCAGTCGGCTTTCCCCGAGGGCAAGCCCGATATTAGTCAAAAATGGGCTAAATGAGCAACCCCCGCTTTCAGTATGCCTGAACACCATAGGCACATGAGAATGACCTACCAGGCAGAATTGTGACTTGAAGTAAGTAAAGTTCTGCCTAGCACTGCTAACTGAGAGCAGATACTCCCAAATCGGCTCCCTTGGACTACCATGGACTAAGGTAAACTCACCCTTCTCAATAACCAAGGGCAGGCTCTCAAGATAGGCTATATCCTCCGGGGTTAGTTGCTTGGCTGTCCAGCGGCAGGCAGCAGAGGCATCAGGATTAAACTCGGAGAGACTAAGCTTACCCATCGCTGCCCAATCGTGATTTCCAGCAACACAGACATGGTTTTGCTGGCGCAGGAGCTCGATGCACTGATGGGGGTCGGGACCATAGCCAACAACATCCCCCAGACACCACACCTCCTCCACCCCTCCCTTGCGCTCAATATCATCCAGCACCGCGGTAAAAGCAGCTAGATTGGCATGAATATCAGCAATAATGGCGTAATGCACCGATAGAACTATAACAGCTTTTGACCGATATGGCTAGGGACTGATTTATCTACCTTACCCCCTTTCCCTCCTTTAGAGGAATTCCTAAATCCTAATTTCTAAACTCTAAACATTTGGAATTTAGAT
>Ga0315308_1000544_pt1 | contig 21104 bp, 20 predicted proteins | sample TDP3_MG_FD_203078 | JGI IMG/M metagenome (GOLD analysis project Ga0315308, IMG submission 203078) | Freshwater sediment microbial communities from Lake Towuti, South Sulawesi, Indonesia - TDP3 | ecosystem: Environmental > Aquatic > Freshwater > Lake > Sediment | place: Indonesia: South Sulawesi... | reverse complement strand
GTTGAAACTTATGTGACACCGCGCTTACTTGGGCTGTAAAATAAAAAGGAAGGAGAGCTTAAATCTACTAGGCAAGGGTGCTTTCTAAGATGGGAAGCGCTTGATCCTCTATCTGTGCGTGGTATCTGAAATGCACGTTCGGGTCTTTCAGCAACACGTAGAGCCAATATATCCCGAAGACGCCCCCTGTAATTATCGTTAGAATTAGGTACAGGGCGAAGCTTCTCTCGACCAATGGCTCTGTTCTGGTTGGCACTTCGAGTTTGATTCCCGCTTTGCCGAGTATCTTACTTGCTTCCGTCCAGAACGCGTCTTCTCTTCTCTCGTGTTTGTTGAAGTCCCTCATTAGGAAGTACCACACGTAGAATAGTGCGAAGCCGTTGAACGCGGTCAGAACAGCCCAAAGCATTGCGCTTTTCTCTGATTCAGTTTCCTCTGCCTTTGTTTCTCCGAGAGTTCTGTCCAGAGATCCCAAGTCGAATTCAGCGTCGACTCCTTTCTTCATTGTGGCTTTCCTGATCGTTGCTGTTATGTCTTCGAATAGGAGGATTTGTCTTCTGAAATGGTGGTTGCGTCGTTTTACAAGCCTGTATGTGAGTATGATGAACAGGATGAAGGTGGCTATCACTGTCAAGTATACGCCCGCTGTGGCAGCTGAGAGCAACGGGCTCCATGGAAACGCAGGCAGTTCGCCTGGGGCTGGGGGAAGTTTTGTGAGAGAGATGATGTATGAGATCAAGACGGACACGAACACCACAGCCCAGATGATACTGGCGATTATAGGTAGCAGGTAAACGCCTATCCACCAGATGGACATGTTTGTGTCAGTTAAGGCGCGCATGCGAACGTCTTTTTTCAAGTTTTCGATTTCTACGCTCATGTTCCGATTCATGCTTCCTGTCCCGTTGAACTGTTGTTTAGTGGGGTCTTTGGAGATATTTGGTTTTGTGTTTGGGGGCTCAGTTTCTGTTTCATATGTTATTGGCTCGTAGAAAAAAGGGAGAGAGGCTCGTTGTCTCTTGCTAAGATCTCTTGCGTTTGAAGAAGGTCAGGATGATTGTTCCGATGGAGACTATCAGCACGAGTATCAACAGAATGTACAGTGGAGTCGTGTTTTGTTGTTGGGCTTCTGTCCATCCAGGTGGAAGACGCGCTTGAACTGTTCCTACGTCAGTTTTGATGGTTGCTACATCGCCTTGAATTGATGTCACTGTTCCTTTGATTGTGCCTAACGTGGTTTGGATTGTGGCAACTGTTCCGTCGATTGAGGTAACCCTCAGCTGAAGGTTGTCTATGTCTGTCGTAACTGTGCCTATGTCGGTTTGAACGGTCGCCGTTCTTCCTTCAATGCTGATTAGCTTGGCATTGATGGCATCGAGTTGCACTTTGATTAAACCTGCATCTGTCTTTAGTGTTCCCACAGTTCCGTTGATGTTCACCAATAAAGCGTTCCATCCAGTCAGCGTTGAGCTCAACAGGAAACTCTCGAGCGCCGCTCCTCTAAGACTGAGATAGCTTGCTTCAACAACCAGTGCATATGTGCCTGGAGAAGCGTCTGCGGGCACTGTGTAAGGTATTCTGTAAAGCCCTGTGCCGACTCGTGTCACTTTGGCGCTCAAGTCCTCATAGATGGTCCCACCATAAAGCAGCATGGCTGTAAGCTCCGCATCAACAGGCTTGCCTAAACTCGAAACCAAGACGTAGAATTCAGCCACTTCGCCTCTGAAGTATATGGAACCAACTTCAACCGAAACTTCTAACGTGGTCCGTGCAACCGTCAAATTAGCCGTGGCAGCGGAGTCTAAGCCTTCGTTGTCGATAACTGTTAGAACTACCGTGTAGGTTCCGCCGGCAGCGTAAACATGAGTCGCTGTAACGCCACTGGCAGTGCCACCGTCGCCGAAGCTCCAAAGATAACCGACGATAACTCCATCTGGGTCGTACGAGGCTGAACCGTCGAAGCTTACCGATTCACCGACATATGGGTCCATCGGCGAATAGGTGAAGGAGGCAATGGGACATCTGCTCTTTAGCCAGTCAATCATATTATTAGCCAGTCGTAGGTTATCGGCATATCCAATGTACCAATCGATGATTGTGTCTTCATCAGCAATGCATATCACTGCTCCAGCTCCAGTTTCCGAAACTGCGAGCAAGATGTTCTTGTTCAAGTCTCTGATTAGGCCTTGAGCTGGAAGACTAACGTAAACCTTGCCTGGCGCGCCAAAGTAAGCGGTCTTAACTCCCTCGGTCACCTGGTGGGGCGTAATGTCGTTGGTGTACCCCCAATACCCTCCCAAGTCCCATGTTATGCCAGCGAATCTCGTGAGATCGGAGTAGACGTACGGCGAGTCATCGCCTATGACTAGGAGCCCGCCTCCATTGAGTACGAAGCTTTGTATCGCGGAGATTTCATCTGAACTGTACGAGTAGCGTGCTTGAGGGATGACGAAAACATCGTAGCCTTGCAGCGCCGATGGTGTCAGCGGGGTGACTGTTAATGTGTCGACGATGTAACCCCTGTCGGTCATGTTCTTTACCCATGTGTTGTACATGAGAATTGAGTCAGTCCAATGGGTCTGATCAAAGAGAATATATCCTTTGACAGATCTGACACGAACCGATTTTGTTGCAGCGTTGTTCACAGTGAAGGCTTCTCCGGCGACAGGTTGAACGTAAGCGGTCACGTTGTAAGTAGCTTCAACAGTTGGCGTCCAAATGTAGCTGATTGTGCGAGAGGTGCCGCTTAAGAAAGTGGGAATAATCGCGCTCTCAACCTCGATCCCGTCCATGAGAAGTGAGAGTTTCACGTTTGTTTCTGTGTTCAGTCCTATATTGTATGCTGTTGCATTTAGCAGTGAAGAGTCGTTCGGCTCTAGGCGTGCCGGGGCTTCTACAGTCGCTGCTAATTCATGTTCGTATGAAGTGCCTATTGGAACGTTTGTTTCTGTGAGACGGAGTTCAACGCGGTAAGGGTACCCCACAAAATCCATGCCAATCCATAATCCAGAAACCTTGTCATACCAGAAAGTATATTGAGACCCATACGTCCCGATCGGCAGTTCCCAACAGTCGATTGGGTATACGCCCACCGGGACTACCTTGCTACCATTGACAATTGCCACACCATTGAGGAGATTCACTGAAGAGCCTACGTTGATATCAGTCTCTATCCGCCCTGGATACCACATGCCATACCATACACCGCTCTCCACGAATCTAGTCATCGTGTTGACGATCATCCACATTGTGCTGTTGTAGCCATAGTTGTTTCTTACCATTAGCGTAATGTAGATTTTGTACGGCTCAACGTAATGATCGTAAGTCAGGTTCCAGTATTCTATGCCTATTATTCGCCCTGTGTCGTCGTAATAGTTCACTGTGTAGCTTGCCCACTGCCCTTCAACCGGACTGATCAACGGAGAAGCAACTGTTACAAACCGTGTCAATCTATTGTTATGTATGAATTGCTCGTCTGGAACTGGTGGAGCATAAGCCGTTACGTTGTACGTAGCCTCTGGAGGCTGAACCCAATTGTAACTAACAGTGAATGCCCAACCACTTGGAAGCTCCGGAGTCACAGCCCAGTTGACGATGCTCCCGTCAATCAGAAGCTGAATCTCCACATTGGTTTCTTTGTTCAGTCCAACGTTGTATACTGTTGCGTTCAGCAAAGCTGAATCACTTGGTCCAAGAAAGGCTGGAGCATCAAGAGTCACAAAGAGCTCATGCGGATATCTTGTACCCGTGTAGAGTAGGCTATTCTCCAGTATTAGGCTAAGTCCATGCATATACGCCCATTCGAGGGTTTGGGAAGTAGCTGCGATAACTCCAGCTCCGTAATCAAACTCTAGATAAGCCGGGTAGCCTGTGCCGTCTTCTTTTATCACGATGTAGGAGTTCTGCGGATAAGAGATAAACCACCCATGTACTGCGTAATTCCAATTGTCAAGCTCAGCGTCCGTGATCGGATTTGGCAAGGTGACAACAGGATGAAGAGGGTCGACAATTGTGACGTATTGTGCGTAGTAGCCGTTCCACACCAACCCTCCTGGTAGTGTGCCTACCCATTTGCCTCCGTTCCAGCCCGAATCAGCAGCGTGAAGCTCCAACATTCCTCCGCCTTTCACGTAGTCCTCAAACCACAATCTATAGGTGTTCATGTCGTCGTAGAATTTCTGGTTCTGATCTGACGCTACAATAACCTTAGAGAACTTGGTCAGATCGATTTGACCGAAATCCTGCGACCCGTATACAGCATAAGGAACGCCATATTTGGATAACACCTCTTCGTTAGCTGGGGAACCCCACGGTTCAGCGTTCAGTAGCAAAGCTGTCGAAATGGGTTGAACATTAACGTTCGCCGACATCACATTGTTTGTAATCTCACTTTCGCCTGGAACAGGCTCCGCCCAAATAGTGACATTGTATCTTCCCTCAAGGGCAGGGTTCCACCATAGGCTAACTGTGTCTGTAGCGCCACTTGGCAGAAAGCCTATTGTCGCGGAATCTGTTATGTCACTGTCTACAAGAAGCTGAACAATCATGTCAGTCTCGTCACTTAGTCCAAAATTCATTATCGTAACATTATAGATCACGAAGTCCTCAGGCTGGACGAATTTTGGTCTTTGCCAGTTATAGATTAGAAGGTCGTGATCAGATGGAGCCGACTCAACCGCCTTTCTCGCGTTGATTCTTCCGTATCCGTAGTACTTGTCAAAGCCTGGGTCGCCAAGGTCGTCAGCAGTGAACCTCAACTGGGCCCGCACCCAGTCTCGTGACATGCTGGGAAACTGACTCCATATAAGCGCAGCGGTTCCAGAAACGTGGGGAGTCGACATGGACGTGCCGCTCTTATAGGCATAGGCGTTGTCCCAAATTGTGGAGTAAATGTTGACACCTGGCGCCGCGACTTCAACCCAGTCTCCGAAGTTTGTGAACGCAGCTGGGTTGTCCCCTTGATCCGTGGCTGTTACTGCAATAACCTCATCATACGCAGCAGGATACAGTTTATTGCTGGTTGCCTCATTTCCTGCTGCCGCCACAATCAATACTCTAGAATCGTAGGCGTATCTGACAGCTTCGTAAATCAATTCGCTCTCTCCGTAGCCACCCCAACTATTGCTAAGAATATCAGCTCCCTGATCTACAGCATGAATGAGGGCATTTGCAAGGTCATCCTCATACCCGCCTCCGTAAGAATCTAAGCCCTTCTCAGCCATGATTGAAACTTGCGCTACACCTGCAATGCCTATTCCGTTGTTTAGTTCAGCAGCAACGATGCCTGCGCAATGCGTTCCGTGACCGTTGTCGTCCATTGGATTAGGGTCCATGTTCACCCAGTCGTAGCCGAGCGAAACATAGTTTGCAGCAAGGTCTGGATGGTCGTAGTCGATGCCTGTGTCAATTACCGCGACAAGAACTGATGGATCCCCGATTGTTGTGTCCCAAGCATAATCTGCTTCAATCTTTTGCGGCCCCCACTGCAAATTCCAATCAGGGTCGTTTGGAACGAGCTGAGCCTCAAACTTCATGTTGGGCTCCATATACCTCATGAGATTGCTCGCCTGCAATTGTGCCGTAAAATATGACACAATATTAAGAGGCATGTCGGCAACCACGGCAACAATCTCGCCTCTGATTGAAACAGTGTTGACGACTTTTCCTCCACTTTCAGAGATTAAGTCGGATACCTTAGTGTAGCCTGATTGAGCATTGTTTAAGCCAATCACCAGTTCCGCTGAATCGTCATCAACATACGCAAAATTGCGCCACTCTTCGGTTTTGTGAGAGCTCAAGTCTTTGGCAAAAGAATCAAAATTGAACATGTTGGGGTTCGCTTTTTCATTTCCGCTGCTTTCTGTGGCTGAGTTGATAGACTCGGAGTTGCCTTGTAGTCCTGTAGGACTTGGCGCATAACCTTCACCGGCTGATCGTGATGATGTCTGATTGTGACTTGATTCGCCCCAACATTCAGTTCCTTCGCCTAGAGGTGTATTACCTGAGGATATAGTGGAAGTCACGCTCATCAGAAGCATGATAACGATGAGAATCATTGATACTAGTGTTTTGAACCTCATTTCTTCGCCTTCCTTTTCTCTCAATTTCCACATGCGCGTCGCTTGGACGCATTAAGATACTCTAAGGCACCTCATACTTATCACTTGCTGAAGACTCTTCTAGAAGACTTGTTCAGCCAGTCCGCATGATTTTAATCATCAACTCCCATCCATTGAATCATGTCTACAAGGGATGCTTCGTTTCACGGGAACAGTAATCTTAAAGATAGTGAACTCGATAAGAACAGAAGGCAAAGGGAGGCTACCGTGATATGCTCAAGGTGCTCATTTTGTATGACAGCCAGACTGGTAATACTGAGAGGATGGCTAAGGCAGTGGCTGAAGGCGCCAGCTCAGTCCCAAACGTAGAGGTTGAAATCAAGTACTATGCGGGTCCTGACGAATTCGCCCAAGTTGCTGCCATAATTTTCGGTGTGCCGACGTATTATCACGAGATTACGCTGCCAATTAAGCAGATGTTGGAAGAGACAGCCAAAGCGGGAGTTAAGCTGCAGGGCAAAGTGGGCGCCGCTTTCGGCTCATACGGTTGGAGCGGCGAAGCCCCTGGAAAAGTGTTGGAGATCTTGAAGAACAGATTTGGAATGAAAGCAATCGAACCTCCAATCACAGTTTTATATGAGCCAAAGCAAGCGCAGCTTGACGAGTGCCGAAGACTCGGGAAGAATGTCGCAGAAAAGGTCACTGGTAAATGAGCGCTCGCTAAAATGGAGAAGGCATCGAAAGCAAACACGCTCATCGGCATATGCCAAGCCATCCGTGCAGAAGGCGCTATATCAGACACTCACATAGGCTTGCTCGAAACCAGCTTCGGCGCTGAACGCGTTCAAAAGGCCCTAGACGCCTTAAACGAGAGCCGCATCAAAAAATACGTGTTTCAGCCCAGCGGACGCATCGTCTGGATTGTGGTCGGTAAGGAACGCGACTATTTAGTCATGCCAGCCATCGACTACTGCTCATGCGACGACTTCTACTATCAATTCGACCACGGACACATATGCTACCACATAATAGCCCAGAAACTAGCAGAGTCACTGGGACGCTTCGACCTGTTCGAAGACGACGACAAGTTCTTCGACATCCTCATCCGCGAATGGAAACAACCCGAAGAACACCCTCCATCAAAAAAGAAAACGCAAGCCGAACACGAAGACGGTACTGTTTAAATACCATCACCTGTACATTAACAAAGGCAAAGTGATGATTCGCCATGGCAATGGATGTAGGCGCATTCTATGGAAACGTCATAATCACACTCATAATCGTAGTCACATTCTTCTTCCTGATCCTAGCCTTCCTCTACCTGATATATGGAAAAGAAGAAGCTGCGACCACAGCCGAGAGAGGAACGCCCAAAACCAGATCAGTTAGCCCTTAGAAACCTGCCTTCTCATCCACAGAAACACAACAAAGCCGATCGCTGTCAAGACTGCAGCCACAACAACAGCAAGAAAAGCATGTGGACCAGCCGCGAGTACAATTGGAATTGGCCACACGAAAATTATTGCACCACCGCTGAGGGTTCCATTCCGACCCAACAGCGCAGAAACGACTAACACGATAACTCCCGCAAACATCAGAAATAAGCCAATCAAGAACAGGTTTAATGGAAGCCTGGACGTTGCCTCGTGTGCTTCAGTCTCAGCCATCTTGCGCAGCCTTCCTACCTAAAGAACCCATAAGAAAACACCAAGAGAACCAAGAGCAAGGCAATCAACACAATCGACAGTATGAGTATAATTTTAACTGATTCCTTGTCTGTTCCGAAGATTATGGGAATCGGACCGATGATGACGGCCCCTCCACCTCTGACCCTACCCTTATCGCGCTTAACACCTGTCAAAGCCAGCCAGATCATGGCAATGAGCGCCACAGCAAAGCCTATGAGAATCAGAGCAACCCCGATGCTGGGCAGAAGCTGGTCAGACACAGAGCTTCCACTTCTTCATTTTATGGTTACTGAAACCTGTTTCAGATAAACTTTCAGAGAAGTAGGTTTAAATAAAAACCCTATGCGAAACTAGTGCAGAGCGCTGAACACAATGGACCTAGAACAAATCGTGCAGCAGATTCTAATCTCAAGACGCGATCTCTCACGAGACGATGTGCTAAAGAAAATCTACGAGAAAAAGCGCTCAGCCGAAGACTATTTTATTGATGAAGTCGCAGCCCGCATAGTTGCAGCGGAGTTAGGCGTGGAAATCCGAGGCGAAGAAGAAGCATTTAGCGGCGAAATCAGCATCAAAGACCTTGTCTCAGGCTTAAACGACGTGACCATTGTCGCCCGAGTCATCGCTCTTTATCCAGTTCAGACTTTTTCTCGCAGTGACTTGACCGAGGGCAAGGTGGCGCGCATGCTGTTGGCGGATGGAACAGGCGTTTTAATGCTGGTTTTATGGGATGATAAAATCGAACTGATCGAAGCCGGAAAGATGCAGCAGCGACAAATCGTAAGAGTCTTACATGGATATGTACGTGAGTCCTTTGATGGAAAACTTGAGCTCCACCTTGGAAAAAGGGGAGACTTGGAAATTTCACCCCGAGATGTTGACGAAAGCCGCTTGCCCCACACAGCTGATTTCATGGATAAAATTGGACAATTGGGACCTGAAAGAAAGAGGGCAAGCGTCCAAGGGCTTGTAGCCCAAGCTTTTCCGGTTTCAGAGTTCACTCGAAAGGATGGATCAAATGGCAAAGTTAGACGATTGCGCCTCAAAGACGAAACAGGCGAAACGACCCTAGTCTTCTGGAACGAGAAAGTTAATGAGCTTGAAACAGTAGGCGAAGGCGACCAGCTTCGCATAACCAACGCAAGAGTCAAAAGAGGGCTTGACGGCAGAATCGAATTGCATGTCGAAAGCTCCAGCCAAATCGAGAAAACGACTGGTCAAACCGCTCCAACAGTCACAGTAAACGAAACATTACACAGAATAGCCGACTTGAACACAGAAGGCGGACCATTCAACATCAAAGCAACCGTTGCATCAGCACCAATAGCTAGAGAGGTTACCACCTCGCGGGGCGAAAAAGTGCCCTTAACCACCTTCGACTTAGCAGACGAAACAGGAAAAATCGGAGTTACACTGTGGCGAAAACAAGCAGAACTCACAAGAAACTTGGCAGCTGGCACACAAATCAGAATCAGAAACGTTTACGTCAAGAGAGGTTTCTCGAATCTACTAGAACTAGTTTCTCGGAGCTTAACCACAATCGAAACTGTTTCAAAGCCTGAGACGTTGCCTGCAGAGAATAAAGTTGAATAACATCATAAAAAAGTAACAAAAAATCTTATAAGCGCAGACCGCGAATGAATTCGGCTTGGGCTTTGCAAAACCCGATTTACGCCTCGAGAAAAATCGTCCAAAGCTCTTTTCCTTCTGAAAAAACCCTTGAGAGATTAGCCACAACAGCCAACAGATTTGAACTCTATGCCACACTTGAGATGCAGGCAGTCGCCAGAATAGAAGCCAGCCTGCTGCGAGGAGCACGCAAATACTTCGACAACAACGACTTCACAGAGATAATAGTACCCCATTTAACCAAAGCCACAGGCGCATGCGAAAACATATCCACAATGTTCACGGTTGACCACTTCGGCGAGAACTGCTTCCTAGCGCAGACAGGGCAACTCTACCTAGAGGTCTTAACGCCTTTCCTTAAGAAAGTCTGGTGCGTTGGACCTAGCTTCAGAGCTGAGCCCGCGGTGGATGAAAGGCACCTGACAGAGTTTACGCTGCTTGAGCTCGAGTTTGAAGGCGACTTATGGCAGCTGATGCACCACATCGAGAGCGTCATCCACTCCATGGTTCAAGAATGCCTCGCCACCAGAAACGAAGACTTGGAGCTGCTAAGTATAGATAAGGACAGAATCAATGTCAAGCCGCCATTCAAAAAAGTATCCTACACCGACGCTGTAGAACAGCTGAGCTCATTCGGCGTCAAGTGGGGCGACGACTTGAAGAGCGTACACGAAAGGGCGCTGGTTGAAATCTTCGGCAACAAACCACTGTTCATAACGCATTATCCCAAGGCAATCAAATTCTTCAACATGAAACAGAACACTGGGCAACCACAGATTGTCAACAGCACCGACCTCATACTGCCATTCAGCGGCGAAGCTGTAGGCGCAGCTGAAAGAGAATATCAATACGAGCCTTTGCTGCAACGCCTCAAAGAGTCCAACATGCTCAAGCAGCTGGTTGAGAAGGGCGGCGGTCTACACGACTTCAACTGGTACTTGGAGTTTTATCGACTGTACGGTGGCACTCCACACTCAGGCTGCGGCATCGGACTCAACCGAGTAACGCAATACGTGCTCGGCAGCAGCGACATACGAGCAAGCACAGTGTTTCCAATGAACAAGCAGACCCTAATGTAACATTCCATACTCCACTTTTTTCTTAATCTTGGCTCAGCAGAGTAAAACGTTTTAACAGAGCCACAGCTATCCTTAGTCTGCGACCTCTTATGGAAAACTTGGCGAGCAAGTTTAAGACAGATCCATTCAACTACGTCGCCAAGCTGGAATCGCCCATCGGCATATACCTCAGGAGAGAAGTATTCAAGAAGCAGAGCAACACTGATGCAGCCTTAACACAGAGACTACACGAGAAAATTATCGCCGACCAGTCACCAGACGGGAGCTGGAACCACCTGTTTGTTCACACAGCTAATAATCTTTGGAACCTAGCTCTCCTCGGCTCCAAAGCAGACGACAAAAGCGTAAGACACGGACTGGAATGGCTCCTATCAATACAGCGCCACCTGTACCGTGGCTATCCAGGCTTCTTCCACTCAAACAACAGAAAGGACCCAAGCCTCATGCGAACAACGTTCTATGGAGAATTTGGACCAGGCTGCACCATATTTTACGAAACAGCCTATGCGGTTCACCTTTTCCACATATTTGGCTTCGACGACAATAAGCAGGTTCAAACAACAGTGAACTCATACCTTCAATTCTGGCGACCAACCTGGTGCAGTGCATGGTGCACAATCAACGTGCTAAGAATGCTCATAGAACATCCGCTGAGCAAGGAATCTAACCAAGTTGAAAACGGCTTGAAACACTTAGCTAGACGACAAACCAAAACAGGAGCATGGAAAGGCTATCCATTCTATCACACACTTCACGCATTGTCCAGAACGCGCCATGACTTGGCAAAGAAGCAACTGAAAAAAGCATTTCTATCAGCCATCAAAAGGCAAAACAGTGATGGAAGCTGGGGCAAGAAAGAGCAACAAACAGAGTCTTTCTTGGTCCTAGATGCTTTGAAAAATGCAGGAGCTTTGTAATACCTTCTTTGATTGGCAAGGCGTGCTCAAGCACGTCTTCCATATTGTTATATGGATTTGACAGCCGTGAACATCGGAACTCTTAATTCTGAAGCCCGTTCATAATATGCGCTCTTCCCATAACATGAAAGGTGCATGAAAGAATGAAAGCAAATCAGATTTCTCTGCCAGTTGACGAGTTGCCAAAACAATGGTACAACATTCAACCCGACCTACCCACGCCCTTGCCGCCGCCAAAGGAACCTGAAACTGGACCGTCACGCATGGATTTCCTAGGACGAACTATGATTCACGAATGCCTTGGGCAAGAAGCTTCCAGTCAAAGATGGGTTTCAATACCGGACGAAATACGCGAGTTATACATTCAAGTTGGTCGTCCAAGACCCTTATACCGCGCTCTAAAGCTGGAGCAATACCTCAAATTGAAGAAGACTCGAATCTACTACAAACGCGAAGACCTGTCGCCCACAGGCTCACACAAGACGAATACAGCATTGGCACAAGCGTATTTCGCTGCCAAAGAGGGTAAGAAGACATTGGTTACGGAAACAGGTGCGGGACAGTGGGGCACCGCCTTGACACATGCAGCTCGCCTCATGGGCTTGGACTGCGTGGTCTTCTGGGTTCGTTCTGTTTACAGCTGGAAATCGGATAGACGCACGTTCATGCATCTTCTGGGCGCAACGGTTCATGCATCTCCAAGTAAAGAAACCGAAATAGGCAGACAGCTTCTGAAGAAAGACGCGAACCACCACGGCTCACTCGGCATAGCTGTTTCCGAAGGCTTGGAATATACTGAGAAGCACGAGGATGCAGTTTACAGTTTGGGCTCGGTTTTGAATCATGTGCTCATGCACCAGTCCATAATCGGGTTGGAAACCATCAAACAGTTTGAAATCGCCGACGACGAACCTGATTTGATAGTGGGCTGTTTGGGCGGAGGCAGCAACTTCGGAGGCATAGCCTTGCCTTTCGCAGGAGAAGTGTTAAAGAAGAAACGAGAATGTGAGTTCCTAGCCGCACAGTCCGAGGCGGCGCCTAACTTGGTTAAGGGCAACTATGAATACGACTTCGGCGACGTAGCTGAACACACACCACTCCTCAAAATGTACACCATCGGACACAAGACTGACATGAAGCCAATCAAAGCTGATGGACTGCGCTACCACGCAGCTGCACCACTAATAAGCGCTCTTAGACATCAAGGCATAGTCAAAGCCAAAGCATACCCAGCGGATGAAAAAGCGATATTTGAAGCAGCGAGAACATTCCTTCAATGCGAAGGCTGGCTCATCGCACCAGAATCGAGCTACGCCGTGAGAGCAACAATAGACGAAGCCCTAAGCAACGAAAAAACCGGAAAAGAAAAAGCAATCTTAATGAATATCAGCGGACACGGATTCCTAGACATACCAGCCTACAGAGAAAAACTGGGAATATAAAAAGAAAGGCTTAGGCTTTACCTTCTTTCTCCACTTCTTTGATTGTGTCGCATAAGATGTCTAGTGCAGAGTCTGCCAGTTCTTTGGTAATGACCAAAGGCGGCGCCACTCGAATCGTGGACTTGCCGCAGGTTATAACCACAACCCCGCGTTTCCAGCTTCGCATCATTATTTCCTCAGCCTTTTTCGGTGCTGGTGCTTTCGACTTCTTGTTTTCAACTATTTCGGCGCCTATCATCAAGCCTTTACCACGTACATCGCCTAAGATCTCGCTTGTCTCCATGAATTCCTTGAGTCGTTTCATGATATAATTGCCCTGTCTGACAGCGTTTTCCATCAAGCGTTCTTTCTCAAGTACATCTAAGACCGCGAGTGAAGCAGCGCAGGCGACTGGGTTGCCGCCGAACGTGGAGGCGTGGGTTCCGCCTTCCCAATCCATAACTTTGGCGCGCGCGACTATGGCGCTTAGAGGCATGCCTGAAGCCAGAGACTTTGCCATACAAATTATGTCAGGCTCGACTTTCCAGTTTTCTATGGCGCAGAACTTGCCTGTTCGCCCCACTCCGGCTTGAACTTCATCGTCAATCAATAGTATGCCATATTTGTCCGCAAGCTTCTTCAGCCGTAGGAAGTACTCTGGAGGAGGCACAACGTAGCCGCCCTCGCCTTGAATGGGTTCAAAAACGAAGGCTGCAACGTCCTCAGGTGGAATGTACTTCTGCAGCACATACTCGTCTATGAAGTCGACACACCAGATATCACAGTCAGGATAAGTCATCTTGTACGGACAACGGTAGCAGTAACCGTAGGGCACATGTGTCACGCCTGGAACCAGTGGAAAGAAATGTCTCCGTTGCACAGGCTTGCTGGCTGTGAAGGAAACAGCGCCCATAGTTCGACCGTGAAACGCGCTGATGAAAGCTATGAACAACTGTCGCCTCGTGTGCCAACGCGCCAGTTTAGCTGCACCCTCAATCGATTCGGCGCCACTGTTGCCAAAGAAAACCCTTTTCTCCCATTTGCCCGGAGTGAGTTGCGTCAATTTCTCGCCTAGGTCTACAACTTCACGGTACAGGAAATCAGTGATCGAATAGTGCAGGTAGCGGTCGCACTGCTTCTTGATAGCTTCAACAACTTTGGGATGATTGTGCCCCACGTTCAAGCAGACGAGCCCAGAGTTGAAGTCAATGTATTCGTTTCCGTCAACATCTCGCAGGATGCAGCCACTTCCGCCTTCGATGGCAAGCGGATAAAACCTGACGAACGATTGTGAAATCACGCGTTCATCTCGTTTCACGAGCTCGCGCGCTTTGGGACCTGGAGGTCGAACCACAATCTTTGGATAATCAGTCATGTTCTCATCCATCCTCGAAAGAGTATCCGTTAAGAAGACTCGGCTTTTATAGGTGTTTCCCTCGAAAGACAGCAAAACCATTATCAGAATGGCTCAGACGGCTGCGAGCTCAAGAAGCTGGAACAGAAAGTGAATTCTGATGAGGTCTAGGCTTTCGTGACTGTTATTTCAATGGTGGAAACGTTTGATCTTCGACCGTCCTGCCCTGTTACCTCTTCGGTTCCAATTTGGATGTCTACCAGCTTCAAGTCTTTGACAAAGGACCTTCTAAGCACTTCAATAGTGTCCACAGCTCTGCTGATCGCTCTGCCCCGCGCTTTAACGCACACCTTACTTCCTCCAACATTGAAGAAAGTCAGGCACGCGATCACGTAGTTCATGATGGGTTTCTTGCCGATGAAGACCACATTTTCGTCAGCCTTCTGCGACTTCTCAGGTTGCTTCGGTTTTTCCTCAGCCATGTGCTCTCCTCCTTTGACAACGAATGTTCAATGTGCTCCAGTGAGTCATAGCTCTTGCTGTAGCTTCTTATATTTTTCCCACGATTCATCAATCCAGCGCTTCAATTCTTCAATGTCTTCCGGCGTGATGGAATCAAAGCGACCTTGATGCTTCAGGTATTCCTCAATCGGCTTGCGTTTGGCTTTATCCACAAGAGTAGCGCTGGGCGCACTGAATTCAAACTTGCCGTTGACGATTTCGAAGAGCGGCCAAATTCCTGTTTGCACCGCGAGTCTTCCCAGTTCAACGGTTTTCTCGGTTGAGAAGCGCCAGCCAGGCGGGCATGGAGTAAGCACTTGAAGGTATCTTGTGCTCGTCATCGCCTTTGCTTTTCTCAGCTTGTCGACAAAGTCAGTTGGATATGATACGCAGGCTGTGGCAACGTAGGGTATTCCATGTGCCGCCATAATCATCGGAACATCTTTCTTGTGCTCCCGCTTACCAGTTGGAGTTGTCGTTGTACGTGAGCCAAAGGGCGAAGAGCCACTGCGCTGAAAGCCTGTGTTTCCGTACGCCTCGTTGTCATAGCATACGTAAATGAAGTTGGTTCCTCTCTCAGCCGCGCCTGACAAAGCCTGCAAGCCTATGTCAACCGTGCCGCCATCTCCAGCCCAGGCCAACACTGTGACATCTTTCAAGCCTCTGGCTTCAAACGCAGCGACTACACCAGACGCAGCAGCAGCAGCTGCTTCGAACGCTATATTGAGGCATGGAGTATTAAACGCAGTGAAAGGAAAAGCGCTCTGAAGCACAGATGTACAGCAAGCTGGCACGACAAACACTGTTCTAGATCCTAGCGCTTTCTGTGCTAGTCTTATGGCTAATGTGGCTCCGCATCCAGCGCATGCAGCGTGACCCGGAAGAAAATTTTCTTCGACAGGAAGTTCTTTCAACGTTGTCATGCCTTTCACTCTCGCAGACCTATCCAATTCACTTCCTTCTCAACCGTACCAGCCTTCAGGTACTGAGTGGATTTGTTGACCATTGATTCGATGTCGTTAAGGGTTACGTCGCGGCCACCTAAGCCAGCTATGAAGCCTGCTGTTAATGGTGAGTCTTTTCCTGAACACAGCGACGCCTTGACCTCAGTGTGTAACGGTCCTTCCATTCCATACGAAACTTGACGATCGATTACGGTTAGCATTTGTGCATTCTCTGCAATGTTCTGGATTTCGCCTTTTGGGAAGGGTCGGAAAACTCTGACGCGGGCAGCGCCTATTTTATGACCTTGGCTCCTAAGCTTGTTAACCACGAGTTTGGCTTCACTTCCGATTGTTCCCATTGAAAATACGATTAGGTCAGCGTCTTCACACATGTACTTCTCAACGTGTCCCCCGTATTCAGTGCCGAATCGGCGTCCATAGTCCTTGTCGATTTCAGGAATCAGCTGCCGCGCATTTTCCAAAGCCTTGTACATGAAGTACCTGAAATCCATGTACCATTCCGGATAAACAATAGGTCCATGTGTGATCGGATTGTCAACATCGAGCAGCCACGGAGGATTGTAAGGTGGCAAAAAATCATCTATATCGTCTTGATCGGGAATTCTGACAGGCATGGATGTGTGGGACAAGATGAAGCCTTCAAAGCATATCATGGCTGGCATGAAGACGCGTTTATCCTCACACAGCTTATAGGCTTGAATGATTGTGTCAAAGATTTCCTGATTGTCGGCACAATAGAACTGAATCCATCCGGTGTCTCGTTGAGAAAGCGAATCACTGAAGTCTGCCCAAATGTTCCAAGGTGGTCCCATAGCACGATTTACATTAGCCATGACTATGGGAAGCCGAGCTGCAGAAGCCCAATGAAGCATCTCGTGCATTAATGCCAAGCCGTGCGCAGAAGTCGCAGTGAACGTGCGAGCTCCTCCTACAGCCGCTCCTATGCAGGCAGCCATAGCGCTGTGTTCCGACTCGACCCTAATGTATTTGGCGTCCATTTGCCCAGTTTCAACCAAGTCAGCAATCTGCTCAACCACAGTGGTCTGCGGAGTGATCGGATAGGCAGCGATGACTTGGGCTCTCGCCGCCTTGCAGGCAAGCCCAGCTACACGGTTTCCTGTTTCAACGATAACTTGTGTCAATTATGTTTCTGCCTCCCGTTCCATAACAATTATCTTGAGTGGGCACTCGTGAGCGCAAACGCCGCAACCCTTGCAGTAATCGTAGTTGATTTTGGGCGAATTATCTTGGTCAAGTTCAATGCATCCTTCGGGACAGAAAACCCAGCAGATCCGGCATTTAGTGCATTTTTCACGGTTCACTGCAGGTCGAAAAGTTCGCCAAGAGCCGGTTTTTCCAGTGCTTGCAATACGCGGCTTAGAAAGTGGAGTGAGTGGTAAATCGTCTATGTTCTTCGGAGCTTTTGCCATCGGCGCCACCATGGTAGAAGTAGACCTTAGTATAGAGTCGAGGGTTAAAGTGTTTCGCATACATGCACAAATGTTGAGTTAAAGCAGGCTTTTGGTCGCTGTCTGGTGGTGATGGTGAACCTGCGCTGTAGCCACAATCATCAACTTCGATATTGACTGAGGGTTACCAGTTCTTTACCAATCGTTCATATGCTAGTGCTGCTGCTTTTGCGTTTTTTTCCCCGGCAGCGCCACGCCACGTGTCTTTGATGGCTTGGATCACACTTTCAAGCTTGACTTCTTCTGTTGCTCTGGCAAAGGCACCAAGCATTGTTGTATTGAGGACAGGAAGCCCAGCGACCAGAAGCCCTAGTTCTAAGGCTATGCCTGTTGCGTCAACGGTTGCTACGCGACTGTGCTTGAGATTCAGTTCTTCAGGCTTCTTGCGCGTGTTCACGATGACCGAGCCGTCCTTTTTCAGCCCTTCAGTGATGTCGACCAAGTCCAGAAGCCCGGAGTCCAGCACAACCACATAGTCCGGATTGTAAACTTGGCTTCGAACTAGGATAGGCTCATCGGACAAGCGAGCAAATGCTTTCACCGGTGCCCCTCGACGTTCAGCACCAAAAAAAGGAATGGCTTGAACCCACTTGCCTTCCTTGAAAGCGGCACGAGCCAACAGTTCAGCAGCTGTGACCCCGCCTTGACCGCCACGACCATGAATCCTTATCTCTTTCAGCACCACGCTTCTGCTCCATAGCTTAGAATCACAGAAAAGACGTTCCCAATATTTAGTTTTGCCCTTGACAAGTCAGCTTTTAAGGTGCGCGCACACCAATTAAAATATGGTGAAGACTCGCTTGAATGATATTGAGGCATTTGTATGATTGAGTTCATTCCTAATATTGTCGAGATCGTGTTTCCGCTGGCTGTTGGGATGTTAGCCTTTTCTCTTTACCAGAAAAGTCAGAAAACGGGTTTGATGTTAGTTAGTGTTGGCTTTTTTCTAAGTGCTGTTCCGAGCGTCGTGAAACTAGCTTTGGGAGGACCCTACATGATTCTATGGTTGCATGACCAAGGCTACACGGTCTATCAGTTGGGGATTATCGAGCTTTTTCTTTGGATTTTTGGAGCGGCATTCCAAGCAGTTTTCGCAATTCTTGTCATCGCAGGCTTGGTCAAACTTTCCAAACAAGCCTAATCTCATCAGGCAACTTCCACCCAAGATACGCGCTGTGTGGTGAATCGACTAGCGCCCTTGAATATTAGCGTACCAGTCACGCCTGTCGTTAACTTCGCTACGTTTGCCCAACAGACCATCAGCCTCGTCAAACAAGAGGATGTGCTACCCTTTCCAGCTTGTTGAACACGAGCTGAAGGTTCTTCTCAATCTCTCCAATGTATTTGCTGACTATATGACTCAGATCAATGGGGAAAAGCTCGTGATGCGATGTACATCTTGGTGCAGAAGATTGAGAGAGCAAGGTGAAAGCGATTTGTGTGCGCAAGCATGGCTTTGATCTCAGATGACGTTTACGAAGTGTAACTGGGGGTGTATCTCAGACCCAGAAAACGAGAGCTTAGAGAAGAAGCTACGCATTCGTTTTCATGCTGGAAACCCTTATATCAACGTTCAGTCCTTTGCAAGAAGTTCTGGTAGGTAAAGATAAGGAAATGTTAGCTGAGATTCGCTGGCATGGAAGAGGCGGTCAAGGCATAGTCAGCGTGAGCCGTTTGCTGGCTGAAGCCGCCTTACTGGACAAGAAGCATGTTCAGTCTTTTCCTGAGTTTGGACCCGAGCGATCAGGCGCTCCTGTGCGCGGATTTACACGGATTTCAGATGAGCCCATCAGCGTACACAGTCAAATCTATGATCCAAACGTGGTTGTGGTTGTTGACCCTACGATGGTGAATCCTAGTGTGGCAGTGGGGTTGGCTGAAGACGGTACAATAATAGCTAACACTGAACGCACTGTGGATGAATTGAAGAAGATTCTGTCAGTTCAAAATGCGCATGTGTATTCTGTTAATGCCCGAAGGATAGCTTTGGATGTCCTTGGGCGTCCGATTTATAACACGGCTATGTTGGGAGCTCTGCTCAAAGTTGTTCCGCTGACATCATTCAAATCGATAACAGAAGTTGTCAAATTGCGTTTTCCGGGAACGTTGGGCGAGAAGAATGTTGAGGCGGTCAAAAGAGCGTTTGAGGAGGTTGCAGGCAGTTGAGCTCCAACGAGAAGTCAGGATGGAAGTCTTTGCCCATGGCTGCAACAGTCACCGAGCCCGGCTCTTCACTCAAGTACAAGACCGGTGATTGGCGAGCCTTCAGACCTGTGGTTGACAAGGAAAAATGTGTCAACTGCTTAATCTGCTGGATTTACTGCCCCGATAGCGCCATCATAAGACAGGAAAAATGGGTTGCCATAGACTACGACTACTGCAAAGGCTGCGGAATCTGCGCACACGAATGTCCAAAACAGGCTATTAGGATGGAGGAGGAACAGAAATGACAGTTATGGGCATGACAGGCGATGAAGCAGTAGCCCATGCAGCTAAGCAGAGCAAAGTCGACGTCGTAGCCGCTTATCCAATTACACCTCAAACCATCATAGTTGAAAGATTCAGCAAGTACGTAGCCGACGGAGAAGTTCACACAGGATACGTCTGCGTTGAATCAGAGCACTCAGCGCTATCAGCTTGCATTGGCTCCAGCTTAACCGGAGCCAGAGTGTTCACCGCAACATCAAGCCAAGGTTTGGCTTTGATGCATGAAATGATGTACATAGCCTCTGGTCTTCGATGTCCAATCGTGATGGGTGTTGCTAACAGAGCTCTGTCAGCGCCGATTAACATTCATGGCGACCACTCGGACATGATGGGTTCAAGAGACAGCGGCTGGGTTCAAATCTACGTTGAAAACGCGCAGGAAGCCTACGACTGGACGATTCAGGCTTTCAGGATTGCTGAAGCCAAAGATGTGCAACTCCCTGTGTCAGTGAATCTTGACGGCTTCATCATCACGCACTGCATGGAAGGAGTTGATGTGCTTGACGACAGTGTTGTTTCGAAATTCCTGCAGACTAGAAAGCCCTTGTTCAAGCTTGACCCAGTGAAGCCCATCACGGTTGGAGCCTTGTGCTTCACCGATTATTATTTTGAGTTTAAGAGGCAACAGGTTGAAGCCTTCAGCCACGTTCAAGCCGTTTTGGATCGTGTAGCCAAGGAGTTCAAAGGCATCAGTGGCAGAAGTTACAGTGCCATTGAAACTTATGGAATGGAAGATGCTGAGGCTGCTGTGCTTTGTCTGGGCAGCACTGCTGGAACAGCCGGTGAAGTCGCACGCAGACTAAGAGCCCAGGGAAAGAAAGTTGGCGTCGTGAAGATTTGGCTCTATCGACCGTTTCCAATAGACGAAGTCAGAACCGCCTCAAAGAACGTGAAGGCGCTGGCGGTGTTTGACAAAGCCATCAGTTTCGGAGCTCAGTATGGCGCAGTGTGTTCAGACGTGGTTTCAGCTTTGCACGCTGTTGACGGGAGTCCCCGAATCTTCAATGTAGTCTTCGGGTTAGGCGGCAGAGACGTCAAGCCCTCAGACATTGAACACGTCTTCAACGAAGCCTTAGAAACAGCGAGAAGCGGCGTGGTTAAGCAAGAGACTTTGTTTCTGGGGGTGCGAGAATAATGGTGATACTAAAAGAGTTACCAACAGAGGAACTGTTCGCCTCAGGCCATAGATTATGTGCTGGCTGCGGCGAAGGCATCATAAACCGAATGACTATGAAAGCACTTAGAGGACCAACAGTTATAATCGCGGCTACAGGATGCAATGAAGTCGCATCAACAATCTACCCATATACTTCATGGAAGCTGCCGTGGGCTCACATAGCCTTTGAAAACGCAGCTGCAGTTGCCTCAGGCGTGGTGGAGGCGTACAAGGCTATGGCTCGAAGAGGTGTGAAACAGGGGCACATTGACGTTGTTGCTATGGCTGGAGACGGCGGCACATATGACATAGGCATCCAAGCCTTGAGTGGAGCAATGGAAAGAGGACACGACTTCCTCTACATCTGCGTTGACAACGA
>Ga0315308_1000543_pt1 | contig 21135 bp, 16 predicted proteins | sample TDP3_MG_FD_203078 | JGI IMG/M metagenome (GOLD analysis project Ga0315308, IMG submission 203078) | Freshwater sediment microbial communities from Lake Towuti, South Sulawesi, Indonesia - TDP3 | ecosystem: Environmental > Aquatic > Freshwater > Lake > Sediment | place: Indonesia: South Sulawesi... | reverse complement strand
TATCAGAACTTGATCTCCCTTCTTGATTCCCGTCGAGTACGTGACAATAAACTTCGCATGCTCCGTTACTCTAGGATCCATAATTCTTCACCGTGTCAAGTATGTCAACTCACCAAGAAAAAACCTTCCGATAACCACGCGGGTGAAGAGCTATCGCGCCCTCATGCACCGATAAGACGAAGACGAACTCTTGACAGTAGACGCCCATGGCCCCAATCTATTGACTCAGCTTCGGCTTGACAGGCGAATTCAGAATGGGCCTCCGCCAGTTATCTGAAGAGCAAAGCTGCAAAGACGGATGCCGTCAATGACAGAACTGTTATCAGAGTGTTGAGGGATGGCCCAGCCGTGTCCTTGAACGGATCACCCACCGTGTCCCCTGTGACAGCTGCCTTGTGAGTCTCGGATCCCTTGCCGCCAAGGTTGCCTGCCTCGACATACTTCTTGGCGTTGTCCCACATCCCGCCTGCATTCGACATGAAGAGAGCATAGAGGAGACCACTAAGTATACTGCCCACTAAGAAGCCCCCCAGCCCTTCCTTACCTAGTAGGAAGCCTGTTACTATTGTCGCCGCGATGGATAGGATGCTGGGGGGCAAGAGTTCTCTTATTGCTCCTTTTGCTGCGATGTCAACGCATCTTGTATAGTCAGGCTTTACGCCTGGCCTGCCTTCAAGGAGACCTGGAATCTCCTTGAACTGTCTTCTGACCTCAGAAACCATAAGGTCCGCGTTTCGGCTCACGCTCAAGATGATTAGGCCAGAGAAGATTGGCGGGATAATCATGCCAACAAAGAGGCCGACAAGCACTTGAGGGTTCATGATGTCAATGGTCCTTAAGCCAACTGTTTCGGAGTATACACCCAACAGTGAGAGAACTGTCAGGGCGGCCGCGCCGATGGCAAAGCCCTTAGTGATCGCCTTCGTCGTATTGCCTACAGCGTCAAGTTGATCTGCGATCTCTATTGCGCTCTCTTCTAGGCCGCTTTGTTCCGCAACTCCTTTCGCGTTATCTACGATCGGGCCGTACGCGTCTGCCGACACTATCATACCGACAATTGAAAGCATGCCAACGGCGGAGATTGAGATGCCGTATATTCCTCCAAGGTACCAAGCTACCAATGTTGCAACACAGATTCCTATGACTGAAGGAGCCACGCTCAACTGACCATAGGAAAAACCTGTTAGGATGTTGATGGCTGCGCCGCTTTTCGCCGCCTTGGCTGTATTGATAGCGAATCTTTGGTCTATCGAAGTGAACCAGTCGGTAGTCTTGCCGATAATGAATCCTGACACTACACCAGCGGCAGCGGCAATGAGGTAACTCCAACTAGTATTCAAGTAAATCGTTACGAGTGCAGCAAATACAGCGAATACTCCACCGGTGAAGAATGTGCCCAAGTCAAATGCCCCGCCGGGGTCCTTCCCCTTCCTCAGCTTGATAAGCGATCGCACAAACAATGTGCCGGCTATTGATGCGATGATCCCCATGGCTGCAAAGTAGATCGGCAGCAATACGCAGCTGCTACCCATTGTGATTCCAAGTATCATCGTAGCCACAATGCATCCGACATAAGAATCGAAGAGATCTGCGCCCATCCCAGCGACATCTCCAACATTGTCTCCCACATTGTCCGCGATGACGGCAGGATTTCTTGGATCGTCCTCAGGTATCCCAAGTTCCACCTTGCCGACGAGGTCAGCAGCGATATCCGCAGTCTTAGTGTATATCCCCCCGCCTGCCTTGGCAAACAGTGCCAAGCTACTTGCTCCGAAGCTGAATCCTAGAACTATCTCCGGGTCATTGAAGAGATAGTACATAGCATTGATCCCGAGAAGAGCGAACCCTACAACTCCTAGCCCCATCAGCGATCCTGCAGAGATAGCTACAGTGAAGGCTCTGGTCAACCCGGATTTTGCAGCTTGGGCTGTTCGCGTATTTGCTAAGGTCGCTCCCATCATTCCCACATACCCTGCCAGAGCAGACAAGGCCGCTCCGGCAACATATGCAAGCACAATCCTGAGATCAGCTTGCCCAGTTTGAAAGTTGAAACCTGCCAAGACAAGTATCGCGGCCATCACTCCCACAAATGCCGCAAGATAGATGCTTTGCCTCTTGAGATAGGCAGTGGCGCCAAGCCTAATCGCGTTGGAAACCTCTTGCATCCGCTCAGTACCTGGATCAGAGTTACGCACATAGCGATACAAGACCACCATCGCCACAACCGCAAGAATAGGCGGCACTATCGCAAGAGGGACATTGAGCTGCCCAGTCGATGCTACCATCTGCTTAATCCCTCCCGAGTGCTGCAGGCTCAGCGTTCTTAGTCATTCGCGTTCCATCCTGAAATGGGTATGTGCGCCCCTTGAAGATATTGCTCATATATGTAGCCTTCCTTTCCGGTTCGATGTCTGGGACTGACAGTCTGGCTTTAGCTAGCAAGTTGCTGCTCCGATAGTTTCTTCGCGAGGCGCCGACCAAGCACGCAAGAACGGCATGCAGTAACCCCTTTATATCGAATGAGGCGCTATCGGATGCGCGATTACCCGAAGTGACTGATTTGACTGATGCTTGGCACGCGATGGACAAGCAAGCCGTAATTCAGACTTTGCAGACAGCTCCTTCCGGCTTGATGGCCGAAGAGGCAAAGAAACGTCTGCAAGAATATGGATATAATGAACTCAAGGAAAAGAAACGAAGAACCGCCTTACAGATGTTTCTCGAAGGGTTCAAAGACATCTTTATAATGTTGCTCATAGTCGCGACGATATTCTCTGCCATAATAGGATACTACGAATCGCGGACCATCCAGCGAAGTTTTCTTGAGTCCTACACTGATGCCATAACGATCGGCATCATCGTCATCCTAGTAGCCTTTGCCGGTTTCATCCAAGACTATCGAGCTGAGAAAGCTCTGGAAGCCTTGAAGAAGTTGACTGCGCCTAAGGCGAGAGTGATCCGCGATGGCAAAGAAATGATGATACCTGCTAGGGAAGTGGTTCCCGGTGACGTGCTGGCCGTCGAGTCTGGGGATACCGTCCCGGCCGACGCTCGAGTCACGGAGTCTGTTGAGTTGAAGACAGACGAAGCTGTTCTGACGGGTGAGTCAACCCCTATCGGAAAAGGGCCGGAACCTGTCAAACCGGAGGCATCTCTTGGTGAAAGAAAGGACATGCTGTATATGGGAACTCACACGATCTACGGCAGAGGAAAGGCAGTTGTAACTTCTACAGGTATGCACACGGAGTTTGGAAGAATCGCCGAGATTGTGCAGACCGCTGAGGAGGAAGAAACTCCTCTCCAGAAGAGGTTGGATAGGTTCGCAAAGAAAATAGCGAAAGTCGTCGTAATCCTTTCTATAATCATTTTTGTCCTTGAGGTATACGCGGAAGAGGCTTTGATAAAAGGTGGGACCGCACTAATCTCTGCAATAATCGACTCGTTCATGACCTCGATTGCTTTGGCAATATCGGTCGTCCCTGAGGGTTTGCCGGCGATAGTAACGATTGGTTTGGCCTTGGGCGCTCGGGAATTTGCGAGACGCAATGTCATAATCAGGAAGCTCTCTTCAGCTGAGAGCTTAGGATCGGTCACATTCATTTGCTCAGACAAGACAGGAACATTGACCAAAGGCCAAATGACGGTACGGCGAATGTACAACAATGGAAGAATTGTCGATGTGTCAGGAGTTGGTTATCAACCGGAGGGAGAGCTCCGGGAAGGTGGCGATCCCATTGACGCAAGGAATGACAAGGACCTGTCACTGCTATTGACTATCGGGGCATTATGTAATAACGCCAGCTTGGAAAGCGAGAAAGACGTTTGGAGAATCATGGGAGACCCAACCGAGGGGGCGCTTATTGTTTCGGCTGAGAAAGCCGGACTTGGACGTGTGGAATTGGACAAGCAGTATCCGCGAATAGGTGAGGTCCCGTTTACCTCAGAAAGAAAGCGCATGTCTACAGTTCATCAGACCAATGAAGGAGAACTATTCGTTTTCATGAAGGGCGCTCCCGAAGTCGTCTTGGAACACTGCAACCTCATACTTGAAGACGGTGAAGAAAAGAAGCTAACAGACCTCAAGAAGAAAGAAGTGCTGGAGATCAACGAGAAGCTAGCCGGCGATGCGCTACGTGTCCTCGCAATGGCCTATGGAAAAGTGCCGAGCATTTCGAATGAGTTTGACGAGACTATTGAGAATGACCTGATCTTTGCAGGCTTGGAAGGCATGATTGACCCCCCGCGAGATGAGGCCATTGAAGCCAACACGCAATGCGAGCAGGCCGGAATAAAGACGGTCATGATCACCGGAGACCACAAACTCACTGCGACCGCGGTGGCAAAAGAAATTGGCATGATGAAGGAAAACAGCCTTGTCTTGACCGGTGCTGAGCTAGATGGGATGAGTGACGAGGAGTTTGAGAAGGTTGTGGAGAGCGTGTCTGTCTATGCTCGCGTCTCGCCTGAACACAAGCTGCGCATAGTCAGAGCTCTAAAGAAGAGGGGACAAATTGTGGCCATGACTGGAGACGGAGTCAACGACGCTCCAGCGGTCAAAGCTGCTGATGTGGGCGTTGCCATGGGAATAACGGGTACAGATGTCACTCGAGAAGCCTCAGACATGGTTTTGACAGACGATAACTTCGCCTCGATTGTCAAGGCAGTGGAAGAAGGGAGAGTCATCTACGACAACATACGCAAATACGCGCGGTTCTTGATCGCATGCAACTTTGACGAAGTCTTGGTCATAGGAACCTTCGCAATACTTGCTGGACTGTCAGGTTTAGCTGGAGAGATACTATTCCCATTGCCGCTGCTTCCGGCTATGCTACTATGGATAAACCTAGCCACAGACGGTGCCCCCGCAGTCGCCTTGGCTACAGACCCACCCGACGAAGGCGTAATGAAACGCCTACCACGCAAACCGGAAGAGGGCATTCTGCATGGCATGATCGCATTCATAATTGCTTCATTCATACTGCAATCGGTCGGAACAATATTCGTCTTCGTGGGAGAATACTACCTGTGGCCATCGCATCCATGGGGATGGCCAAACGGACCGATAATCGATGCAAATAGGATACTCAGCCTGAATGAGGCGAGAACAACAGCGTTCGTCCAAGCAGCTATGTTCGAATTGTTTGTGGTCTGGAACTGCAGATCGGAGAAACGTAGCGTTTGGAGGATGGGACGAAACGCGTTCAAGAACAAGTTCTTCGTGATCTCTGAAATAGTGTCAATGGCAGCCACACTTGGGATTACCTACATACCGGTCACTGCATCCATGTTCCACCTAGTTCCGTTAACCATAACCGACTTGGCGTACGTTATCGGAGTTGCAAGCTGGGGCTTCCTCGTGCTTCCGGAGATCTTCATGGGAAGAAAGATATGGAAATGGCGATAGCGTGACTGCCACACACCATGAAAAGCTGACGCATGAAACTTTCCAAATCTACGGATATCGCAGAACTGCTCCTTCATATCATTTCAATGATGCAATTCTTTAGGGCCTCCAAGAGTTGCTTTATGTATTGGAAACTAGTGATAATTGTGGGAGTGCTCACGACACACTTCTGAGAGGTCAGACATGACTGCAATGAAGAAGATCTTTGCTCCAGCTTCCATTCTCATTTGCATATGCACAATCTCTGTTCTCTTTGTGAGACTCTATGGAATAATGCCAGAAACCCCAGCGATAGCCAATCCAAGATTCAAGTATTGGACACGTGACCCCGTCTGGAATCTCACTAAACCGTTGATGTGGGAGGTATCTCTATTGATTGGATCCAAAGACCAAGGTTTCATAAGACGTGACATAATCAAGGACAAGACCTGCTTGGGGATACATGTGTATCAAGACGGGGCAAATGGCGCCTATCCTTGGGCCACCGTCCATGTGAGACAGAATCTACGAGGCAGAGCCACAAAGCAACTGTTCGAAGGAACACTGGAGACATGGGTATATCCGACTTTTATGCATCAGCGCTATCAGGATTCCGGCCACCCAAAGAATGTCTTCGGGATAGAGATAAATGACGGAACAAATTTGCTGTGGATCATCTTTTCGGAACAGCCCGATGAGGTTTACCAGATCAAGGGGCATCTAATTGTGATTATTAACACGCCTCTGAACGTGTGGTCGCATCGCGAAGTGCAGGTACGCAACTACTACACTTATGCAGGCTGGAAGCCCCCCACGGAAGTCGCTTTGATTCTCTTGGTCGGAGCGACAAGAGATGCCCCAGGAGAATGTGCAGGTTTCTTCGAAGAGATCAAAGTGGCCTCGAAAGGTCCACAGGTATTGTAAAGCCACAGGATCGTTGGTTTGCATATACATTCCGTCGCAAGCAGACCCCTGTCTCATTGCGAATGTGTCATAGAGTATCGGACTTTTTTTCGCGAGTGCGCAACCAGCACTAACAGTTGCTCCGACTAGTATGACAATACTAGGGCAAAAGCATGGTGACACCGTGACTTGCCTCTACGCCCAAAGTGGTTCAGGCAGAGAGCAACCATATGTGCAGTATTTCGCCTACGAAATAGCTGAAGCCAGCTCCTATGAACGCCAAGACAACGTATTTGATTGCATTTCTGATTGCGCTCTCGTTGCTTAGCTTTCCGACGTATACTCCCAGAATGGCCATTAGAATAACGGCTTCAGTGAAGGCCACCCAGAGCGAATCGGAAATGTTCAGGAACAGGAAAGGAGTCAACACAAGGAACAGCACTAAGACCGTGCCCCCAAATGACAGCACTCCGCTCATAAGAATCTCGCGCATTGAATGAACGGAGGAGTTTCCGCCATGACTACGATCATGAATCTGCGTGCCTCTTTCAGAGAGTTCCGACAAATAGAATCCGATCGAGTTTCCCAGTGCGTCAGCGAGTCCTCCAGTGAAGCCTGCTATGATTACTATTCTTCGATCCCAAGTGGCAACGCTGGCTCCAACTACCATGCCCAATATGCATATGACTCCGTCCGATAGGCCAAACGCTGCTCCTTGAAAACCTTCCACCAACTTCAATGGCTTATCCGCTTGCTCCATTATGCTTTCTCCTGCGGTGAGTGCACTGTCACCTATAGGTTTTTTCGCATTTCTAAACCGCTTAAATCCAAGACCTAACACTTTTTCAGAGACAACCGCAGCATCATCGGTAGTTGATATGACTCAAGTAAGAATGCGAGGATTCAAGCAGACGGCAAAACCCGAGCGGGCTTTCAGGACATTTCTGGATCATTTGAGCTTAAGATCGTTGGAATCTGAGCAAGTGCCCGTTGATGAGGCGCTGGGCCGAGTTCTTGCGAGGGACATAGTGTCAGACATCAACATCCCAACCTTCGATAAAGCGGCAATGGATGGGTACGCTGTAACTGCCGAAGATACTTTCGGGTCTTCTCAAACCAGCTCTGCTTTGCTGAGGATTGTGGGCAAGATAATCATGGGTGCCCCTCCGACACTTGAGGTCACTAGAGGAGAGGCAGCTGAGATCACCACTGGAGCAGTGCTCCCGCCAGGTGCAAACGCTGTTTTGATGCTTGAACATGTTAGGAGGAGTGGCGCAGAACAGATCGAAGTCTTATCGCCTGTAACTCCCGGCGAGAATGTCTCAAGAGCAGGAGAAGATGTCCGGAAAGGTGATGTTGTTCTCAGAAGTGGCACCCGCCTTATTCCTCCGGACATTGGAATGCTGGCAGCCCTGATGATGAATGAGGTTGAAGTTGTTCGTAGGCCCAAAGTTGCGATACTATGCACAGGTACCGAGCTCGTCGAACTGGGCGACTCACTTATGCAAGGTAAGGTTGTCAACACCAATCGATTTGTTCTCTCAGGGTTGGTCCGTGAACTTGGCGGCAAGGCTTTGTATCTGGGGATAGCCAAGGACTCCATCGAAGATATCAGCCGTTTAGTGAGAAAAGGTTTGGCCGAGGCGGATGTTGTGCTTGTGACAGGAGGGACTTCTGTTGGAGAAACGGATCTTGTTCCTGAGGCTGTAGGGATGCTGGGCAAGCCAGGTATGCTTGTTCATGGTGTCTCAATGCGTCCGGGTATGCCGACAGGGTTGGCTTCGGTCAATGGCAAGGCTGTTGTTTTGCTGTCGGGGCAACCTGTGGCAGCGATGATCGGGTTCAAGATGTTTGTTCGTCCCATAATGTTGCGTCTGCTCGGTTCGGAAGAGGAGCCGGCTCCTTTTGTCAAGGCGAATCTCTCTAGGAGAGCTGCTTCGGCCTTGGGAATGAGAACGTTTCTTCGAGTAAGAGTCGTGGAGGCCGATGGCAAGTATGTCGCGGACCCAGTAACTGCATCTGGGTCTGGGCTTCTGTCAAGCATGACTCAGGCTAACGGCATAGTCGTAATTCCCGAAGACAAGGAAGGAATTGAGGCAGGCGAAGAAGTCACAGTTGAACTGTTCCGTCCAATCGAGAAGAAGAGCCATGGCTGACCGGAAAGTATTCCGAACTCTCCTCAGCATAGAGGAAGCAAGGAAGAAACTCTACGAGCACATCTCCCCTCATCCCTTGGGCGTAGAAGAGGTCGCTGTTCCCGAGGCGCTCAACCGGACAATTGCAGAAGATATTGAATGCACGATAGATGTCCCGGGCTTCGATCGCGCCTCAATGGACGGCTACGCCGTCAAGGCTAGAGACACATTTGGCGCCGAAGAGAGGCGACCTGTCAAACTGAGAGTTGTCGGATCGATCGAGGCTGGAGACGATCCCCAGGTTGAGGTTGAGTCCGGTGAAGCCATCGAGATATCGACTGGAGCGCCGATTCCAAAAGGCACCAATGCGGTCGTAATGGTGGAGTATACTCAGCGCACGAAGGACCTCGTAGACATCTTCAGAGCAGTCACCCCCGGAGAGAACATAATGGCTGCCGGCAGTGATTTGATGGCGGGAGAGCTTGTCCTTCGAAGCGGTCAGAGATTGACTGCCAGAGAAATGGGGTTGCTTTCAGCCATTGGCTTCAAGAGTGTCAAGGTCTTCAGGCATCCGAGGGTCGCAGTCATATCTACGGGAAACGAACTGGTTCCTTCAGGTGGCCAATTGACATATGGCAAGATCTACGACATCAACGCCAGTGTCATCGCAGGAGCAGTTGGGGAATGGGGAGGCGAAGTCGTATTCGAAGCAGTGGCCAGGGATACTCCGGAAGACCTGAAGGAGAAAATAGCCAGAGGACTTCAACAGGCTGACATTGTCATAACATCTGGTAGCACATCCGCTGGCACAGGAGACCTTCTGTACAGAATACTAGACTCGTTTGGTGACCCTAGAACAATAGTTCACGGCCTCGCCTTGAAACCAGGAAAGCCCACTGTCGTTGCGATTGCGAACGAAAAACCCATATTTGGCTTGCCCGGGTACCCCGCCTCCGCCTTGATAGTCTTTAATCTTCTAGTTCGCCCAATCATTGGCAGAATGTCCGGCATCCATGAATATGAACAGGGAAGGCCACTACTGGCGAGGTGCGCATCAAGAATTTTCTCAGCCAAAGGACGACGGGAATTCCTGCCGGTACACATAATTCAAGACGAAAGGGGAGGACTGCTTGCTTACCCCACAACGGAAGGATCAGGTGCAATAACATCTCTAGCTATGGCTGACGGCTTCATTGAGATACCTGAGGAAGCCCAGTTTCTCGAGGAAGGGGAGAAGGTGACAGTGGACCTTTTCAGCCCGACTGTGAAGCTGGCTGATCTGGTAGTGATAGGAAGCCACTGTATCGGACTTGACATCCTCATAGAGTGTGTGAGGAGAACAAGTCCAACCTTCCACGCCAAGACGATCAATGCAGGGTCCATTGGAGGGTTCAACGCAGTGAAACGCGGAGAAGCAGATGTGGCAGGAATTCACCTACTTGACGAATCCTCCGGAGAGTACAATGCACCCTACCTCAAGCGATACGGACTATCCGATGAAGCAGTGATAGTCAGAGGATACATTAGACAGCAAGGCTTGATAGTAGCCAAAGGAAACCCGAAAGGAATACATGGAGTCGAAGACCTATTGATGAACAATATCACCTTCATGAATAGAAACCATGGGTCCGGAACCAGAATCCTCTTCGAGCTATGCCTTAAGAGAATCGCTGATCAGCAGATGACAACCACTGAAGAAATTGCCTCCAGAATAAGAGGATATGAAAGCGAAGCGAAGTCACATACAGCGATCGCGACGGCAGTGTCGCACGGGAAAGTGGATGCAGGCTTAGGAATAAGAACGGCGGCACAAAGAAACGGACTGGATTTCATTCCAATTGCAGACGAACATTACGACTTCTTGGTCTTGAAAAGACGTTTAGACAAGGAAGGAGTGAAGAAACTGCTTGACGCACTCAGATCGGACGAATTCAGAACTGAGCTGCAAAAGCGGGCTCCTGGCCTTATCCCCTCAGAGAAGACAGGCCTATTATCCAACTGATTCAATTCGTAGGTTCTAACCATTTCACGTGATATCGTTAGACTGCTATAGTAGCCTCGTCTTGTTTGTGAGCGAGAAGGCCAACACCCCGGTTACGAGTTGGGATAGCCTCGGCCGACAGACCCTTCAGCCATAGAAAGGATCGAATGTCCAGTAGTTCTGCTATTCGCTAATTCCTAGTAACCTTTGAATTCCCTCATATATGGGCATTAGGTAGATTCCAGGTTCGATGCTCAACATCACCGTGTATTTAGGAAGTTTGAAGAACATCAGCGTGATTTTTCGATATCGTATCAATGAGTATATGATGCTCCCCACATCTTTCTCAAGTCTCTCCGCCGCTCCAAGCATGATCGGAGGGATTATCTGAGTAAATTCCATGTCAGTCTTTTCGGGAGTCACGGGTTTCACGCCTTCTCTCATGATAGATTCCAAGAGGTCATATTTCGGGCCTGGGCCGATGATTCCTACGTAGCGAATGTTCTTGTCAACTGAGAATATCTTGTCAACAAGCTCTCTCGGTTCCATAGAACATGGCCATCATGGCCGTTGTATAAATGTTGATCGATTGAGAAGATGTGCGGGAGGAGGGATTTTCCTGAGCTTTGTGCTCATTTTGAACCTTTTCGTCAAGAGATTGCTCTTGATCTCGAACCCCTTCGGGACAGGATCCTCATTCCTGCGCCTTTGACCTGGCTTGGCAACCCCCGCACGGCCATCTAGCTATCCCCAAGAGACACATTAATCTTCTCTTAGAGATCTGAAGAAGCTAGCGATAATGATAATCGTCAACGTTATGGATGGAGCAAAGATAATTAGCCGCGACGCAACTTCATTCATTTCGAAGGACTAGGTAGAACTTGGACAAAGCAATTCTCTATTGCCAAGCACTTTACAGGATTGCCGTCGCTCTAGGCTCGGCTAGGAATCTCCCTTCTGTCCTCAACCTGATCACGAAGAGTGCGGTAGATGTGCTAAACTTGAAAGCATGTTCCTTAGGACTCTGGAATAAGAAGACAAGCAGATTTGAGACAGTGGCGACTCATGGCCTGAATGAAGAACACGTGGGAAAGAAGCGTGAAGCTAGGATTGTCCCGATTGGTCAAGAAGCACTCAAGGGGCACCCGGTCGTGATCACAGATCTTTCGAGATGGTTTTCCCCAGAAGAGGCGCGCCGAAGGGGCATTTCCTCGATGCTCTGTGTCCCCATCCAAGGCAGAGGCGACAAACTCGGAGTGGTCTGCGTTCACTCAGCGAAGAGACACAGGTTCACAAGGGCAGAAGTAGAATTCTTGAGGTCGCTGGGAAACCTTGGGGCAGTAGCCATAGAGAGCACACGACTCTACGAACGCCTTCAGAGGCGTTTAGCGGAAACCACAACTCTAGTTGACATATCGAAGACTTTGACATCCAGTCTCAAACCTCAAGAAGTTTTCAACGAGATCGCGAAGACCACCACGAAGGCCATGAAGATGAAGGGGTGCATAGTAAGACTATTGGATGAAAAACGTGAGAAGCTCGAGTTCGTGGCATCATATGGCCTCAGCGAAGATTTCCTAAGGAAGGGACCTGTTCATGTCGACAAGGGACTGGATGACGTGAGAACGGGAAGACCGGCCACCATGAGTGACATTTTGAAAGATTCGGGATTGGAGTATCCAGAGGAAACACTTAAGGAAGGCATCCGATGTGGACTCGCAGTCCCGTTGGTTGTGAAAGAAAGGATAATTGGCTCACTCAGAGTCTTTGGGCCATCCCCACATGAGTTCGAAGAAGAAGAGATCAGGTTCTTGGAGGCAATAGCCAGCCAAGCCGCAGTTGCAATAGAGAATGCGAGACTCTACCGGATCTCCCTTAAGAATTGGCAGGACCTGGTTCAGGAAATCTGGGAGAAATCCGATGTCTGGGGACAAACCAGAACCGAGCCTCAACCTGACTAGGTCTCACCATTTCACCAGTCCCCAGCATTGAAGACTATCCACTTGAAGAGGCCCCCGATGTTATCTCAGACAGAACAGTTTCTACTGCCAATGGAATGGCGTCACGCACGGCATCGCTCAAGCCCTGCCTGTACCTCCCAGTATTCGCAACCTCGATGCCTACGATCGTGAGCTTCTTTGGGAAGGCCTCCGGCTGAGCAAGTCGTCCTATCCTAAGTAGGTCTGCTAAGTTGATTTCATGAAGTGACCTGAGTTTGCATCTTCCGACTTGAATGTCGTCCAGTGACAACCTGCGAATAGTACCCGGCTTCTCTCCCCCAAGAGTAGCATCGATCATTATCACCTTGTCTGCTCCCGTCATTAGCTCTAAGATAGATGATCCAGCAGATTCAGCTGCAATGACCTTCACGTTGTCAGGTAGCTTGATTCCTAGAAGTCTGCGGGCCACATGAAGTCCTATTGCGTCATCAGAAGCAAGTGGGTTCCCAATCCCGATGACCTTCACTTTCAACTCGATCGGCCTGCAAGTGAATCAGATGAGAACCGGCTCGTTGCTGATAGTCCCGCTTCTGTTTCATTTGATCTGCCTAGGCTTAAATACATTCCACTACACTCTCGATTCAAATCTGCGAGATGTAGCGGCTGTGAGTTTGAACGAGGCCGAGAGTAGTGAAAACGCGAATCCTGATGAAAACAGACCTTAGCGACTTTCTTGATGAATTGAGAAGAGATTTCAAGGTGGTCGGACCGAGGAGAAAGAGGGGAGAGCATGTCTTCGATGACATTCGCAATCCCGGGGATCTGGATCTAGAATACGTTACGACTATTCTCCCGCCAAAGAAGATGTTCCTTCCGCCAGCTGAAAACCTCATGTCATTTAACCGCTCAGGAGAGGCGATCACGGCGAATGTTGATACGCAGAAATTGCTGATCTTCGGAATACACTCATGCGACCTGAATGGCCTGCTGTTGCTCGATCGCGTCTTCAATAGAGACTATCCTTACCCAAGATATGTTGAAAGAAGGCGAAACTCAATAATCGTGGCAATAACTTGCCTGAATGTCGGAGAAACTTGCTTCTGCGAGTCAATGGGAACTGGCCCTGAACCAAAGATGGGATACGATATTCTCCTCACAGACTTGGGAGACCGATTCCTAGCGGAAGCCGGAACAGTCGAAGGGAACAAGCTCATTGGAATGATGAAGGGGCGCGACGCAGAGGGATCGGATCTCGAGTTGAAGAAGAGGTTGCTTTTGGAAGCCAAGGCGAAATTCAAGAAGAGAATACACATCGATGGACTTGCAGAGATCTTCGAAAAGAGTCTTGACCATCCGCTATGGAAAAGGCTTGGAGACAAGGACTTAGCGTGCGCCCAGTGTGTAATGTCTTGCCCAACCTGCTTCTGCCTAGATATCAGGGACCAATGGAACAAGATTCCAGGCGAGACAGTTAGATGCGTCGAGTGGGATGCTTGCTTCCTTCTTGAGTTCGCGGAAGTCGCGTTGGGAGGCAACTTCAGGAAGGATAGAAGCGCAAGACTCAGGCAGTTTATGGGACACAATCTGAGTTGGGGAGGAACGGCGCAGTATGGCCCTGTCAATGGACAGCACAAATGCGTGGGATGCGGCAGATGCATCCGTGTTTGCCCAGTCGGAATTGACATAACAGAAGTGGCAAAAGAAGTCAGAGGAAGTCAGATTGACTGATCCATATTTGCCGAGCATTGCCGAAATAGTCAATGTTAGAAGGCAATCCAATGACACTCGAACGTACACGCTTCGCTTTCTCAGCGACAAGAGACAAGAGGAATTCAAAGCTGCTCCAGGCCAGTTCGTAATGATCTCTGTGCCGGGGGTTGGAGAGGCCCCGTTCTCTCTAAGCTCGGGGCCCGAAAAGAGTGACTGCTTTGACACCACGATAAGGAAAGTTGGCAATCTTACAGGGATCTTGGATCGGTGCGGCGTAGGCGCAAGGATCGGGGTGAGAGGGCCTTATGGGAAGGGTTGGCCCGTCGAAGAGGCGAAGGGGCTGGATGTGCTTGTTGTTGCGGGCGGCATAGGGTTGGCTCCTTTGAGGCCTGTAATCAAAACTGTTCAGAGAAATAGAACAGAACATGGAAGCTTGGAGATTCTTTATGGTGCTAGAACCCCTGCAGACGAGATTTTCGCAGATGAATATGAAGAGTGGAAGCAAATCAAAGATACTGCACTGTCTCTCACAGTCGACTCGGTCCCTAACGGGTTCACGTGGCCTCATAGAATCGGAGTAGTAACAGCGTTATTCGACGACATGAAGACCTCTGCAGAAGACTCGATAGCGATGACGTGCGGCCCAGAAATAATGATGAGGTTCGTGGCTCGTGGACTTCTTGCAAGAAACTTTCGAAGAGAGCGAATCTATGTTTCACTTGAAAGAAGAATGAAGTGCGGCATGGGGCATTGCGGCCGCTGTCAAATAGGGCCGAAGTTCGCATGCAGAGATGGCCCCGTCTTCAGGTACTCAGACCTAGGAGGACTACCAGACCTCACGTTGTAGAAGGCGCAAGCCAATGGGTGACAAGCTCAAGATCGCTGTCTTCAAGATGACCGGATGCGCCGGTTGCCAGATGGAGTTCCTTCGACTAGAAGAGGAGCTGCCGTTTGTTCTCGAGATCGTGGAGATAGAATACTTCGTCATGGCCAAACGCGAGAACCTTGAAGGCCCTTACGATGTGAGCTTCGTGGAAGGGTCAATCTCAACCCCTAGAGAATTGGAGGAGCTTAGAGGCCTACGAGAACAATCCAAGATTGTTGTTGCGTTTGGAGACTGCGCATGTCACGGATGCGTGCCATCTATACTCAACTGGATCCCCCCTGACATTGCATCCAAGACCGTGTACGAGGATTTTCAGGCTATTCATTCAAAGAAGGAGTCCTACCAGAAGATCTGCCCCCTGCACGAGTTTGTTCCAATAGACATCTACTTGAGAGGGTGCCCGCCTCACAAGAATATGATACTTGAGGTTCTTCGCAGCATCACGCTCGGTGCAAAACCATTCCTCAGGAAACATCCCGTGTGCGTCGAGTGCAAGTTGAGAGAAAACGTTTGCATTCTGACCTTTGAAAAGAAGGCGTGCATGGGCCCCGTGACAGCTGCGGGATGCGGCGCAATATGTCCGACGGCATACAGGGAATGCGAAGGATGTTACGGGCCGATGTCGGATGCGAATGCTTCGTCACTGGCACAACAGTTTTTGGAGATAGGTCTGACAAGAAACGATGTGATTAGAAAATTCCGGAAATATGCAGGAATAACAGAGGCGTTTGCTAGAGAGGCTGACGCAAGATGAGCCAAGAGAGAGAGATTAGCGTAGGATACGTCGCCAGAGTTGAAGGACAGGGATCGCTTGAAATCAGAGTCTCATCCGGCAAAATAGACGAGTTACGTCTCGGCATATTTGAGCCACCGAAGTTCTTCGAGGCATTTCTGATTGGCAGGCATTGTGGCGAGGTTCATGAACTTACGTCTAGGATATGTGGCATATGTCCGGTACCTCATCAGATCACTGCCCTCCGTGCGGTCGAGAACGCGTTGGGTATACGTGTCAGTGAACAGACGAGAGATCTCAGGAAACTCATGAACTATGGATCCCATATTCAAAGCCATATCCTCAGCCTTTACTTTCTGGCTGCTCCTGACTATCTCGGCTACGAAAGCCTCTTTCAAATGGTGAAAGAACACCTCAAAATCGTTAAGAGAGCCCTGAAGCTGAAGAAGCTGGGGAACGACCTAGTCGAACTTCTCGGCGCTAGGGCCATTCATCCTACGTCAGCCGTGGTCAACGGATTCACGAAGGTGCCAGAGAAGGAAGATATGAATTTGATGCGCAGGAGACTCCTCGACGCAAAGCAGGATGCTTGCGATACCGTTGAGTTCTTCTCCTCGTTGAAGATACCGGAGTTTGTTAGAAGGTCAGAGCATGTGGCGCTCTCTACTTCTGGAGAGTTCGCGATTAACGAAGGCTTGCTTGTGTCGACCGAAGGCATGAAGATTGAAGAGGACGAATACCGAGAATGCTTCAAGGAGTCGCAGGTGGAGTATTCGTGGGCGAAGCATTCTCAAGTCATTGGAAGAGGCTCGTTCTTGGTTGGCCCTCTGGCGAGAGTGAATTTGAACTTTGACAGGCTATCACATGATGCGAAGAAGCTGGCTGGAAGAATCGGATTCGAGGTGCCGAACTTCAACCCCTTCATGTCACATATAGCTAGGGCTCTGGAGGTGGTCAACGCAATCGATGATTGCATAGAGATCATCGACAGGGTTCCACTTAGAGAAGAAGACAGGTCGTATGAGGTTAGATCAGGAATAGGCTTTGCTGTGACTGAGGCCCCGCGCGGGCTGCTTTACCACAGCTACGAAATTGAAGATGACGGAAGTGTCAGGAAGGCGGATATAGTCACTCCCACGGCTCAAAACGCAAGAAACATAGAGAACGACCTTCGCGAACTCGTGCCGACGATAGCTGACCTAACTGATGAAGAGGCAACGCTCAGATGCGAAATGCTAGTCAGGGCCTACGATCCATGCATCTCCTGCTCCGTGCACTATGTGAACCTTGACAGACCTAGGACGTAGCGAGTTAAGCTGATCATTGACACTTCGACCTGCAAACAGTCAGCCTTCCGCAGAAGTGCAATAGACATTCTTGCGTGTCATACTTTTAAGGCAAACAGATGTTGAGATGTATCTTCAACATTAGCCGTCTTAGGTGAAACTCTATGCTAGAAAGGGTTCCGACGGGGGTCGCAGGACTCGATCGTCTCATCGAGGGAGGGCTTCCGAAGAATATACTGCTCCTAGTGGCTGGAGCACCAGGCACGGGGAAGACTTCCTTTTCTTGTCGGTTTTTGGAGAAGGGGGCATCCGTCTACAATGAGAAAGGTCTCTATGTGTCTCTGCTTGAGTCAAGGGGGACTCTGATGACCCATCTCTCACATCATTTCGGGCCACATTTCTCCGATCTTGAGAAGAGTGGAATGATCAATATCCTTACGTTTCCTTCTATGAAGAGCGAGGGAGTGTCAGCAATGATGGATTCGATAATGATGACGATCAAGAACTCGGGAGTGAAGAGGCTTGTGATCGACTCGGTTACTGCGCTCTCCCAAACTTTCACTGACGAACGCGAGTCCCGTATCTTCGTCCACACAGTCCTTACCAAGGTGATTCCCAGCTATGGATGTACCACTCTGGTCACGAAGGAAATACCATCAGATGGCTCGAGAATAGGTGAGTCCGCCGAGGATTTCCTGGCAGATGGCGTTTTCATCTTGAGAAGGCTGGTATATCAAGGAAGAACTCTCCGAGAACTTGAGATCGCCAAACTCAGAGGAACTAGGATCGATTCGCCCAACCATCCTGTCACATTGGAAGGTGGCTTCACGGTGTTTCCGCCGTTCACTCATGAAGCATTGGGTCGAACGGAAAGGCTGAAGCGGATTCCAGATTCTGATGGCTATTTCTCAACTGGAAACGCCTCTCTGGACAGAATACTGGGAGGCGGGTATCCGAAAGGTGCCGTGGCTCTTCTCGAAGTGGGTGAAGCAATTCCGTTGACGGCTTTCGGCGTTGTGTCATATCCGATAGTCGCGAATTTTCTGAACAACGGATCGCCTCTTGTCGGAATCCAGTCGTTAGGAGCTGACCCGGCACGCACCTATGAAAGATGGAAAGCTGTTGCAGGAGAGAACGCAGCATATGGAAGGTCTGTGGAGAAACATACAGGGGACTCAGAGCAGGAGAGGCAGTACTTAGCGATTCTGAAGAACGAGAAGCCTGAAGACAATCTGAGAGAATACTTGCAGGTCGGAGACAAATTGAGGAAAGACACAGGGAAGCCTGTGATGTGGTGGGTCGCCTTGGATCACTTTGTCGACATGTTCGGAATTGAATATGCGGACAAGGCACTGAGCGGGCTGTCAACGAACGTAATTCGCCAAAGAGCTTGCAGTGGTACTTGCGAAGCCAGGACTGAAGAGCATGCTGAGAACTGTTTCCAATGTCGCCGCAACTCATCTTCGCATATTCGATAAAGATGGAAGCGTGCTCATGTACGGAGTCAAGCCTAGGACTGCTCTTTACGCCATGACTGCCGAGGTTGAGAAGGGATTGAGCTCCATCTCTTTCACTCCCATAGTCTAGCTAGAACGCGAAATACACCTCTACACACGAACAGAAGAAAGCTGACCGTCAACAAGCCATGTCAGAGTACCTTCTTCCAGCATCCATTCAAGAGTTTCAGGAACCGATTGCTTCTTCCATCTCAAGAGGACCATTCAGCCAAGGCCAGTGGAAACATTCGTTTCATATGCGCTTCAGCAATCCATTACGGGCCCACCGTGATCTCAGGCAGCATCATGACCGTATTTCACAGTCCCCCGGTGAATGATACTGACCATGCCTTCATGTAATAGACTGAAAGTGGGCCTGAGCCGTGCGCATTTGGAGCCCCGGGCGGGAATTGAACCCGCGGCCTTCGCCTTATTGTTGCAGCGTTACCAAGGCGGCGCTTTTGGCACTTGTTCTACCAGGCTGAGCCACCGGGGCTGAGAGTTTGCAGAACAGATGACGCTATTTAACCTTTGCAGAGTACTCGTTTAGAAATCCTCCAAGAACAGATGAAGCTCACAGTCAGGAGGAGGTAAGCATGCATAGGTGGAGATCTCTGTAAGTACTCGACCGGATTCCTCTACAATTCCTACTTGGTGACCGCTTTGCCCTTGTAGAAGAACTCATTGATCATGGCAGATTCTCGGAAAGACTTAAGTGCCGACCTTGGAGATAACATAGAGTTCAACGGAAGTTAAAGGAGGAAAATTGTTGGTTAAGAAATGCCCGGAATGTGGAGCTGACAACAGGGATGACGCTATCTACTGCTCAAGTTGCGGAGTTCAAATGGCGGTCCCACCACCGGTTCCTACGGTTGTACCGGTTATGAGACCTGCACCACCGCCACGTATGCCGCCTCCGGCAATGACCCCCCCACTCCCAGCGGTCCTTCCATTGCCTCCTCCGCCAAGGCCGATCTGGGGCACGTTGGTAACTCTCGCTGCGGGGATATTGGTCATGGTTGGTGTGATAGCAGGGTGGGTCTATTCGCCATCGTCGGATCTGGCTGTATACTTTATCAAGCTCATACTGCCGGCATTGGCTTGGATCGATTTGATGAAGATAGCGACAATCATAGCGGTTGTACTTTCGTTCTCAATGTTCCTCGCCGGATTCCTGATGTATCATGGCTATGGAACATTTGGCGGAATCATAGGCTTCCTATGCGCCATCAGTAGCATAGCCATAGGCGGCGGGTTCCTAGCTGGATTCACTTTAGGAATCATAGGGGCATTCCTAGCAATAATGAGAAAGTAGCCGGAGCTACTTTCCTCCCTCTTTTCGGCGTTTTGAAGCTAGCTGTGGCTGTACGCATGGCTAAGAAAAGCAATGGCACTTGCGACCCGTGGATTACTTCATTGAAAGCTAGATTAAATATAGGTGACCTTCATACCTTAACCTTTGGCGAAAAGCAATGGCCAAGAGATGCCTTGAATGTGGATGCGATAACAGCGATCTGGCTGAGGTCTGTGTTGCGTGCGGAATGCCACTCATAGAGGTCGCGGCAGAAAAACCTCGACCTAGCCCCATTACTGTGGACATTCCACCGGGGTCAGGCGCTATTAGAACCCCTATAGACTTTCTCAAGGTTCGAGGTCCTCCACGATCGAAGGTAAGCTTTGCCCTGTGTCTGCTCGCGACGGTCTTGGTAACCGTGAATGCGCTATTGGCAGGTCTGGGAGGAGCTTACGTGCCCATTCCAGTATGGATATTCCCTCTCACCCCTTTCAACATTCAGGCGGATTTTGTCGGATTTGTAATCGGGTTAGGCATGTTGATGAGCTCTTTCCTCATCTTGAGGAGAAAAGAGGTTTATGGTAGCGCTGCCATCATTGTCCTCAGTCTCCTGAGTCTTTCCGTGGGAGGGGGCTTCATAGTAGGCTTTGTACTTGGGCTGGTCGGCGCGTTCATTGGCCTATTCAGAAAATAGAGAGGCTTACGAAATTCTTATCTTGTCTGACACGGCTAGCATGTGGGTGGTGTTTGTATGCCTTGGGTTTACGATCTGACCTATGGCTGGGTTTGGGTTGCTGAGACGTCATACCCATACTACACGCAGGTTCCTTACTATCAGATGTACACTTCTTACCATTATTGGACTCCTCTACCCCAACCGCCAAAACTCTGCAGGTATTGCGGAGATTCGCTGGTTTGGGTGCCTGCCTATCAACGTTGGTGGTGCACCAAATGCCTCAGGTATCGTTAAGATAAGACGAACTTGTGGCTTTGAGCCGATTTCGCATCTGAACGCACTGAATCAGATGGTGCCTAAACTCATAGTTGCCTATGCTATTTATATGCGCAGAGATGAGCATCTAGTTGGTCGAGGTTACGTGGTGAACCTATGTCTGTAAGACCACCTGAGGTTTGGGCAGCACACGAATACGCAGTTGTAGGATCGATCTTTTTCTTCCTATTCACTGTTCTGCCTCTTCTTGCAGTATCTCTACTCTTCATCGCTGACTCATCTCTTGTCCTTTTCTACATTGCATTTTTGACAGGCATAGTGATTCCTGCGGTATGGGTACTTCCGATCATGATGGGCGCGGGGATCTTTGCAATCATAATAGTCCTCATCTTCATCGGCGCATATCTAACCACCGTCAAGAGAATCGATGATGGTC
>Ga0315308_1000541_pt1 | contig 21145 bp, 19 predicted proteins | sample TDP3_MG_FD_203078 | JGI IMG/M metagenome (GOLD analysis project Ga0315308, IMG submission 203078) | Freshwater sediment microbial communities from Lake Towuti, South Sulawesi, Indonesia - TDP3 | ecosystem: Environmental > Aquatic > Freshwater > Lake > Sediment | place: Indonesia: South Sulawesi... | reverse complement strand
CTAACATGGGAGGATGTTCTTCGGGAGGCAAAAGAGAAAAATCCAGGGATAATCTCTGCCCGCCAGTCTCTTAAATCGGCAGGGTTTTCCTACAGGAGCGCATTTTCAAATTTCTTGCCACAGATTTCGGCAAGTGCGGGTTGGAAGAAATCGAGTTCTATAACCAGTTTTGAATCGTTTGCTGAGGGTGGGGGTGAGAATGAAGAATTTAATTATGGAATTACTGGAAAGCTTTCCATATTTTCTGGTTTTAAGAATTCAAGTAAATTGAAGCAAGGAAGGGCAGAACTTGAACGAGAAGAGGAAACGTTTAGGAGAGCTCTTTCAGATACGATATATGATTTGAAGGTTGCCTTTGCTCAACTTTTGAGGGCACAAGAGGCGACTTCACTTTATGAGGAGATACTAGAAAGGAGAAGGGAAAATACTGAAATTGTAAGATTGAGGTATGAAGCAGGAAGGGAAGATAAGGGTGCATATTTGAGGTCTGAGGCAGACCTCTATCAGGCAGAATATGAGACATCTTCTGCAAAACGAAATCTAAAGACTCAACAGAGGCAACTCTCAAAAGAAATGGGAAGAGATGAATTTGAAGTTATTATTGTAACTGGAACATTCACGGCAGTGGCTCCAGAGGGAACCTTATCATTTCAGGAATTGTTGGTAAAAAACCCTGATTATTTGGCGGCAAAATATGGAGTTGATTCAGCAAGATATAATTTGAGATATACACGAGGAGACTTTTATCCCCAGATTTCCTTCAGTGGAGGCGCTTCCAGGAGTGGACCTGAATGGCCTCCGGAAAGAACGGGGTGGAATCTTGGACTGAGTCTTTCCTATCCATTTTTCTCTGGAGGAAAGGAGATATACGATTTGAAAATTGCCGGGATTGATAAGGTCAAATCAGAGGAGAATTTACGGCGAATCACGCAAGAAATCTTATTTAAACTTGAACAGGCACATAATGGGCTCATTGATGGCATTGAAAATGTAAAAGTTAGAGAAAAATATTTCATCGCTTCCGAGGAGCGGGGTAAAATTTCGAGAGTGAAGTATATTAACGGTCTTATCTCCTATCAGGATTGGGACATAATAGAGAATGAGTTCATAAACTCAAAAAAATCCTTGCTTGATGCAGAATTCAATGCATTTGTTGCCTGGGCTGAATGGAAGAAGGTCTTAGGAGAGGGGGAATAATGAGATTGAAATATTGGATATTGATTGTTGTTATTGTGTTGATAGGGGGAGCGTTTTTTCTTCCAAGACGGGGAAGAAAAGAGGCTGTTTACACAGAGATAAGACCCCAGCGTGGCTCAATTTCCCTAAGTGTATCCGCGACTGGAGCGGTAACGCCAAGAAATCGCCTGGAAATTAAGCCACCCATTTCCGGAAGGGTAGAAAAAATTCTGGTTACTGAGGGAGAAAGAATCAATAAGGGAAAGATTCTTGCCTGGATGAGTTCGACTGAAAGGGCGGCTCTCCTTGATGCGGCAAGGGCGAAAGGGGAAGAAGAGTCAAAAAAATGGGAGGATGTTTATAGGCCTACGCCGATTGTGGCACCGCTAACAGGCTTTATCATAAAAAGAAATGTTGAACCTGGCCAGACAATAACCTCTCAAGACCCAATCCTGGTTATGGCTGATAATTTAATCGTTCAGGCTCAGGTTGATGAAACAGATATGGGAAAATTGAAACCGGGGCAGAAAGCAGAAATAGTCCTTGATGCCTATCCAGAGAAGAAGATTCGGGGAGAAATTGAACACATCGCTTATGAATCTCAAATTGTGAATAATGTGACTATATATCAGGTAGATATTCTGCCAGAAAAGACACTGGGAATTTTTCGCTCCGGGATGAGCGCAAATGTTGATGTGACAATAATTGTGAAGAACGATATTCTCCTTTTGCCAGTTAATGCTATCAAAGAGAGAAAAGGGATGAAATTTGTGCTTCTGAAAACGAAATCCGGAAACCCTGAAATTAGAGAAGTTGAAACTGGAATTGAAGATGGGAAAAATACTGAGATAGTCTCTGGCCTGAAAGAATCGGATTTAGTCCTTGTATCCAGCGAAGAGGCAAAACCAGAATTGGGAAGGAGATTCGGGGGACTTCCCGGAATAGGCGGTGGCAGAAGGTAACCGCTCCAATCCATCGGAGCACCGGAAAGCGGGGGAAAGTTAGTTTGCTCGTTGCTGGAATTTCTTGCTAACAAAATCTATTGCTCGCTTCACTAAATTTCAAAAACTCCCCCCGATTTTATCCGGGGTCGGACAATTGAAATTTTACCGTTTCGCTCGCGAAGATTTAGTAACGCAAGAAATTAAGTGCTCCTCACAAACCAACTTTTCTTAGAGAGTCGGTTGCGTGGAAGGCGACTCTGGTTGGCCCGATAAATTGGGACGCCATAATCGCGAAGTTTTTAGGTAGTCGGAATAGAATAACTATGATAGAATTAAAAAACATCAGCAAAACATACCGTGTTGGAGAAGTTGATGTTCCTGCCTTAAAGGATATTTCACTTAAGATTTCTTCTGGTGAATTTGTTGCCATAATGGGGCCTTCGGGAAGCGGGAAATCAACACTACTCCATATTCTCGGACTTTTAGATAGGCCTGATAATGGGTCTTATCATCTAATTGGGAAAGATGTTTCCACGCTATCTCAAGAGGCACTTGCTACTTTTCGTAACGAGTTTATCGGTTTTGTTTTTCAGATGTTTAATCTTCTTCCCAGACTCAAGGCAAGGGAAAATGTTTCTCTTCCACTGGTGTATACTCCGGACCTGAAAAACAGAGAGTTTTCTTCGCCTGAAGATTTATTGAGAAAAGTGAGATTAGGGGACAGGATAGACCATAATCCAAATGAACTTTCTGGAGGAGAGCAGCAGAGGGTGGCGATAGCCAGGGCCCTCATAAAGAATCCTAAGATAATTTTAGCAGATGAGCCGACAGGAAATCTGGATTCTTCTTCCGCTAAAGAAATTTTAGAAGTCCTCAAGAGTTTGAATGACTCTGGAATTACCATTGTTATGGTGACTCACGAGGAGGAACTGACAAAGGGGGCAAAAAGAATAATCAAACTTCTTGACGGTAGAATTGTTTCTGACGAATACCTTACCGATGTACCCCGGCGGTCGGAAAGGGATGAGGGTGAGGCTCTAACTCATTTAAAGATTCACCATTTTGATTTTTTTAGGATGAAAAACTATTTTTCTCAGGCCGTGAGGTCTCTCCTTTCCAATAGGAGTCGTTCCTTTCTTTCCATTCTGGGGATTCTTATCGGTGTTGCCGCAGTAATTGCAATGCTTGCCCTGGGCACTGGTGCAAGAGAAGATATTAAGAAACAGCTTGCTTCACTTGGTTCAAATCTTTTGACCGTTCGCCCCGAGTGGCACAGACCGGGAGGAATTGCACTTGAGCCAGGAAGCATTACCAGGCTTACAATTGAAGATGCAGCAGAAGTAAAGAAAATTCCGTATGTGCGAAGGGTTAATCCCACTGTTTCTGGCCGAGGGCAGGTCGTTTATGGAAATAAGAACTGGAACACAAGAATTACGGGTGTAACGCCAGAATATCCGTTTATGGCGGCTTCTCAACCTCGGGAGGGCAGATTTTTCAGCGATGCGGAAATGATTACTCGCACAAGAGTTGCCTTACTTGGAAAAACTGTTATCCGGGAACTTTTTGAAAATGAAAATCCAATCGGAGAGTATGTAAAAATAAATCGTATAAACTTCAGGGTAATCGGAACTCTGCCGGAAAAGGGAGCAACTGGCTTTAGAGATAGAGATGACGAAATTATACTTCCCTTAAATACAGCAATGTACCGTCTTTTAGGTAAAGAATATATTGATTACATTGATGTCCAGGTTGAGGATGAAAAAGAAATGGGAAGGGTGCAGGAAGAAGTAAAAAAATTGATTATGCGTAGACATAATATTCCTCCTACTAAAGAGGACACAATTGAAGTTAGAAATATGGCTGAAATTCAGGAAGCCGTTTCCTCAACCGTTAGGACTTTCGCCTGGCTTCTTGGTTCGATTGCTTTTATCAGCCTTCTCGTTGGTGGAATTGGAATTATGAACATAATGCTCGTCTCGGTGACAGAGAGAACAAGGGAGATTGGGCTGAGGAAAGCAATCGGGGCAAATAACCAGGACATACTTTCACAATTCGTAATTGAGGCAATAGCGATATGTCTTGTTGGCGGAATATTGGGAATTTTGTTTGGGGCGGCTATATCTGAAGGACTTTCAAAATTTGCCGGCTGGTCAACGAAGGTTTCTATCGGTGCAGTTCTTCTTGCCTTCCTTTTTTCTGCTGGAATAGGACTTTTCTTTGGTTTGTGGCCAGCAAGGAAAGCATCCTTATTGAATCCAATAGATGCATTAAGGTATGAATAGATATTGAACGAATAACTTCAGAACCGACCTTTTTACCCTCCTAAACTCCCCTACCATCGATGCCCCAGGCTTGAACGCAAGAGGAAGAAAGTGGATAATTTCAAAATTTTCTCTTGATAGATGGTACCATATATGATACCATTTTTTTCTAAAACGCGTAGGGGCGACCCTTGTGGTCGCCCGATAATGTCGGGGTCAGGGACGACCCCAACTTTGCACAAATTGAATTTGTGCCTACAATGTTATTTGTAGGCACGGTTTCAACCGTGCATGGAGGCTAGTTTTGGTGATAAGAACATGGACATTCTATTTGAACCAATAAGAATAAATGGTATGGTTTTGAAGAATAGGCTCGTGAGAACGGCGACGGCCGAGAGGATGTCGCCCCAGGATGGAGGGTTTACTCGGGAAATGGTGAATCTTTATAGGAGACTTGCTCGGGGAGGGGTGGGTCTTATCATAACCGGTCATGCGTATGTACATCCTCTGGGTAAGGCTGAGAGGAGGATGACAGGTATACATAATGATAGTTTGATACCCGCACTTAAGAAGTTAGTTGACGAAGTCCATAAACTCAATACAAAGATAGTGATGCAAATTAACCATTCTGGGGGAAGGAGGGATAGGGATGTGGGAGAAGAGACTCCTATAGGCCCTTCAACAGTTGAATATAAACCACTTGAAATTAGTTCAAGAGAAATGGCAATAGAGGAAATTGGAGAGGTCATAAACCTTTTTGCTCAGGCGGCACTCAGAGTAAAGAAAGCAGGATTTGATGGGGTAGAAATTCATTCTGTTCATGGATATCTCATAAATCAGTTTCTTTCTCCAATAACCAATAAGAGAAAAGATTCCTGGGGAGGGAGTCTGGAGAATAGAATGCGCTTTCTTTTGGATGTGTATAGACATGTCAGGGAAGCGGTGGGGAATGATTATCCAGTCCTGGCAAAGATTCCGGCAGGGGATTTTGTGGAAGGTGGGCTAACTGTGCAAGAAGCGCTTGAAGTGGCGAAAAGACTCTCCGAACTCGGGATTGATGCGATTGAACTTTCAGGCGGGCTTGCAGGAAGCAGGTATAGGAAAGGTAGAAAAGACCTGGCGTGGATGAGGAAAGAGGCCTATTTCAGACCTTATGCCGAAATGGTGAAGAAAGCAACCAATGTCCCGACCATTTTGGTGGGAGGATTGAGAAAACCTGAGGCTATGGTAGAAATTCTGGAACAAGGTTCTTGTGACCTCATCGGGTTAGCCCGGCCACTTATTAGGGAACCCGCCTTCCCCAATAGAATTAAAAGAGGGGACATAAGGAAGGCCGAGTGTGTCTCTTGCAGCAATTGTTCCGGGCCTTCTGGTAGGGAACCGACAAAATGTCGGTTTAGAAAATAGCAATTCTCTCTATTTTCCTATAAGATGAGTGATAAGAGAATCCTACTTATTAATACAAATAAGATGAAGCCGGCTATAGCACCTCTGGGGCTTGATTATGTCGGAGAGGCACTCACTCAGAGAAATTATATTGTGGATTTTCTTGACATCTGTTTTTTGGACGATTATAAGAAGGCGATAGATGAGTATTTCCAGAGGGAATCGCCTCTTGCCATAGGAATCACCTTGAGAAATACCGACGATTGCTATCTACTCAGTCAGGACTTTTTTCTACCCGAGATACGGGAGATAATCAAGTATCTCAAGAGTAAGACGGATGTGCCCGTTATTATCGGTGGTGTGGGTTTTTCAATAATGCCAGAAAGTATCCTAAAATACTGCGAATTGGAGTTAGGCATAAAGGGAGACGGGGAAGAAGTTCTTCCCCTACTTCTGGATAGGATTGCTGAGGGGAAGGAGTATGGAGACCTCCCTGGATTGGTTTATAGGAGTGGTAGAGGATTTCTTAGTAATTCGCCGGAATATTGCAATTTGAATAAATTGTCTTTGAAGCGAAGAAGCCTGGTGGATAATAGAAGATATTTCAATGAAGGCGGACAGGGGAATATTGAGACAAAGCGCGGATGTAATAAACGATGCATCTATTGCGCTGACCCTGTGGCTAAGGGCAGAAGGACTCGTCTTAAAAATCCTCAAGCAGTGGTCAGTGAAATGGAAAGACTACTTGAAGAGGGAATCAACTATTTTCACTTTTGCGATAGTGAGTTTAACCTTCCGGAAGAACATGCCCGGGCGGTGTGCCAGGAGATAGTTGCCCGGGGAATTGGCAAGGAAATAAACTGGTACGCATATTGTAGCCCGGGTCCCTTCTCCCGGGAACTGGGGCGTCTTATGAAGATGGCGGGTTGCGTCGGAATTGACTTCGGCGTAGATAATGGTAGCGATAAGATTTTAAAGAATTTGGGTCGTGATTTTGGTAAAGATGAAATAAGAAATATAGCAAAAATTTGCCACAATAATGGCATAACATTTATGTTTGACCTCCTCCTGGGAGGACCGGGAGAGAACTCTCAAACGGTAATAGAGACGATTGACCTCATGCGAGAAACAGAGCCGGATAGAGTGGGAGTGATGGTCGGGGTTAGAATATATGCAGGGACTGAATTGGGAAACAGGGTTTTAAAGGAAGGCCCAATGGAGAAAAATAGAAATCTCAGAGGCAAGGTTAAAGGAAATACCGATTTCTTTGAACCGATTTTCTATTTGTCAGCAGAACTCGGTGAAGATGTCTACTCGTATATATCTGACCTGATTAAGGGTGACAGCAGATTCTTCTTTGCCACAAAGGATGACCAGAAAAGGGGATACAATTATAACCAGAACGAAATTTTGGTTGAGGCGATCAAGAGAGGATACCGCGGAGCATACTGGGATATATTGAGGAGGTTAAGCACTGAAAAGAAGTAACATAAAACTGCGGCCGCACCATCTTCTATGCATTTATGGGTTCCGGGGTCTCGGATATAGTAAGGAATTTGTGGAGAATATGAAATTAGTAGTTGACAGGATAAGAGAAAACCCGTCCATTAAAATTGAAGCGGTCAAAGGAGTTGATGATATCTGCTCAAAGTGCCCCCATAATGTTGAAAATAGGTGCATTAAGCCGGGAAGAGACCTTGAAGAATTTGACCGCGAAGTCGCTAATAGGCTCGGCATAAATATTGGGAGAAAGATTGAATTGAGAATCCTATTGGATCTCATAAAGAAAAAAATTAAGCCAGAAGAACTCCGAGTGATTTGTAAAGGCTGCGAATGGCTTGAATTGGGCTTCTGTGAGGAAGGTCTCCGTAGGAAGAAGTTATAGGAGTGGAATTGAAGATTTTGAAAAAAATAGTTCTACTTCTTTTCCTGCTCTTAAATATATGTAGTCGCCATTCAGCCTCCTTTTCGGAAGAGGATTCTTATCTTGGCGACCTGGGTACGATAGTTATCACCGGCACAAGGATTCCGAAGCCTTTCTCTCTGTCTTTAAGAAATGTGAGTGTCATTGATACTGAGGAGATTAACTCCTCTCCCATCCATTCAGTTCTACAGGTCTTAAGGTACATTTCAGGTGTAGACCTCCAGGAAAGGGGTCCTTATGGGGTACAGGCCGACCTCGGTGTGAGGGGGGCTACTTTCCACCAGGTTCTGATACTCGTCGATGGAGTGCGGATGAATGACCCTCAGACTGCCCATCACAATCTCGACTTGCCAATAAACCTGGAAGACTTGAAAAGGATTGAAGTGCTTCATGGTCAGGGGTCCTCTCTTTATGGTGCTGACGCTTTTGGCGGCGTTATTAACTTCGTTACTAAGCCTCCTGACGACCGTAAACTGGGTTTTGAGGCTTTCGCTGGTGAAAATGGAACTGGAGGCGGTGGCCTTTCCTTCTCCGACTGGTTCGGGAATTTTGCCACTCGCTTCTCCCTGGAAGGGAAAATGTCCGATGGGTACAGGTTTGATACGGATTTCAAAAACATGTGCTTTTCCAGTAACTCTACATTGAACCTTTCAAAGGGCTCGATTGGCTTCTCCTTTGGTTATCTTGAGAAGGAGTTCGGCGCGAACGATTTCTACGGCAATTGGCCTTCTAAGGAGTGGACAAATACTATATTGGGAAGCCTGAAGGCAGAAACTGAAAAATGGGAAAATTTTGTAGTTGAATCCAGACTATATTACCGCCAGCATGACGACAAATTTATTGGTGATATCACTGACAAAGATTCTTATGTTAACTACCACACTACTTACCTTTACGGAGGTGAAGTCCAGCTCGGAATTCATTCCGAAAAGACAGGAGAATTTGTTTTGGGGATAGAGGTAGTGAGAGAGGAGTTGGAAAGCACCCGCTTGGGCGACCATTCAAATGTCAGGGAAGCAATCTTCGCTGAGTATGGAGTCTCCTTAGGAAGGAAGTTTATCCTCAATCCGGGATTCAGGATAGACCATCACTCAAAATGGAACTGGCAATTTTCTCCGGCAATGAATATAGGTTACTACCTTTCCCGACAGGCTAAGCTCCGCTCTTCTTTTGGAAGGTCATTTAGACCTCCTGATTACACCGAGCTTTACTACTGGAGCCCCAAAAATGTAGGTAATCCCAGCCTGGTGGTTGAAGAGGCATGGTCATCCGAACTGGGAGGAGATTTTAACCTAAATAATTGGTTAGATTCCAGAACAACTCTCTTCTTTAGAAAAGAAAGTAATCTCATTGACTGGGTCAGGAAGGACTCTCTCTCGCCCTGGGAGGCGGTTAAGATAACAAAGGTCCACACTTATGGAGTGGAGTCTCTCCTTGAAATTGGGTTGAAGAGTTCTAGTAATTTTTTTCTCGGCTATACCTTTATCAAGTCACAGTCAAGAGAGTTTGAAAATTATGTTTCCAAGTATGCTATGAATTATCCCCGGCACCAGGTCTTTCTGGGAATAGACTTTCCTCTCCTTTGGGGGATTAAGCAGAATTTAAAGGGGACATATAAACAGCGGATCAATAGAAAAGCATATTTCATTCTGGATGGTCGTCTTTCGAAAAACCTGGGCCAGTTAGAACTCCATTTGGGGGCAACAAATCTTTTGAATGTGTCCTATGAAGAGATACAGGGAGTGCCTATGCCCGGCAGTGCATTTGAGTGTGGGATTAGAGTAGAGTTTTGAAGGGTTTTTGGGTAAAGAGGATGGCCTTTTGTATCTTAGGAAAGGAATATGTTGCTTAAGACTAAAGGGATGATTCTTTCCTCACTCTTTGCAGCGCTCACTGGAGTTGGGGCGCTCATTGCTATTCCTCTGCCATTTACTCCTGTTCCCATTACTCTTCAGATATTTTTCACATTTCTCGCGGGGGCTCTACTGGGGAAATATCTGGGGGCTTTGAGTCAACTGGTATATCTCCTTCTGGGAACTGTCGGACTTCCGGTCTTTGCCAAGGGTTCCAGTGGAATTGGTGGTCTACTCGGGCCGAGCGGGGGATACCTCTTTGGTTTTATCCCTGCAGCTTTCCTTGTGGGACATCTATTGGAGAGAAGAGAGAAACCATCCTTTGGACTAATAATTCTGGCTATGGTAGCAGGGCTTCTGGCGATATATTTACCGGGGATAGGCTGGTTGATGTGGGTCGCAAAGATGAATCTTGTTAAGGCTCTACTTTTAGGAGCTCTGCCTTTCTTGCCCGGGGATGTGGTAAAGATTGTGGTGAGTGCCGTTATCGTAAGAAAATGGAAATGGAGACAGCGCCCATTTTTTGACACTAAAGAGCACGAAAAAGTGTGAAGAGGAGTACTTGACAGAAGAGTAGAATTCTTATAATATAATTTAAAAGTATTCTCCGAGCCATCTTACCTGAATCTGAAAGATAGAAGATATGGTAGATGGCCGATAGAGTGTTCTGAGAAATTGGAGCGCTTTCCGTGCTTGAGAAGGGGGATGATAAGTCCAGTATTTTGCAGGCGCGGAATGCTGGATTTTTTATTTTGGGGTTGAAAAGAGTATGCTACGATGGCAAAAGATTTTGATGGTAATCTTTGCAGTGATGAGTGCGTCTTATCTTATTCTTGCATTGGTTATTTTTACATTAGCCAGAAGGGGAAGAGAACAGCAGTTGATTTTAGCCACGACTACCAGCGTTCAGGACTCAGGGCTTCTGGATGTTTTGCTTCCCCCGTTTGAAAAGGAAAATAGGTGCAAAGTTAAGGTTATCGCTGTGGGAAGCGGCCAGGCAATTCGCCTGGCTAAGGAGGGCAATGTAGATGTAATTTTAGTCCATGACCGGATTGGAGAAAAGAATCTCATCCAGGAGGGTTACGGAACAAAAAGATACGAGGTTATGTATAATGATTTTGTGGTCGTTGGCCCAAAAGAAGACCCTGCTCGGATTGGAGGTGGTAGGGAAGGTATCGCGGCATTTAAGAAGATAGGAGGAACAAAGTCCAATTTTATTTCTCGAGGAGACGCTTCGGGAACGCACAGGAAGGAAAAAGAACTCTGGAGGATAGTTGGAATTGAGCCTTCCGGAGGCTGGTACATTGAAGCAGGCACAGGTATGGTTGGAACTTTGAGAATTGCTAATGAGAAGAGAGCATATACATTGACCGATAGAGGAACCTATCTCGCCCATACGGCCGAGCTAAATTTGACTATTCTGGTAGAAGGAGACGAGAGTCTTTACAATATCTATACCATAATTCCTCTTTCCAGGGAGAAGTTTTCCCACATAAATTACATAGTAGCAATGAAACTGGTTGATTTCATTACCGGTGCCGAGGGGCAAAGTATTATCAGGGCCTACGGCCAAAAAGAGTATGGGCAATCTCTCTTTTTTCCTTTGCCAATTCCCGGGGTCATTGAAGGTGAATGATGGATAATATCCTCGGTGCTTTGAATAGGTCTCTTGAGTTGATTATATCTTTAGATAGGGAAGTCTTCAGTATCGTTCTACTTTCTTTTTCTGTGTCACTGACTGCTGTCTTTTTCTCTTCTATGATTTCCTTACCGTTAAGTCTTTTACTTGCGTTGAAAAAATTCCCCGGGAAAAAATTCGTTGTAAATATTACAAATAGCCTGATGGCGGTGCCGGCAGTGGCCATTGGTCTGGTTGTCTACCTCTTCATCAGCCGTCGGGGGCCCTTAGGAGTTTTTGGTTTACTCTATACGCCCTGGGCTATGATTATTGCTCAAAGCCTTCTCGCTACGCCGATTATCACCAGCCTTTCCTATCAAACTCTGAAAAGGGTCGTTTCTATGGTTAAGGACACAGCGGTCAGTCTAGGTGCCAGCGGCTGGCAAATGGTCGTAACTTTATTCAAAGAAGCAAAGAGCCCTCTCGTGGCGGGATTTATTGTGGGTTTTGCCCGCGTGATTGGAGAGACTGGAATGACTATGATGGTCGGGGGAAATATTAGAGGAGCTACCAGAGTGATGACTACTGCTATTGCTTTAGAGACCATGAAGGGTGATTTTGAACTGGCAGTGGCCCTGGGAATTATTCTTTTAGCAGTAGCCTTCGTGCTCAACATCGTATTGCAGATAATTCAAGGAGCTGGCAGGTGAATATTGAAGGGGAAAAAATTTGTAAGAGTTTCAATGGCAAGGAAGTCCTGAGGGATGTCAATATTGAGATTGGCGAAAGTAGAATCAACTGCGTGATTGGGCCAAACGGGGCAGGGAAGACCACCCTTTTCAGGATTCTCACTCTTCTTGACAGAGCGACCTCTGGAGAGGTCTATTTTGATGGTTATCCTTCTTTCTCATTATCTTCAGAAGAGAAACTGGAGGTCAGAAGGAGAATCGCAGTGCTAATGCAAAACCCATTTATGTTCAATACTTCTGTCTGGAAAAATGTTGCCTACGGATTGAAACTGAGAAAAGATACCAGTATAAGAGAAAAAGTTGAGAAGGGATTAAAAACTGTGGGACTTTCATCCATTAAGGAGCAATCTGCTTTGACTCTATCCAGCGGAGAGGCCCAGAGGGTCGCGCTGGCAAGAGCAATAGTTCTTGAACCAGAGGTTCTTTTTTTGGATGAACCAATGGCCAATCTTGACCCCTTGAGCACGAGGATTATGGAGAGTTTAATCCTCAATTTGGTAAGAGAAAAGAAGGTAACTATCGTGATGGCAACACATAATTTGATACAGGCTCGAAAATTTGGCGAGAGGGTCTTTGTTTTAAGGCAAGGCGAAATTGTGCAAGAGGGCACAGCCGATGAAGTTTTTCGGCATCCCAACTCCTCTTTTGCTGCTGAGTTTGTAGAAGTGGGGAATCTCTTCAGGGGTCGGCTGATTAGTGAGAAGGGCATTCAAAAGTTGGACCTGGGAAAGATAAGAGTTGAGGTTGTCTATAAGTCAGGATGGAAGAAAACAGGGGATTCTGTTTTCGCCACTATCCGGCCAGAGGATATTTTACTCTCTTTGAAGCCTCTCCATTCCAGTGCCCGTAACAGTTTTCTGGGTGAGGTAACAAATATTGAGGATAGAGCCGGAATTGTCTCGGTTACTCTGGAGCCGATTGCCAGGCTTCCGGATTCAAAAAGCGAGTCGATTTCCACTCCATTTGTCGCTATTATTACCGAGAGGTCAAGAGAGGAGATGGGTTTGAAGGTGGGTATGGATGTGTATTTTACCTTTAAGGCCTCCTGTGTCAATGTGTTTGAATGATGCTCGGGTTTTGGACCACTCGCGGCCCACACGGATTTGTGATGGAAGTTACTGACAGATTTTGGTTTTAGATGGTATGATTTAAAGTGAGCAAAGAACTTCTTGATAGGTACAGCCGGAAAATAGATTATTTGCGAATTTCGGTTACTGATAGATGTAACCTGAGATGCTTCTATTGTATGCCCACATCGGGAATTAGAAGGGTCTCATCCGATGAGATTTTGAAATATGAGGAATTAATTGAGATAATTAAATGTGCTAATGAACTGGGAATTAATAAGTTCAGGATTACCGGTGGAGAGCCACTGGTTCGGAAAGGGGTTATCGGTTTTATTGAAAGGTTAGCAAGGTTAGGCGTAGATTTTTCGCTTACCACGAACGGGGTCCTTTTGAAGAAATATGCCCGCGACCTATTGAACGCCGGGCTTCCGAGAGTCAATGTCAGTCTGGATACCTTGAAAGATAGTAGATTCAATGAGATTACCTGTGGCGGCGACATAAGAGAGGTGTTTTCGGGAATTGATATGGTAAGGAAGTTGAATTTTTCACCCATTAAGATTAATGTCGTGGTAATGAGAGGAATAAATCACGACGAAATCACTGACTTCATTGAGTGGGGAGAGAAAGAATTTTTGAATGTGCGCTTCATTGAGTTTATGCATTTATCTGGAGAGGACTACTTTTATCCCCTGGAGAGCGTTATGGACGGGATTATAAAGGAGAAGGGGCTTGTTCCTGCTCAAGTGCCTGGTTCGGGTCCGGCCAGGAATTTTAGGCCCGAGAATGGCGGTACTATTATTGGATTCATTTTGCCTCGCTCCCGGCCTTTCTGCGAGGATTGTAATCGCCTCAGGCTAACATCCACAGGCACGCTTCTTCCGTGTCTCTTTTCAAGAAGGGGAGCAGATTTAAAAAAAGTTTTACGAGAAGGAGGAAATATTCGTAGCCTTTTCTATGAAGCGGTATCCCGTAAGCCAGAGAAGCATAATTTGAATGGTATCAGACATTACTCTTATTACAATATGAATTGGATTGGAGGCTAAGATGAAAGGTTTTACCCATTTTGACCGTGAAGGAAGAGCTAAGATGGTTGATGTTACAGAGAAGAGAATGACAAAGAGGATTGCCCGTGCCACAGGGACAATTTTTATGAATCAAGACACCTTGAACTTGATTGAGAAGAATAGGGTCGTTAAGGGAGATGTGTTGACCATAGCGAAAATTGCTGGAATTATGGGAGCGAAGAGAGTTAGTGAGTTGATTCCTTTGACGCACCCTATAAGGATTACGGGCTGCGATATAAATTTTCAATTTTTAAGACCGGACGTCTCTGTCCGGCGGTCTAAGGCCGGTCTTAGAATAACTGCAGAAGTAAAAACAAAGGACGCTACGGGATGTGAAATGGAGGCACTATTTGCTGTGGCCTGCGCAGGTCTAACAGTTTATGATATGTGTAAAGCAATGGAAAAGGGAATGGAGATTGGCAATATATATTTATTAGAAAAGAGAGGTGGAAAGAGCGGAAGATACATTAGAGGAATGAAGGGATAGTTATCTCGGTAGTGCAGGGCTTTATGCCCGTATGAATTACGCCCATAAAGGGCTACACTACACGAAACCTGGCCGATTTAAAGCTCCTGCAACTATCCCTTCATCCTGAGGGGAAGTAGAGGTGGGGATAGTTATCGGGGCCGCTCGGCCGTAATTTCCTCTCCCCTCGGGGGAGAGGATGGAGGTGAGGGGGCTGTATGAGGAATATGAAAATTTCAGCTGGGATTTTGACTATTAGCGATAAAGGATGGAAGGGCCAGAGGGTTGATAAGAGCGGACAGATGATTAGGGAGATGCTGGAGGAAAAGTTGAAGGCCCGGGTGACAAAATATGAAATCGTCCCTGATAAGAAGAGAGCCATAGTCGCGAAGCTAAAAGAGATGGTGAATGATGGGATAAATTTAATTCTTACGACTGGAGGGACTGGTTTATCCGCCAGAGATGTTACGCCTGAAGCCACAATGGGAGTCATAGAGAAGGAAGTGCCAGGCATAGAAGAAGCGATGAGAGTGAGAGGCCTGGAGAAGACCCCGCATGCGATGCTTTCTCGAGGAGTGGCTGGAGTGAGGAAAGGGAGTCTGATTATCAATCTACCCGGTAGCCCTAAGGGAGTGAGAGAGTCTTTAGAGGTTGTTCTCCCGGCCATACCGCACGCTCTTGATATCATATCGGGCTGGGGCGGAGAGTGTGGAAAACCTTAAGTATGTAGCTAGAGAGCGATAGCTCTCCCTTAAGAAATGAAGCTTTGGCTGGCTATTCCAGGTGAGTCCGAATACTCCTTGACGCTACAATTAAATTGTGGTATACTTTTTTAGGAGATGGAGATATTATGCTGGGATTAAAAAGTCGGCTTTTTGAGGATAAGAACACTTGGTATTGGCTATCAGGCTTTACCTATGTTGAGTTTGCTTTGGCTCTGGCGATTATCTCTTTTATTGTTCTGGCTTTTACCCAACTTTTTCTCAGGAGCGCTGTCTCCATTAAGGGTATGCAATTTCAGACTCTGGCATATAGTTTTGCAGGTGATAAGATGGAAGAGATAAGGAATGAGTCTTTTGAAAGCATCGGTAGTCCCTGGTATCCCTTGATATGGGAGACAGAGTCCCAAACCCAATCGGGAAAGGTCTTCACTCGGAACATAAGGATAAGTCAGCTTGAGAGTTCATTAAAGCGGGTGGATATTGAAGTTATCTGGACTGAGGAAGGCCAGAATAAAAGCATTGATGTTAGTACATTAATTGTAGACAAATGGTAGGGGGTAGAAAATGGTAACAATAAGAGACGAAAAGGGCATCGCTTTTCTTATGGTGGTTGCCTTATTGGCTATTCTTTCAATTCTCGCAGTAGCGATGGTTTTTCTGGGCACTTATGAGACGAGGTTTGAAATTAAAGGTAGGCTATCAGATGCTGCCCTTTATATTGCCGACGGTGGGGTGGAATATGCGATTAACGAATTGCAAAAGGACCTAGACTATAGGGGACCGACAACCTATTCTGTCGGGACTGAAGGTCAGTTTATTGTCGTCGTTTCTACTCAAGGGCAACCAGAAAACTATTATATAATAATCTCTACGGGTTATGTGCCTGATGTTACTAATTTCAAGGAAAAGCGGATGGTGAGGTCTGTAGTGAATATAGTGCCAGGCACACCTCCCTATGCTATTGGAGCAAAAGAAGGGCTTACTGTGGCATCCAACATCACAATTAGGGGGGACCTGAGGAGTGATGGGCAGATAGTTCTCGGTAATAATGTCTTCATAGAACCGAGCAGTCCTGGAGCCAGCGATGGCTCAATCTATACGAGTACAGGTATGGCTAAAGGTGTCTGGATTACCGGCAACCTCTATATGGAACCAGGAAGAGAGATAAAATCAAGAGGTCCTACCAATGAAAGTCAGGGTGGCGACACGCCGTCCACCGGCATATACCAGGAAAGTAGAATAAGGAGTGGAAATCCATTCATTGGCGAGGGAGATACTTCTTCAGATACAGCGCCATTAGACTCGTATTGCTCTGTTGATTTGCCTGCACTTGACAATATGGATAAGGTAGTTTACAATGACTTTATGAATTATGAGGCTAATGAGGTATTCCACCTGGATGGCAAAGTGCACAAATTTACGGAGGGAGTCAGGTTCAGTTCCAACATTACATTTGAGGGAGAGGGGACAATATGGGTAAGCGGCGGGTCTGGGAGACAGTATGGATTAGAGCTCTGTTCCAATGTCTACGGCCCGGGTGGTGGTTATGCAGATGTAAATCTGATTGTGTCTGGCGGGACCTGGGATACGGCTGATATTATGATAAACTCCAATGTGAAGATTAACGGTCTTATTTCTGGTACGACTCAGGTAAACGCTAATTCAAATGTGGATATAAATGGTGTCATAGAGTCCGGTGGGACCATTAATGTAAATTCAAATGTGACCGTACAATGGGGCGAGTTTGGCTTTGAGGTGCCGATAGCAGGGGGTAACCCGACAACTGTCGTCAGGTCCTGGCGAGAGTTATAATAGTTCAAAAATAATTTAGTCCGCTTATACAATGGGAAAGAGGACTTATTTTTTTATATTCGTTCTTGTGGCTTTTTTCTTTTCTCATCCCGGCATAGGTTGCTTAGCCGCTGGTACCAGTGGAGCTACGGTACTGAAGCAGACCAGTGGCGCCCGCCCTTTAGGAATGGGGGAAGCATTTGTTGCCCTGGCTGATGATGTGAACGCCCTCACTTTCAATCCAGCCGGACTTGCCCACATTAGAAACCACGAGATTAGTGTAATGTATCTGGACAGTTTAGTAGATACCTGGTTCGGATTTATTGGGTATGCGCATCCAATAGGAGGGAAAGCGGAAAGAGAAGCAAAGGGGAGGCGATTCAGGCCAATGATTGCACGAAGAAACCGCGCAACAATTGGACTGGCCGTCTCTATTTTTCAGGCAGGGAAGATGGTTCTCGATCCGGAAGGCAAAACTGTGAGAGCCGAGGAAGACTATTTAGCAAATCTGGGCTTTGGCTACACTATCCTGAGGGGAGGTGAAAAAGGTGAGCGAATGGCGCCGAGGGCAAGATCCACTTCTCAACTCAGAAACGAAGTCTCTTTGGGATTGGCAATTAAGTTCCTCCATTCAACTTTGGTGGAGAAGTATTCGGCTACAGCCTTTGCCTTTGATGTCGGAGCGCTGGGGAAGTTTATGATTGGGAAAAGCAGGCTTCAGTTGGGGGTTACGGCACAGAATCTCGGAACTAAGATTAAGTTTGAAGAAGAGGGAGATACCTTACCTCTGACAGTGAGGGCAGGCGGTAGTTACCGGATGGATTTTGGAAAGGAACACAAATTTACCATAAGCGGAGAGGCGTTAAAGCCAAATGACGGTGATTTTAGAGGGAGCGGAGGCATGGAATACTGGTATAGAGAGATATTTGCCCTGAGGGCTGGCTATAAGGTTGGATATGATTTAGGCTCTTTTACTTGTGGAGCAGGATTGGCCTGGAAAGACTACGAGTTCAATTATGGTTGGGGAATGAGCGGTAGCAAAATGGGCGATAATCACCGATTTTCTTTGACAGCGAGGTTCTAATTTGAATAGGAAAGGATTTCTTCTTTTCTTTGCGGTGTTGGTAATTGTTATTGGCGTTGCTAAAATCTCTGACGCCGGCGATCTCAGGGACTCCGGGCTGAACTTGACCAGCATGTACAATAGCTCCATTAGCTGGGGAGACATAGATAACGATGGAGATTTTGATTTGGCAATAATTGGCTGGGATGGAACAAATAGGTATTTCCAGATTTACAGGAATAGTGCAAATAACTTGACTCTTTATCAAAGCCTTACAGGAGTCAGCCACGGTTTCTTATCCTTTGCCGATTACGATAGGGACGGCGACCTCGACCTCGCAGTCACTGGCAAGATAACCGGAGAGCTTGGCACTACGAAAATCTACCAGAACGATGGGACGGGAAAGTTCAGCGATAGCGAGATACAGATGATGGATGTTTATACTAGCGCTCTTGCCTGGGGAGATTACGATAATGACGGGGATTTAGATCTTGCGCTTATAGGATTTATTATGGGAGTGGGAAACATTGCCAAAATATATGAGAATAAAGGAAATGGTACATTTGAGGACAGTGGGATAACGGATTTAATTCCTGTAGCAAGTGGCTTCGTTGCCTGGGCAGACTACGACAACGATGGCGATTTAGATTTAGCCATAAGCGGGGAGAAGATTGTAACGGAGTATATCTGTAAGATTTATAAGAATGACTACAGAAATAATCCTGCTCATCCTTTTTCCACGGTAGTGCAAGATTTGACTGGTGTGAGGAACAGTTTCTTAGCCTGGGGGGACTACAACAACGATGGATGGTTAGATATAGCCATTTGTGGAGAATCATCGGAATCAGGATATATCTGCGAAATCTACCAGAACGATGGAGATGAGCATTTCACCGAAAATAGTAGCAGTTTAACTGGAGTGAACAATAGTTCTCTCGCCTGGGGTGATTATGATAAAGATGGAGACCTTGACCTTGCGGTAGTAGGATTAACCAGTGGAGAAGAGCCGAGCACAATAATATATAAGAATTCCGGTGACCCGCTTTATGCTTTTACTGAGGATACCGAACAGACTTATCTTGCCGATGTGAGCCAGGGAAGCGTTGCCTGGTGCGACTATGACGGGGATAGGGATATAGACCTTGCTCTAACGGGCTCCTCCAGTGGTGGAGCGGTTACGAAGATTTACAAAAATAGCGAGTCCCCGAATACTCTTCCTAATCCACCGGACATTAGTAAGTTTAGTACAATTTATGACCCTATCAACCAGCAACTTACTATAAGGTGGCCTCCCGGTCAAGACACCGAAACTGTTCCGGAAGACGGTTTGTATTATAATTTCCGGATTGGTTCAGAGTCAGGCAAAGACGACCTCGTGGCAGCGAGGTACGGAAGTCCCCTTTTTGGGAATTTTGTCTCCAAAAGCACCACTACCGTTAGCAGTGAAAAGAGGCACGCCCGTACTTTCACCCTCTATGCTAAGGGATACTACTGGAGCGTTCAGACAATTGATACCGGTCTGGGGTATAGCTGGTCTCAGGAAGAGACAGAGGGTGGCTGGTCCGAAGAAAGCCATTTTGAAGATACGACGCCCCCGCCTTCGCCAGAAACGCCGACTGATGAGGGCGAATATACATACAGTACTACAATTCGGTTCGCCTGGACGCAAAATAACCCTGATCCCGAGACAGCAATCTATAACTATATCCTACAGGTGAGGTCTCGGGAAGATGGAAGAATAAGATTTGATGGAAGCGTGGGTGGAGTAAATAGTTATAGTCTTTCAGGATGCGAATATAATGTGACATACGAGGCTCAAGTGAAGGCGCAAAGCGGTGGCGGCTATAGCGGCTGGTCGGGCTGGAGCGATGGAATAATGGTTGTCCACCTCGTAGATATATCTAATAACCTTATCTATCCGAAGAAAGCGACAGACAATCAAGCGGACATTAAATACTTCATAATAAATCCAACTAAGGTTAATTTAGGAATATATAATGTTATGGGCGAACTGGTGAGGGTTTTAGTAAATGATGAAAATAGGGCTCCTGGCCTGTATCAGGAGCCCTGGTCCGGAAAGAATGAAGAGGGCTCAGATGTTGCTAGCGGAATCTATTTAGTACATATAGAGATTAAAGGAGCGACTGCAACAGAGAAGATATGTGTGGTGAAATGAGGAGGGAGAAATGGAAAGAGAGAAAGGATTTACTCTTATAGAATTGATGATAGTTGTCGCATTGCTCGGCATTCTGGGATATGGGATATCGAAGTTTTTCACTAATACATTCAAGATTTGGTGGCAGGCCACCCAGCAGATCGATGTACAGCAGAAGGGTAGATTGGCTATGGATGAGATGACCAAATTTATCAGGCAGGCGAGTCCTGTGACAACAATAGTAGTTGGTCAGCAGGCTGGCGAAGACCCCAATACAATGATATCTTTTTCCCATATTGATGGCAGGCAAATTAGTTACTACAAATCTGGTGATAGTTTAAAACGGGTTGTCAATTTAACTACCAGTGACTTAATACCGGAAAATCTTATCTCAATCTATTTCGTCCCCGATTCCACAATGACCCCAACGCAGGTGGATATCTCAACATTAACTGTAGAGACTCCCGGAACAGGAGGGGAAAAGGGCAGCATAACTTTCCAGAGAAAGAGAATATTCTTGCGCAATCGGTAGGCCACATATTTCCCCTCACCTTCTTCCTCTCCCCAGGGTGGAGAGGGTCGGGGTGAGGGGTAGATTGTTGATGTGATGGGCAAAGAGGAAGTAAAATGAGGGGGAAAAAAAGGAAAGGTCTTTTCATTACATTAGAGGGACCGGATGGTTCAGGAAAGACAACCCAGTCCCTTCTCCTCGCCCGGTATCTGGAAGATAAAGGTTATGAGGTGGTGCGAACGAGGGAGCCGGGCGGAACGAGCATTGCCGAATCTCTAAGAAAGATATTATTGAATCCCAAGAATAGAATCTCAAAAGTTACAGAGATGTTTCTTTACGAAGCCGGCAGAGCCCAGCATACCTCAGAACTTATTCTTCCTGCACTTCAAGAGGGG
>Ga0315308_1000539_pt1 | contig 21176 bp, 20 predicted proteins | sample TDP3_MG_FD_203078 | JGI IMG/M metagenome (GOLD analysis project Ga0315308, IMG submission 203078) | Freshwater sediment microbial communities from Lake Towuti, South Sulawesi, Indonesia - TDP3 | ecosystem: Environmental > Aquatic > Freshwater > Lake > Sediment | place: Indonesia: South Sulawesi... | reverse complement strand
AAAACAACGAAGAGGCTGCTATGAGCACGAGAACCCAAGAAACAGCGCCGTAGGCATTAGACCTCATTTGGGCACAATCCCTTGCAGTAAGAGGGGTTCTCAAAACCCAATAAAACTTATGTCTCAATAATACTTACTCAAAGTACAAATTGTTTGGAACCATCAAAGCAAAAAATGAACAATGGATAGCGTGCATCAACCAAAAACGCTTTTTAACTTCGAGACAGTGATAAAGAACCTGGGTTCATTGTGGCGGCCGTAGTCTAGCCTGGTCTAGGACATCAGCCTGCCACGCTGACGACCCGGGTCCGAATCCCGGCGGCCGCACCACTCATCTAAGGCATTTTATGGATTTTTTGAGGATATTTTGAGGAAAGGGTTTCTTTTAATAGTCCTCAAGTTTTCCCTGGCTTTTCTATTTCGTGAGAAGGTTTAAATTCTCGGTTTTCCCATCCTTCTTAATGGAAGCGGTCGTATGGGTCAGTCTAGGAAGCTTATCTTGGCGGCGTTAGGCGACCATAAGCCAAGGAGCCTGAGACAGATTGTTAGTGCTTCGGGGCTCAGCAAAAGCGCCGCCTACAACTCACTTTTTATTTGTTGGGAAAAGCGGCTTGTTCTCCGCACCAAGGAGCCCCTCTACGAGTCTGAGAGGATTTTTAAGGGAAGGGGCGGAGTCAGCGCCACTACTAGGTCCTACCACCTCTACGTGCTGAAGCCTGAGGGTATAGACTCCCTGCTGATAGACGGACATGAGTTTGTGAAGTATAGAAAAGATTTTTTGGATGTGAGAGGTGGCGGAAAGCTAAGCAAAGCTCAGAGGGTTCTTAACTTCCTTAGGAGCCATAGAGATAAGGCCTTCTTCTCCACAGAGATCGCCGAAGCTCTAAAGGAGCACGGAGTGAAGGTTCGGGATGTGATGTCCAACGTTCGCCGGTTTGAGCAGAAGGGCGTTGTTTACGTGAGGGGTTACAAGACGGATGAGAGGCAGACGCCATTCAAGGAAGGATACCTTATCACGTGGCTGGATTCAAGCAAGCCTAGAGAAACAGCCATTGAGGAGGCTATCCAGAAGACGGACGAGGCCCTTGACGGTAAGGTTGCTGCAAGCTCATTCATGGAGAGGGTTCACCGCGTGAGGGACATGATCATCGAACACTCCAAGCTTAGAAGGCTTGTAGGGTTTTCCTACATCCGAAACAAGCTCGACTGCACCAAACATGAAGCCCAACGAGCCGTGACAAGAGCATTACAACTTTACCCCGACCTCAAGGAGATGAAGATTTTTGACGCTTACCGATACTATTGCCATGCGTCCGTAGAGGAGGCGGAACTTCATGCGGCATTGGCTATGAAAGAGAACTACATACGCATGACTAAGGGCAGGGACAACCGCATCGGCCACAACTGGGAGGCTGTAGCCGAGTGGTTCATCGACAGGTTCACGACTGGAGCCCACTTCAGAACCCAAAACCACCGAACAAAAAGTATGGACCCACGTCGCATCACCTTGCACCTCATTAAGAGTGTTGGAGGAAGAAGGATGAGCGCTGAGGTAGACCGCGTGTGGGAGGTCACGCCTGGAATCTTCGCCCCATCAATAACCTACGTGCTCTCATGCAAGTGGGGATTAGTCAACAAGCGGGATGTAGACGACTTCTTCGATGTCTTGCGATGGAGCAAAGAGTTCGGCGTCGACACACCAGAAGGAAGACAGGTCAAGCAGGGAATGGTAGGCGTCTTCGCCGCTGGCGCCTTCAACCCCAAAGAGAATGTCAGGCTTAAGGACGAGACCACCATAAGCTTAGCGTCCTACGCTGCCCGGATGAACATACAGCTTCTCAAGGCAGCGGACTTCAACGAAAAGCTACGAGAACACGGATGCGGTGTTACGGTTCAGAAAATATGTAAAATAGCCAAGGATGAAGTTGAAGTGCGCGAAGTGCTGGATGGCGTCTGGACGAAACCCAACAAAGGCGAGGAAATCTTAGCCGAGGTAGCCGAGAGAAACAAGGAACTATACGAGTTTGAACGAATGCTGGAGAAAAAAGACTAAAACTTACTTTCTATTCACTATGTAGCGATTAAGGAACGGCATGTCAAGAGAATACGCTAAGGAACTCAGAGGTGACAGGAGAGACGAAGGCATAGACATCTACCACCACATAGACAGGCAAGAGCTCAGAAGAGCATACCTAGCTTACATACCAAAATTAGGAGTCTAACGTCAAACGTATTAGGAGGTCGCGCGCGCAAATCCAGTCGCTAGACCGTCTTAGGAATAGATAAAGTGAATTCAACAATGCCAAATCCTTTCTGCTCTTCCTTATTTGGCTTCCATTCGAATTCTCCAGGTGGGTCAGGTTGTAGACTGGCTATTTTGTAAAGATCTTTTACAAATGACTCAATAGCGTTGTTTGCCAAAAGGTCTTCCCCAATGAAACCGAATATTAATTTCATCAGGAAGCTCGGACTTGTGTCCCAACCTATTGATTTTTTAATGTTGAAAGTAAAGGTCCTCTGTGAAAGTACAGCTGGGCATGCTCTAAAAATCCTTGCTGGCGTCATATACAAGGCATAGTTTACCGCAAAGGGTCCCACAAATGCGTAAGTTCCCCATGTGAGACAACTCGGAGAAATTTTATATAGCTTTTTTGGCTTAGGACTAACTCTTGTTAAGTCAGGCCATTTCAAAGTAAGGTAAAACTGTGCTGTGTCTATATTTTTCCAAGATCTTTGGTGGGATTTAGTGAACTTTGATTGCACAATTATGGCTTTCTTCTTTACAATCTTATTTCCTCTCTTTAATTTAGACACAAATAGAATATCTCCTACTTCCCTTTTGTCTGGATTTGGCCAAGGCGTAGTATGATGGAATTCAACAATAGGCGATCTGTCGATGTAAGCTGAACGTGTGATGAGAAACGATCGTCCATGCCAGACGGGTCTACTCCTAAAGAAAGAAGTGGTACGCTTGATAAAGCCCCGTTCATCGGTTAATGTCGGAAATTTCAGCGTGTTGTGATAATTTGCCAGAACTTGTCTTATCCTGCTTTTAAGAGTCATATATGTAAGTCAATTACTTCCTCTTAAAAAAATAACATCTAAAACAATCATGGAAACATCAGCCATGAGAAATTGTCGAGTGCCACGCCACATTTTGAACACGTTGTCACTTTGAGGGGGCATATACATAGGAATCATTACCTTAACCTTAAGTTCTACATTCAGCTTCGTATCAGAAGTTTCTTTTAGCTTAGATGTTTAGGTCGGTTAGGAGTGACCAACGTGGAGAACTCGGAGTTACTTTGGACAAGGTGTTATTGAAACCTTGAAGGGGTTCCGGTAATGTTTGGCGGTTAGCATATTCGTGTTTTTTGACCCATTTGACCTGTCTAATGTGGTTGAAAAACGTGTGCGTATCCGACAACTTTCTGTCATAATTGTGCCGATTTCCAACTATTTCCGCGATGCCGAGAAGTGAATCCCAACCATTTAGTACAAGAACTAGGTCGCCCGCAAGCATTTCAGTGCAGAGAATATCAAATTGTCGAGTCCAAGTCCTTCCAAGCGATCTTTTTGCTGATTCCCGCACCTTGATCCAGTCCTTAGTAACGATTCCGGGAGCATCAAGACCTATCAGGTTTTTTCCTTTAGCATAATTCCAAAGTTCTTCTCTTTTGTCTCCGTTATAGCTAAGGTGCATGATGTAGAAGTAGTTCTTTCCTCTGGCAGAGAGTAAAGCTCCGAACTTCATTTCTATGACTCTCCTCAACTTCACTCTTCATGGAATGGCTTAAGATTTGTGGTAGCCAACCATTAATATTGCTCAGTCATGACGAGCTAAATATTATGTCCGTTCTTGGATACTATTTCTTGTTGAGCCTTGCAAAGAACACTATTGCTTGGTGCATCCCCTCAGGAATACTGTTCCTTGTCGATGCCAGAAAGTCCTTAAACTTTTGAAGCAACACAGTTGAAAGGTGAGACCGTTTGGTCAATCTGGTTGAAGATTGGGAAAGTATAGAAAGATACACTCAACATCTCGTATCGTGCCGAGGGCGGCATTTCGCCTAATTCTTTCCTCAGGCTTTAGCAGAGAAGGAAAAGCTTCGTAATTAGTGGTCTTTCAATGCTTTGTCTATTTGCTCTTTAGTCATTATTTTCCATTTGCCTTGGTTGTCCAAGTCTATTAGCAAAATATCTTTGGGGTCTTTCGTAACCGAGGCTGCGGAGTCCAATGCTTCAAGCATACCCAACATTTGATATTTGAAAACTTTGGGCTGCTTTGACTCAATGTCCATGCATTCAAAAGTCCACCAATTGCCTCCAGTACGTCTCGTCGTGATCACTTTAAGGAAGCGCCCTCCGCGTCGAAGGATGAAAGTGCCCTTGACCCATCTCTTCAACGGCTCACTTCCCATCCGACATCACAACTCACTTCTTTGACTTTTCACATGCATGCACTGCAGTTACATGGGATAACATCTTCTGGAGACTATATGCACAAAAACATCCTTCAATCCTTTAAAGTAGTCGGATGATGTTCCAAAGAAGTTATCGATAATCTGCTTACACATTCGTAAACGGTCTTCTTCAGTGCTTTCTGCCCTTCCGATAAATTCATCAAATGCTTTCGTAAGGTTTTTCTCGACTGTCTCCATCGGCTGTTTAATGTTAGTGTAATTATTAGGGAATGAATATTTAAAAGAATTTAAGAAAATTTTTTATCAAATGCGCGCGCGCATCATTCTGGAAGAGCCAGGGGTTTACATAATTTACGACAAAAAATAGACGCAATAACCTATGTGGGCAGAACCAAAAACCTTAGAAGGCGATTATTGAGCGGTCACGAGGAAAATGTTAGTCTCTCGTCATATTCTTTATCGATGTGCAAAGCACCATTAATTCATGTGTAGTCCTTAAGTAAGAAGTGATTTTCGACGAGCGGATTTCATTTCCTCCAGCGTATCCATCAAGTCATCGTAAATCTCTGATAGCCCAAGAACTGTTAGGAACTTCTTGTCTAGTTGTTCCCTGATGGTGTTATATTCTTCTGTCTTAAACTTCTCACTTAATTGACGAAACATTCCTTTTATTTCCAATTTATCTTCATTCGACACTAACTTTGGGTCAATGACAACTAGTTCGAATATGTCTGGTTTCTCCATTTTAATGAGTCCTACGTATTTTCTGCCAATATCTTCGAATTGTAGTTCACCCAATGAACTGTTCAAAAAAGCGGAGATCAAATATCTATCTAAGTCTTTATTATCATTCGATTCGTCTTTTAATTTGATCCCCCAGAAGTTAGTCGACAGATAAGGTTTAGCCTCAGTCAATAACACCTTGAAATACGTCCTGACCATTCTCGGTATGACAATATCATAGTCATTGCTACCAGGATCGAAGCTATACCATGGCCTGCCAGATCTTCTGCTATTGTTTGATACTGTGGTCTTCTCCGGAACTTTCACATACTTTTTTGTAGTTCTGTCTCTGTAATCAGGATCAAATGAATCCGTATTAGCAAACTGCACGAACCGACGCAAACTATCATTCGCTGCAGCTTTCAGGTTAACGTTTGGTGGAATGAGAAGCAACTTTTCACAATCTTCAGACTTTAATATCAATGTCTCAATTTTCCTAGAGGACTTAAGGCCGTCAACTAAAAAATTGTCTATATCAAAATCTTCCAAATACTTAAATGGATAGAAAAATTCGCTACATCCATCATCACGACCACGCTTAATCGAAGAGCAAACACTTGGAAGAGATGCAACTCCCTTGGTGGTTCTAAGCTTGCCGAGAATAGAAGTATCGATGAAGAAATCAGTCCATCTCTGCTTCGGGTCCAAGTCTTTTTGGCGTTTGACTACAATACGTCTGATTTCGTTAGAGGATTCTCTTTGGTTTGAAATCTCCGATTCTATATTTTCAGTCGACATTTCTTGCTTGACCTTCAAGAACACTGTTTGGTGATCGCTGATGTGCTCTTCAGGTTTGAGTTTTTCGAGAACAACAAGACAATTATCAACCATAAAATCAGGAAACGATCTTCTTCCAAATTTAATCATTGCCTTTATCCTATAGTGATCGAGCAGAAACCTCTTCAAGTCTCTACCAGAGATATTTACAAGAAATTTGTCTGATAATACCCATCCAGCTAATCCACCTGTTTTCAGAAATGCTGTGGAATACTCAACAAAGTAGAAATATTTATCTGCTCGACCCGGACTGTAGGGGTATTTTCCTCTTCGCAAAGGTTTAAGAAAACGACTTATTTTTAAGCGAATGTACCTCTTCTCTGTGAGAGAAATAACTTCGTGTCGCAGATACGGAGGGTTACACAAAATAACGTCAATCCTATCCTTAACATCGGCTGTTTCCAACTTGAAAAAATCTGTTTCTTTAAGATCTACATTGCTCACGTAAGTTGTATCTTTTAATGCCAAGCGCATCGCGCACAAATGAATCGGAAACTTAGAGATCTCAACGCCATGTAGGTGCTTCAAAAGCTCGGGATGCGACAAATGTAAGCTTTCCCTTTGAGAAAGCAACCATATACGATCATATGCTGCTTCCAGAAAGGAACCAGTTCCGCATGCAGGATCGAGAACGACATCGTTGCGATTCCTGACACATAAGTTGCATAAAACATCTACAAGTTTTTTCTCCGTGAAGACTTGACCATAGTCATGTCTCTTTTCAATCGGAATTAATTTTTCGAACATTTGCGAGAAAAGTTGCGCAGGTTCTCCAAATTGATCTCTTGTCAAGGAGAACCCTTCCAAGTCCTCGATGAACTCCTGAATCAAGGCTAGCGCGTAGTAATTTAAGGGAATCATATCGAGCACATTGTCTGTAGAGAAAACTTGGTCGTAGTCAACGCGGAGAATTCGTTTGTAAAGCCGACCTAATTCTAGAAAAAGTTCTTTCATAGGTTTTGTAGCAAGGCTCTGCATTGGTGGCAAGGATATTCTAGGGATGTCTCTTTCTTGTTTTAATTCATCTTCAAGCGTGTTAAGTTCGTTTCGAAGTATTTCATAGAAGATTATTCTGTTCAACACAACATGACCACATTCTTCAGCAGCTATTGTGATGTTATTGGGGCTTTCGGGAGTGTTGGAAAAAGATCTTGCCCAATCAATGAACGATCTTTTGTGTGGTTGACTCTTTTTAAGAAGAGAATTCAATTCTTTTTTCAGTTGGGGAACTAATGCTTGATGAGAAGTCCGATACTTTTCAAGAAGCGTGTTCAATGATTTCTCATAGTCAAAATCTTTCTTTTCCACAAACAATTGCATGAAAATGTTCGCTATTCTTTTCTTCAACCTGTCTAGCACTACGTCAGCTTCACCATTAGGGCCATAATCTCCAAAGGAAATTATCCCTGACTTCACAATACAGTCTCCTACTTTTGCGCCACGTCTATCTCTAAAAAGTATAAGTCGTTCGCCGTTTGAGATACCGAAATATTCTACACCGAAATCTGCAGCCTTGGCTCTGGTTCTGCTCCACCACTTGGCTCGCGATACTTCTTGTCTGGTCTTCTTAATCTCTAAAATAAATCTTACTTTCGCAAGCTCATTTAACTGTATGTCGGTTCGGCCTTCTTCAAGTAGCGTATGAAAACCTTTGGCTTGTAAACCAGTCTGAGCCAAAGCTTCATCAAGCTTGTTCTTGATTGCAGACTGATAGTTGCTCTCATGCATGGAAGGCGTTAATATTACGATTTCCTCCACCTCTCTTAATCGTCTATAATCTCTGAGACATCAGTGAGTATTTTTCTTTGCAATCTTTTCTCCACTAAGCTTTTTTCAGTTGTTATTACGTCCTGCAAAGTAACACCTACGTCAAGCAGTTTCAATGCTATGGAGTCCACTTGATGTATTATATCATTTTTCATGTTGATATCTTTCAATTCTATTTGGGAAAGTTCTTTAGACAAAGACGATATTACCACTTTTAACTCTCGCGGGATTCTCCTGACATCGAGCACTGGAAGACTCTCAATTTCATAAACTTGAGTCTTTAAAAGACCTCTTCCGTGTCTTCTGCCTGACATTTCTATAAGCAACCTCGTTACAGTGGAATTTAAAACGCCAAAAAGAAGCAATCCATCACTGTCATCTTTAGGAACGATATTATAGAAATTGTCCTGAACCACGTAGTTTTTTGAGTTTAATAGGAAGTATTTTGATTTTCTTATAATGTAGCTAAATATGATAGGGCCTCTTTTTGGAGGTGGCAAAGTAAACCATTTATCGTTGTCTTCAGAAATTCTATTTTTCAGTGATCTTTTCTCTGGTTTTTCCATGAGCTGCTTTTCCCAATTATTGATGTATTTCAAGACTCCAGTATGGCCTAAAGATCTCAGTTCACTCTTACCTTTGTTGATAATCAAGATCTTTGACAATCGCACACCATGCAGAGTGTTAAAACTGCTGATATCCTTAGGTGATTTTACAATGTCCGTCAAATATTGTCTTTCGATACCATAAGTATTGATGGTCTCCTCAGAAGGCATGAAGAATTTATTGCAATGGGAGGTAAATCCTCTTGAAATATCGGCAAGAGTCGATAAAGGCACCAGCAATTGACTCCTTAAGATTCTCAAGTATGTTCTTGGAGCATACAGATATTTTCCCCATTTGGAGTCAAGTGCGAGATCTGTCTGTTTTCGTGTTGTGACTCTTATATCTTGATCTTCAAAGTCCTTGTTTGAAGAATTTATCAATTCAACTACCCTTCTGCTTGGGAGTTTTCTTTTTATTCGAACAAATCTGGCTATGTTGGGTTCAAAAGGTGCAGATGAATTTTTTTGCATTACAACAATGCAGCTTTCAACAGCTTCTTCAGGAAATACATCTTTTGAAAAGTCGATAATATACTTGATATGAAATCTATCGAGGAAGAATTTTTGAAGATATCTTCCAAAATCAGTATCTAACCATGTATTGGACGTAATAGCGCCCAGACAACCACCTTCCTTGAGAAACTTAGTCAAGTGGACAAAAAAGTAAACGTAAGCGTTTGATTTCTTCGAAATTTTTACGTTGCTCTCTTCCAAACATTTCCTTCTAATTTCTATCTTGTTAAGAAAACTAACGTTGTTAGTCAGGTCTTCTTGTCTGATGTAAGGCGGGTTCATTATCCCGACATCAAAATGTCCCGTGAAGTCCTTGTAATCGAAGAAGTCACCATTAAAGAGATTTTTAAGTTTCGAAGATCCAGAAAAATCAATTAAGTTCTTTAAACCTCTCAAAAAAAGTTCAGGGTCAATTTCTAAGCCAAAGAGTTTATCGCAGATAGTGGATTCAGATTCTCTCGATAGTGCTTTCAGTCTTTTGAGAGATGCTAGTAGGAAGACGCCATCCCCGAAACAAGGATCTATTACTTTATCTGTAGAAGAATGGATGCACAATTCGGCAATTAAGTCAGCTATTTCTGGTGGAGTATCAACTTGCCCCAACAATTCTTTTTTCTCACCTAGCCTTTTCAAGAACCACTCGAATTGCGGAGGTTCTCCTGTTCCACGGTAAACTATGTGGTCATATCCGAGAAGTGAGCGAGTTTCCTGAATTATATGAGCCAACTCTTCATTTCCAGTTGCTTTTTCCATTTTTTCTTCCAAATCTTTTATTTGAAACAGAGTTTGAGAGCTTGACATCAAAGTTCCAACTGATCGTAGTTTCTTAACATTATTTATCATTTAGGTTTTAATAACAAAATCTCTATGCCTTCTTCTCTTAGATTTGAGTTATTGCTGCAGAGTCCAAACAATATTCTTTCCTTTTCCAGACTCGCTTGTTTCTTCGATTCTTCTGAAGTGTCTGTTCAGCACATCATGAATATCTTCGTCTAATCCATTTCTGACAACTTTAGGATAAATTCTTTTCAATATGTCGTCGTACGATGCCTTTCCACCTTCTTGAGTGATTGCTGCCTTTATCATCTTCCTAAGTGAAACCTCAGAGAATTTGTCAATTTCTTCCACAAATCGTGAGATTTGCAATTGACCTGGCAATTTTGAAAGAGTAAGCAAATAGTCACCTCTTAGCGCCATGTCTGACTCTCGTTGAACGTAAGATAATTGACCTTGCTCATTCCTCACAGTCTCAATCCAACGGAACTCAGATTTTTCCATGACAGATTTCATCTTGTTTAGTATTGCAGCGTTCCTGTTCGCGAAGTTCATGGTGGCAAAGTGGTCTGGCTTCAACACTCTCCATATCTCAGCAACAGCATCACTCATATTTTCCTCGAATGTGCTAGATCCTGGGAAGATCTCCTTTCCGAAATCTAACTCGAAACCCAACCATGAGCACCAGAGGACATTCAGATCAAAGTATTTTATTGCCCATGGCGGATCAATAAAAACATAATCTATTATTTCATCGGTGATGAAAGAGAGATCTGTAGCTGAGCAGTTTTTCAAAATGTAATCCTCATTTTTTCCTATTAACTCGTTGGTTTCTTTCTTCATTCGTAAGGTAGCTAGAAATTTATTCCGAAAACGATTCCAGACGTTGTTTTCTCTATATTCACGGGGTATTCGATAAGCTGTTAGATACCAACCAGTTCCTGTTTTTTTAGTTCTTATCATTTTAGTAAATTGAGCTAAGCTAGCAGTGAATGCAAACTTGAGAACATTTCTAATGTCCCCCTTCATTTCTGTCGTATTTATCGCATCAAATAGCATCGTGGTCGCAGCAAGATTCCTTTTTGAAAACAGATTTGAAACGTAAACCCCCTCTTTGGAGACTCCAAAACTTGATTTTGGTAGTTCCTTCTTAGGATACCAATGTTCGACGTCAATTTGACGTTCGTCCTTCTGGTACAGATCGTTTATTCGTGCAGCTACCTTTTTCTCCACGTTGCCAAATGCTCTCTTAACATCGTCAATTTCTACAAACTTGGCTGTGACATCCGTGATGAAAATTGCCATCGGATTCAGATCGACACCGATGACTTTTCTTCTCAAAATTAAAGATTCGATGACTGTTACGCCACTACCGCAAAAACTGTCTAAAACAATGTCATTTCGATCCTTCGTGTAGTGTTGTATGTGTTGCCGAACCATATACCATGGCCTTCGACCCCAATATCTATGGGCAAGATATCGTGCTTGAAAATATCTACCCTTCTCCACGTTTATCAAAGGCCGCGGCCTGTTAGTTTCCCTCAAACCCTTGATTGAGTCTGCCCACTCGTCAATCTTAGATTTTATAATATCTTCAGGGGTGCCAAGAGAAATTGGAATAGACACTTTCGCCACATATTACTGTTTTATGTCTAATTAATATTTAAACGATACAGATTGTGAGGCGTGCACACCCACCTATTTCTACTAGCCAATAATTAATGGCAAATTATTTAGTAGTCTAAATGACCAATTGAGATTTAGGTGGAATTGAGTGAGAACTCATGAGGTTCTAATCAACCGCCTAACGAATATTGGATGGAGATTGGGTTTCTATCCTGTGTCAAATTGGAGCTGGATAACTTCCTCTCGAATTATTGATGTAGCGTGGCTCTATCCTATAGGAGCACTTGACCGTTTAGGTGTCTTTGCTGCATTTGAAGTGGCCTTAAGCGACATGACAAATCGAAAACAGCTTGTTGCAAGTGTGGACGACTTGGAGGAAATTGTAGCATTCTTAAGGGTTCTTGTGGCTCCTGTCCACCTTGCCAAGGACAAAAATGTTGCCGAGAGGTATCTAGACGAAATAGCGACGCGACACCCTAAGATAAGTCAAATAAGAGAGAACAATTTAGAATCGATATTGACGATGAATTGGATTCTTGCTCGAGTTCAAGGTGCCACCATTCCTCTTTACGAAGACTATATGATCAAAGATGGGATTTTGTATGAAATTGTTTCCGCAAAGAAGGTAAACCACACTATTGCAGCCCAAAATTTGTTTGTTCCAAATTATGGTTTCCCTACATGGGTCTATTTGCCTGATCCTTTCTACATGGTTTTGAAGGAGTTAATGAATCATGGAAGGAAATTAGGCGCACATTTGGATGAAAAAGAAAAGAAGATTATCATTGGTGAGACGCTCAAGGAACCGCTAGTGAAGGGTATCCACAAACAATATCGTTTCCTTTTTCTTGATGAGAAAAGTGAAGTTAGCAAAGCTCTACTGGAATGGGCACAGACGGGTTTAGCTTATGCTAGAAAAGGCGATAATATTATCATAGTGCCTTTATGAACACCGCACGCAAAGTGGTGATGTAAAAAGGCTCAACGAACAGCGTGCATGCATACGTTGCAAACGAGGAGTTGTTTCATCGTTTCTAGAAGAACTAAAACTTGAAACAAAAATAGAAAATAGAAAAGAAAAAGTTTGCGGTCTACGTCGCTAAGTCAGTTTGTTGGTATTTCTTCTTTTGTTAACTTGCTCCCCCATGCTTCTCGTAGGAATATTGTCAGCATCTAGCCTTTGCCCACTTTCTCTGCCGCTTTTTGACCGATGAGGCGGTCTAGCTTCTTGTTCATGCGTCGTATGCGTTGAGTTACATTCCAAGGGTTAAGCCCGTATTGTTTCAACCTAGAGGCGATGTCTTTTGGCAGTATGCCATACGGTCCAGCAAAGTGCAGCTCCTCTAATATGGCTTGGTCAACCTCATCCGCGCAGGCCACGTCTTCCACATACTCCTGCTCAAACAGGAACTCGTGCTCCAAACCCCTAACCATATACCGCTGGTAACCTTCAAAGCATTCAACTCCCGACGAATCTTACAAAGAAGATGCACAAAATACTTTTTTTGGCTGCATAGAGTATAAAGAAGCTAAAGTTTCTTATCAAGAGCGTTTTGTGGCTTTCGGTTAACACCTGTTAACAGAATAGATCTGTTTACTCTCTACTTTGCAGGAAAATTAGGTCGTGAAGGTGACAATTGCACATCGGAAATCCTAAAAGGCTCTCCGGTTTGCCTTTAAGGCAGGAAGGCTCATTTGCGTGGACTATATCCATTGGAGGATAGCTGTAAAACTCGAATTTAAACCACTTGTATACCCTGTCATGACACATTTCCTGCTCGAAGATCGGTTTTCTAGCAAGAAACAGATGTGTGGTGATAGATGTCATGATATGTTCCAATAACTGAAACAATAATTAATTTTCTTCCATTCGGTACTTCGGTCGAACTATCGCTTAGTGGATAGGTGTCTCCCGCACATGTCGACTTCTTTTTATGAGCTGCGCTGTGCAAAGTGAGAACTGGTGAAAGCACATATCTATAACTCAATCCATTATATATGCTAAAGCATGGGGTGAAATGGCGTTTGAAAGGAGAAAATGCCATATTATGTGACTTGAAATATCAGGAAACGTATGGTTTTCTCCGCCAACTCAAAGAGTTCATAGTTTATATGAAAAGAGGCGATGGCACTTGGGGAACTGATGATCTTTACGATAAGTCTGCCAGCACGCTTTACGCATTGTCGGTGTTGAATCTTTTGGATGGATCAATTGACAACAAATTCTTGGAATCATCGATATCGATGGTAGAAACGGTTAAGCAAAGAATAAGCGCAGATAGAGAAATGTTAATACCCTATGTTCTAGGTCTCTATCTGTTTTACGTAAATGTGCCACGTGAAAGGCCCATAGTCACTTTGGAAATCGAGGAATTACTTAAGAAAGCGGAGATGGAATTTACGTTGAGCGAAGATACGAGTGAGAGGCTCTCTTATAGTGTGGAGTATATTTTTGCTGTTTCTATGTTTCTTAGCTTGATTTATGCCTCTAATATTGAGAATGTATCGGATCAAATTGCAACCAGATTTGATGGTGTAAGTACGAAAATCGCCTCAAAATTCCAAGGCTTAGATGATAAAAGTAAGACAAAACTCCTTTTCGCCTTATCTGTAAGACAAGCCCTACATGAGGATTTGAGAGGTATTTACCGAAGCTACAAAAATGACATTGAAAACCTGCGGAATAGAATAAGAGAAGAAGACCTTCTGGCTCTTATAGTTAAACCGTATATGATCATTGGCGTGGAATGCAATAGAACAGTTGTTTTTCGTTTGATAGACTATTTCCAAAAGGAGAGTCAATACGGGATCCAAGAAAGGGAGATCCGCTATAGACTTAGTCGAGCCCTTATATACATGGGTGACCCAAGCAAAACTGGAATAGAAATACGCGCAATCGATGATTCGCGCTATCAAATTCAGATTGAAGTTACAGAAGACACTTTGAATACGCTTCAGAGACAAGCGCCAAGTGTTCAATTCGTTTCAAGAATAGCTCTTTGTCTAGGATTAGCTGGTTTCAGATATACGTATGTAGTTCCAGAAGGGGAGCGAGAAGCGTATCGTGAGTTTGTAAAAGAAAGATGGACGGATAAATATATTCGTGTCAACAAACGTGGTCTGCAAGAGATCCTATCTAGAACTGTCAGCATGACTTCGAGATTCAACATGCTGGGAGCTAGCAACCTTTTCATACTTGGAGCGATGCTCTCTTTCAGCATTTCGTATCTTTCAAGAGTTCCTCTTTTAGAAGGTACGATCATAGGTTCTCTTATATGGCTAATGCTGACTGAGGCAATTGGGCATCAATTACCTGCGTATTTTTATGTAGCACTCTTTTCCACGATAGGGAGAAGGAACAAGAATAACAAACGGTTACGCGAAGAGCTGGACAGACTGCTGGAGGTAAGTTGACATGAGCTCAGGTAAGTACAAAAGCAACATGTTCAGGTTCATAGTAGATAGTATGGAATACTATTATGCAACCCTAATAGTGGACGAGCCTGCTGCTTGGAGGGCACTGCGAGGACTGGAACTAGAAATCGGGCCCTATCACATAGGGCACGATAAACTATATTTCACAGATAACGCAACGCTTAGCAACGTCTCACTTAAAGTCATAGCAGATCTAGGAAAAACACGTAGAGAGAAGATAGTCAAGGTAGATAACGAGGTAGCTGCACGAATAGTTGGGAGCCTACTCTACAAAGCATTCCACATTTTCTTTCTAAATTCAGGTTTCCAATGCCCTTTTAAGGGGCTATATCACAAACAGTCGGACTATTATGTGAAGACTCTCCAAAAAGATGAAGCAAGATATCTTGTTTTTCGCGGTATAGCGCCAAAAATTCATGCAAGGGATCAAATACTTTTCTTTCAGACAAATTCTGATTACCGAATAGAAATTGATAATCCTAGGCAGTACAAGATGTGGTTAGGATTCTTGGTGAAGGTTCATGGAGAAAAAGGATACTTCATTTTGAAGAATTTAGACCTTAAAAATGAAAGGGCAAAACTTTCTCGGCAAGAAAAAGAGATAATTGTCCCTCTAAAGTCCCTATATATACCCGCAACTTCAGTAACACTAGGTCGCAGAGGCGTCTTAATGGAACTTCAAGAGTTCTCTCAGTTCAGAGATTCATTAGCGCTATCTGAATACGCTTTCGTAGACCGGGCTTGTCAAGATCTTGGGGTTCAAGACAGCCTGAGGCTGCCACTTGACAGATCTGAAAAGCAGACAATACCATTTACCAGATGCCACTTCAGGGAGGTATGACGTGACGGCATTTGAGGAATCTTTAGGCATCTTAGATACGCCAGAATTAGAGTTCAGGGCGGGAAAAAGAGCCCTTGATCCGGTCCAGGGCTTTGCCCTAAATAATTACAAGCCCTTCTCAACCCCCAGCCTAGAGGAAAACGTCAAAGTTGACTTAATGGTTCCGCTTAACTATCAGAAGACAAACAAGGTCAAAGAAATTCTTCAAGATTTAAAGAACGGATGGGCCCTCACCAGATACCCACGTTCAAGATATCACGCCTTCAAAGATACTTACGATATTGACTTAGATTTTTCCAGTCCTAAAAAGTATGAGTCTGCCAGTGACGTAAAAAGAGAAATAAATCACGTCGCTCGGCTAAGGGACAAGCGACTTCGCGTTCTTGTTATTGTTTCTTCTCAGAGATCAGAGATAGGAGGCTTTTATTATCAAGTAAAGACGCACTCAATACCAAAGCAGGTTCAGACGCAAATACTTCTTGACTCCACTGTTGAAAAATACTTTGAACCAGATTACCAGAGAGGCGATCTACTTTGGAATTTTTCGTTAAGTATTTTCTCAAAGGTGGGTGGAATTCCGTGGAAATTAGCTAACCGTTTAGAGAAGGTCTCAGCATTCGTGAGTTTAACCACCGTCGCTTCGACAATGCCTGTTGGGATAATTCGGAGAAAGGGCGTAGCCTCCGTTGAAGTGGTCAACTGCTGGGGAGAGCATCTTGGCAGAGTTTTCATGGATGCTAAAATCGAGGAAGACCCTGTAGAGCGCGGCGCTTGGACAATTGACCAGGATACTATCAAAAGTCTTGTGGAAGGGGCTCTTGACAATGTTGAGAGAGGAGCCGCAGAATTAAACAAAGCAAAAAAGGAAGACTACATCGTTTTTCACACCACTGATCGTTATGTTCCTCAAGTGTACGATCTAATTAAGTCAATTGTTTCATCGAGGGGCTTTCAAAAATTTAAGATTCTTCATATACAGGCGAGAGGCCCTCTTAGCATCTACAACCCTGAGGCATCAAGTCCAAGAAGAGCTTGGCCAAAAGAAGGAAGCTACTGGTACCTTGAAAATGGAAGAATAGCGTTTCTTTACACGATGGGTAGGTGGCCATATTCAACGATACTTGGTACAGAGCCTTACGTCATCTCACCACATTCTGTTTCGCCCTTGCAGGTCAATTTCGTTACTGGAAGTGAAGGCACAAAGCTTGAGGACAGCGACTTGGAGCACATTTACAATCTGACGAGGTTACATTATTACTCTGCCGACATACCAAGAATAAGAATGCCCCTTACTACAAGGATTGGCAGAAGGGCAGCTTTACTTGCAGCGAGCGGTCTGACAATGCAAGACTTTGATATCTCTTACTTGTACTGACAAAATGCGTCTGGTCAACTTAGCTTCTTTTATCCCCTATTAAGGTAACTTAGGTAAGAGTTTTTCAATGGCCTCTTTAAATTGTGACCATTGCGCCTTGTTTCGCACAACAAATTTTTGTCGTCTCTTCCACATCCCGTCTTTCTTATTCCAAAGATATATTGCTAACTGCTTTCTTCCAAAAGATTCTAACAAAGCAACTGCAGCCCACCATTTGTCAGATTTGAATATGGTTATCGCTTCAATCACTTTTATTGACTCTGAAACTGGTAGCTTCTCCTCAGTCAAGAAATCACAACCCCATCTGTTAGTTACTTCTGATGATAACCACTTTTAAATGTATGCGCATTCTAGTGAAAGCCAGATACTACCTATCAGAAATGTCATTTAAATGAGTTATCTCCTTGACACGCCTGCCTCTTCTTCTCATTTCATCGACCAGCTCTCGATAGAACGTATGCAATCTTCCTGGGTTATAGTAAAAATAAGCAAGGTTGTAATCTTTCAGAACTTCAAAGGCCTTGTTGAACAATTCTTTCTTCTCTGTGTACGTCAACGTGCTCGGGTGTTTTTCATACCAAAGAATCCTAGCATCAGGAAACACAAAGGCGTACTTATCTGAGAAGATCGCCCACTCAACCCCAACCTCAATGCATCTTTTCATAAACCTGTGGGTCACGGTCGCCTTATAGAGCTCCAAGGGCGAAACTTTCTTTCCTGTGCCTTTCAACGAATTATCTTTCTTAGCGCAGCAGTGAGTAAAATATAACGTCCTCACGTATGCCTCGCCAACTGGAATAGTCTTTTCAGATCATTGACATCCATTCTTTTTTCGCTGTCAACGTAGTCGCTGTTCCACAGGCCGGACCTTCTAACCTTTTCGTTCCTGGCAAAGCGGCCAAGCCAACCCTCCGATGGCTTGCACTGAGGACAGGCTGCAAGGCTCGCTATCAGCTCCTCCTCAAGGGTCTCTCTTTCCTCAATGTCATCAACTGCTACAACTCTGAATAAGAACCTTGAGCGTATGAGCTGGCTGACTTCCGCCTCCGTTTCCGTGAAGTCACGCCATCGCGGAGACTTTCTGCCGCGGCTCCACTCCGCAATTTGCTCGTCCGAGAATCTCTTTGTTTTCAGCAGAGCGCTACCTAGGTGTCTGCGGAAGACGCTCCCCTCTCTGTTCAGGCTGTAGTGCTGCCTCATCCTCTCCCTCAGTGTCGCCCTCCCGCCGTGGGTCCCCAATCCTAGAATTACCTGTGTGGGAACAGACCTCGCCATCCTCATAAAAGAAATAGATGCCGTTTTGAGGCAGATCGGTCGAAGGTTCATGATAATTGGGCAAGATTTCAAGGGCTTCATGAATCTGCTTGCACACTGTTCCAAAATCTAGCACTTTGCTACTTCCCCCTGCATTCACTTACATATTTTGTTAATGGCGAACCCTACGCTTTCTAGTTTCTATCCAATTGCTTTCATCAATCAACTTAGCCAAACTTTTAACTGGACAGATTTGTTCCCCATAAATCTCGGATGATCTCTTTTTAAGTTTCTCAGCCTTCTCAGTAATTCTGCCCAGATAGGGTTGTAATTGTTTTGCTAATCCTTTCATCCTAACTAGGAATTCTAGGTAGCCATCAGGATTTGGCTGAAAACCATAGGACGCAATGATCCTAGTGTCGCACATAACAAAAAGTTCTGAGTTAAGCAGATGCATAACCTTCGAGGTTACTGTAGCAATTGCCTCTCTGCTTGCGGCCAGCTCTAAATCACTAATTTGTTCAAAGATTCTTTTTACCGCATTGCCATGTATGTCATGGTTGAAGTGCAAGAGGTCTATCTTATTCAGTAAACTGAAATCAGTGTGTAGCTCATTAAGAGCCTCGCACAATTTGAGACCCATTTGCCATCGCCTTTCTTCTTTCTCAGACCACATTACCCATCCAGAAGGCATCCAGTCGCGAAGAAAAAGTAATATCGGGTTCAAATGCTCAGGCTCAAGCCGACCGATCATCTTAGAGATTTGCATTCTTTTTAGCTCATTTAAAATCAAGTAGTACGTGTAATCATAGTCGGTGTCTTCAGCATAACTTTCAATGTTTTTAAGGAATCCCTCAACATCAATTCTAACCTTCATCCAAATCCCTTCATTCTAAACAATTTTCATTTGGCGTCACTCTACTCAAATGGTTTGACCTTTACACGTGCGCCTTGGGGTTCTTGATTAGCACATCTTGCATTTCGCGCATTTCGGACTGAGTTCAAGCGCCTTGCCTCATTAAACGCCAACTAGTTATCTAATTTTAGACAAGAACTTGACATTAAAAGTTTTATCATGCGACGTGGTAGTCGCGCGCATCAAAACTTTAAGAAGTCTTTTTCACACAATTTTTGCCTTTCAGTAAACTCTGTTTTCCATTCATCAGAAAATTCCATTAATTTTCTCCACTCGTTTTTGCCTATCGCTTGCCTGACCGCCTTCACGAACTCCTTTTCATAGTAGTCAAATTCTTCAGGGAATGCGCATACCCAGAGACCGATGCCATAGGTATAGCTATCAATTATGCCCACGCAAGACAAAAACCGATAATCTGCGTAACTCCAGCCTAATCTCTTTTGTATCTCGTTCAAATGTTCAAAAGTGAAAGACCGGAATAATCCTTCAGTTTTCGTCAAAGCATAAAGAACTGCTAGAGATTTCCATTCTTTTGGTGTGAGTTTCAAGATATCAGCCTCTTCGTCGTTACCAATAATCTCACCCGATTTTCTTATTGAAACAAGAGGACCATGTTCATGCAAAATTGTGCCAATCACTCTTGCAAGCTTTTGACTTCGTCCCCAAGTTCTATTTTTCTTAACTGTTTGGTAGTATTTTGTTTCATCGAATTCATTCCAAATTTTAGAACTTTCTCTTCCACAGCAAGTTGCTGGACTTATGCAGTGAGTACGGTAAAGGGTGACAGAGATTAAGCCGACTCTCTGATACTTTGGTTTGCGTTCACTCAAGATCTTTGCTTCAGCAACTCTGTCAGAGGGATACGCTAAAAATATAGCGTCAACATATTTGAGATACCTTTCCGCTTGTTCAAAATGGTGAAGGTCTGGAATATTACATTTAACTTCGATTCCAAGAAGTTTGTCTCGATATTTCACAACATAGTCAATCTTTCCATGTCCAAGAGGCACTTGTGGTTTCCAGCCATTATTCAAAGGGAAAATTGCATCTCTATCCATGTCTCTTTCCAGTATGTAGTATAATGATTCTTCATCTCTCCGTCTCTCGCGCCGTATTTTCTTCTTGATTTTGGTCTCCCGCAGAAGGCTCCCTCAAGGCTTATGGTCTATTTTCTGTCAATGGCTTTTAAAATTGGCGTTTTTCGGTTCTGGTAACTCTTCGGGACTTTTAAACTACAGGGTAGCCAACGGGACTTTTTGAGCAGAGATTCTGTTAAGTCTTTTGACCTGGACTAATGGATGTTACTTTTATCGTTTCTGTAAACTTATAAGTTGGTGAATTGATAATAACATTTTTAACCACAGAGACCAACACGAAGTGACAGTGAGAAAATTGAATCTGGAATGTATTTATCTTGGTTTTAATGGACTCTGTATGGCGCATCCTCCTACTGTAACGACAAAGTATAGACCAGATGAAGAAACATTGAAGAAGTATTGCAAAAATATTGACGATATGAAAGCCTGCCCAAGAATTCTCATATATGAAAATTATCTGAAAGCTCTGGGACAAAAGAAAAGGGGAAAGAGTTGAGGAAGGTTAAAGTCCCGAAGAGTTACCAGAACCCGTTTTTCGGGGGGCTTTAAGATGAAATATTCTATAATACAACTGCCGCGAACGAGCAATTCTTCAAGAAATTTGAAACTCATGAAATCGGATTGTAGTTTAAGAGCACTAGGATTGTCACGACAGCGATTAGACATGTTTTGTGTTTTTTCGTGAAAAGAGCGTTAAAAAGGCGCGGAAAGATGGTGGTGCGGGGTATGGGATTTAGACCCACACACAAACTGACACCTTTGATTCCAGTTTGAATATGTCAGAAACTTGCTTCCGTTAATCCCTCTTAACGGAAGAGATGCGCGCTATAGCACAAGCTGAAAAAGAAAAGGAATAAATTGTCGTAAGATTTAAGATATATTGAGCTAAGAGATGCCTAATTTAGAAGAACATTGCGAACATTCTTTGAAGCGATATGGTGTAGAGGGTAGAGATATACACCAATGGCTAGACGAATCATGTAGAACGT
>Ga0315308_1000536_pt1 | contig 21228 bp, 23 predicted proteins | sample TDP3_MG_FD_203078 | JGI IMG/M metagenome (GOLD analysis project Ga0315308, IMG submission 203078) | Freshwater sediment microbial communities from Lake Towuti, South Sulawesi, Indonesia - TDP3 | ecosystem: Environmental > Aquatic > Freshwater > Lake > Sediment | place: Indonesia: South Sulawesi... | reverse complement strand
CTAGCCAACGAAATCCAACAACCAAAAACCCTAATGCAAGGATGAAACGGCTGTACTATTACGGGTTCAATGTATATATAAGGGAGGGGGTAGGCCACCTTACACAAAGCATCTCTCTCCAAACCCTTCCACGCCCCATCTACTAGTCAAACTTCTGACACCCATTTTAATTTCAGCCCCCCACTCTTACCCTAGAACAAAAAAGGAGGGAAAAAACTCACCAAAAGTTCAACCTATATATAAGGGGGGTCTAGTCTCTGAGAACAGCAACAGAAAACACTTAACCATTAACACAACAAACTCATATTAGGCTCCAAATAGACGGGCTATTCGCAATTGCACGCACACACACAGAGAAACATATAAAACAGTTAATCACCAGCATCTTAACAACCAAAGGCGCATCAAATGAAATGCCAAAAATGCCAGAAAGAAGTTTTCCTACCCTTCAAATGCCCATACTGCGGAGACTACTTCTGCCCCGAACACCGCCTACCAGAAAACCACAAATGCCCACAAATGGAGCTAGCACGCACTCCAAAGGAAGAAACACAACCAACAACCGCTCAAAAACAAAAGTCATACGAATACACAATCTCTTACGCACCGCCTGAAAAAGCGAGTAGAAAAATACATTTCAGCCATAAAGAGATCAAGCATTTGACAATTGCCGCACTTCTTGTTGGAGGCATCGGACTATCACTGGGAATTTTTCCAGATGTCTACGCCAAAATTGGTGGACCCTTAATGTTGGCTGCATTCACAGTAATTTTGACAGCATCCTTTTTCACACACGAGATAGCTCACAAAATAGCTGCGCAAAGAGAGGGATTGTGGGCAGAGTTCAGATTAACATTTCTGGGGGCCATTTTAACGATGGTTTCTATAGTTTCACCACTTTTCAAAATCATGTCTCCAGGCGCAGTTATGGTAGCCGGATTTGGCGATGAAGGAAGTATGGGGAAAATATCCATGGCTGGACCAGCGACAAATATTGCGTTGTCAACGATGTTTTTGGCGGCTGCGTTTCTTCTTCCTCAGTATTCCTCATTATTTGTGTTCGTCGCCTTCTTTAATGCTTGGATAGCGCTTTTTAACCTCATTCCTTTCGGTATGCTTGATGGATTCAAAGTCTTCCTATGGAACAAGAAAAATTGGGCTTTGGCTTTTACAGTAAGTTTAGTCCTCACGATAATTTCGTATCCACGTACATGGTAAAAATCCACAGCAAAAACTCCAACTTTGATCCGATGCATCGTTTCAAAAAGCTTTCCGCCACTTTATTTTTGTCAGTTCCAATGTTTTGATTCAATTTAACTTTTGTTGAACTCGCAGGGTTGTAGCGAATGAAAAAGTTTAGATATTATTGGCAACAACTTTTAGAAGGGTTGTAAATGGTTAACAGAGACAGACATGACATTGTCATGGAAATATTAGAGAATGCAAAGTCTGGAAAGAAAAAGACAGAATTGATGACGAATGTTGGTCTCTCATATGCACAGACAAAACAGTATCTAGGCATATTGTTGGAGAAAAGGTTGCTGGAAATCGACGAGAAGCGGCGTTTTAAAACAACAAAGAAAGGCTTAGAATTCTTTGAAAAATGTAAGGAATGCCCATTATTTAAATGGCGCAAACGAAAAGAAAGTAAACTTTTGCTTAAATGATTAGAGAAGTTCTATGGTTACGTGCACTTCTTCCGGAACACGAATTCGCATAATACGCCTCATAACGCGCTCTTCAGCATCCATATCAATAAGGCGTTTATGAATGCGCATCTCCCATCTATCCCATGTTGCTGTTCCTTCACCACATGGCGACTTCAAAACAGGAACTCGAAGCCTTTTAGTTGGCAATGGAACTGGGCCGGTCATTTTAACTCCTGTTTTCTGGGCAATGGCTTTCAGTTCTTCACATACTTCTTCGAGTTTCGTGTAGTCTGTGCTTGTTAATCGTATTCGTGCTTTCCTAGCCATAGCCCATCATTCCCTACGTATCAGCCTCAACGGATTTATGGGTGTTTACCTTAGACAATTAACCGTAAATAAAAACTTATCGACAGTTGTTTTTGATTTATCTAGACCTATTTTTGTTTGCGGAAGGGTTGATGAGCTTTTTTTGTTCTCGGAGTGTCTATAGCCCCTCTATAAATAGATTGAACTAAAGGTTGACTTGAGAATCGATATTCGAAGCTTCTGTAGATCTAACAAAAACCATAAAAAATGGGTGCTAGAAGTCTTATTAATGAAAAAAGTGTTACTCTGTTGTATTAGGTGGAAATTGAATTGAGTGATAAGGAAATAGAAGAGGAAATGATGCCTTTTTGGCGTTGTTTTTATCTAACGATTTTCACGTGTTTCTTTTCCGCGTGGGCATATGCACATGCATTTTCCTCAAGAAGATCGCTGCAACACACGATATTATCATCAATGCTCCGATGAATACATATGGAACGTATTCGAAATTCGTTATTGCAGATGATTCGAAACTTGCTAAGAGCACGTGTGAACTATGATTGTATTCTACACTAATGTAGTAGTAGAGACCATGCTTACTTATTGAAAAGTTGAAAGGTTGTCCGTCCAAGTAAATCTCAATGTCTGAAACCGAAGACACCAATGATATTGGCACGGTCAGATTGCAGAAACCCATGGTGCCATCTACCCCCGCAACATTAACCGTGAGTCGCTTATCTGTTGAATTGAATGTGATGCCAAATACTGACGAGTTCGTCAAAACATCTATAGTATGGTTTGACCATAGAAGGTTAACCTTTATCCAGTTCTCGGGAAGAATCATAACGTTGGCACTGAATCCTGTAGCAGCAGCTTCCAGACCATCGCCGATTCCATCACCATCAGTGTCCTTTTTAAGGGGGTCAGTACCGAATACGTGAACTTCAAGCCCATCACTCAATCCGTCGTCATCGGTGTCAGCTTCCCCCAAGTTTGTCTGGTACGTGTATTCTTCCAAGTTTGAAAGTCCATCTTCGTCTAAGTCCTCTTGCGCATCTGACGCGTTCTGAGGATTCAATCCCGTTTCATATTCCCACCAATCTGGCATCCCGTCGTCATCACTATCTTTGCTTGTGTCGAAGGGCGAGGGCGCTGTGCCATATTCAATTAGAGGACTCCAATCATCATCTGAAATGATAGTCCCTTCATTGGCGACAAAGGTATATACAAAAGAGGTCCCCATTGTGCACACAATTCTAACTTCATAGGCGTAACCTGCAGTCGTGTTTGCGGCAATTAAATACTTCTTGTTCTCGCCAACGTGAATTGAACTGTTGCTTTCACATACAAGGACTCCGTTAACATAAAAGCACGAAAGCTGCAAATCTATTCCGCCGGTGTTTCTAACCCATATACCTATGTGCGTAGTGTTGGCGATGATGTTCTCAATCGCTAACGATGCCGCAGGTGCGTAAGCAAGAACTCGCCCCATCATTCCAAGACCTCCCGGGGCATAGACGAACATGGACAATATTAGAATCAAAGCAACGATAACCAGAGAAAACTCTCTCTTTGTCATCAACCGTTTCCTCATTTTCGTCATAATTAATAGAACCGCATAAATATATATAAGCAGTATGTCTACACGCATATCAGATATACATGTTATATAACTTTACGCCAAAAAGGGGAATGTGTTGTGAGTGGAGATATCTCCACTTTAGCCGAAGTTACCTCACCTCGACCACTTTTCAAGAAGCTAATATATCCGATATCGGAACATGAAAAAGGGGAATTAGCGGGGGATATCGCCACCTTATAGTTAATAAAAACTTATCGGATCATACGCAGTAATAGGCACAAATCAAGGAGGCTAACAATGGAAAGCACAGGGTTGAAAGTCAAGGGAATACTCTTCGACTTAGACGGCACAATAGTAGACTCAAGAGAGGCTTATCTAGAAGCAGTAAAAACCGCCTTCAAAATGACGGAACAAAGAATAGTTGACGCCAAAATAGTGACAGAGATTCCCAAAAGACTCGAACAAAACCTTCCAATAAAAGACTTATTGAAAGGAATTGGTGTACAGAAATTTTTAGATGTATATCTTAATGCCTACTATCAGAATACATCAACAAAAACGAAACCAATACCTGAAATTTCAGGCACGCTTAAAAAACTTTCAAAAAAGGCAAAGCTGGCATTAATTACCATGCGTTATGTTCCAAAAGAAAACGTCATTAAAGAGTTGGAAAAATTTGGATTAGCAAAATACTTCCAATATGTAATAACGGCACTGGACACGCGTGATCCAAAACCTTCTCCAGAGGCACTTATAAAATGTGCAAAACAATTTGCCATTCAAATGTGCGAATGTGTGGTTGTGGGAGACTCTGTGGCAGATATAAGAGCTGGAAAAAACGCGGGAGCCAAGACAGTTGCAGTTTTATCTGGAATTTTTTCTCGTGAAGAGCTAGAGAGCGAGAAACCAGATTTAATTCTTGAAAGTGTCAATCAACTTCCAGATTTTCTCGAATAGCTTGCAAAATAAGCTTTAAGATATTACTGAAACTGAAATATAGCTGAAAATTATCGAAAAAAGTTATAGAAGCAACTATAAATAAAGCTTAATTAAAAGCTCAGTCTCTAGTTTATGGTGGAGAAGGCTTCGAGCGGGTACCTAATGAATTTCATAGAGACGCTGTTGTCGGAGAAACTTAAAGAAGTAAACCCAACGCTGGATGTTTTCGGTTCAGACCGTAAGGTGCTCCAAATAGCATGCCAAGACTTAACAAACTACCTTAAAGTCCATTGGAACCTTGTGGGAAAGGAGGCAAACGAATGCGAACTCGTGGACGGTTTGGAAAAGTTCTTTAGCGAAAATCCAAGCGAGTTGGAAGAATTTTTAGGCATTTGGACTGGAATATGGTTTAAAAAATGGAAAGAACGAGTAAAACTGCTCATAGGCAACGAGAATTCTAACAGATGGAACAAAGTTACAAAAATCCTCAACAATGCAGAGCCCATATGGAGAAGGCTTTCAAACCGCCAAGAAATGCAAGAAGTAGTAACATCCACACTAATCAAGAACGGGGAAATTTGCGGTACATCAATTCTCGCAGAAAATCTCCTAAAAATGGAATTAGGCGAAAAAAGTAGAGAATACCTTAACGAAGAAGAACAGATAGTGAATGTTGTTAATAATACTTTAAGGAAGGCAAGAGAACTAGCCCGAAGCAAGGGACCATTAATCTTCGTCAAAATTGACAAAGGTTATTACAGTAGTACATAGCTTCTGATAACACACACTCACAATTTCAAGACAAAATTTGCTGGAGAAAGGAGAAGACGGAAAAATGGAAGCTAAGAAAATAGCGACCATAGTGGTTGATGTCTCAGCCGGTTTTATAGTCGCCCTAACGGGTTTGGAAATGTTGCCGTTTCCTTTGGATATAATATGGGGAATCTTCAATGTTTGGCTTTGGATAGTGTCTCCTACAGCAATCCTGTGGACTAAGAACAAAGAAGATGCGAAGAAACTTTTGAATTAGCACCCGCGCCAAAAATTTATGCGTGTGTTCGAATAACCGTAACAGCCATTTTGCAAGTAAAAAACTTTGTTAGGATAAGGCGCATTATCAATACTCAGAATGAACAAACGCGTATTTTAGCGTAATCTTTCCCTATGAAGATTCTTAGTTCGCCATGCGTATTTTTTAATAATTGCTGTTTCTCCATAACCACAAGCTGAACATCGTTTCTTTGTTACGTTATATGCTCTTCTTCCACACCGTCTACAACGTATATGAAGAGTTTTTCCTGCACGTTTGCCAAAAGATGGTGTTCCCTTTCCCAAAGTTGTCACCTTGGCGGTGGTGAAATAAGAATCACGTTGTCTCCGCGAACGATTATTAACCCCAGTTTTTTCACGTTTTCAGCGTTTGTAGTGTCTTCTGTTTCCTCCAAAACCAGGTTTAGATGCTGGTCGAATCCCTTCAGTCTTCCGCGTAAACTTTTTCCACCTTTTAATCGTACGAGAACGGTTTTTCCTAGATTTTGTTCAAGGATTTCAGTTGTCATCTCGCTCATTTTGCGCCCTCGAACTATACTTTTATGTCTTTTATACTTAAACTATACCATTTAAATCTATCTAGAGAGAGACATAATGCTAGAAAAACATAGGAGATATTTCTTAAAAACCAGAGAGGCAAAGGCCCTCTTAAACGAGGTTTCGGAAAAACTAAAAATTAATTTGGAGCAGATGTTTAAGGCTAAAGTTACCGTTGAACTTGTTGAAACAGAATTTGCTGAAATCTTTCTCATAAATGGTAAGCCACTGCTGGTTAAAGCTGAGGAAAATGTTTTTCCAACATTAATTTTCACTGAATTTTTAGTTTTGGCGCCTAAAGTTGTTGTTGACATGGGCGCAGTTCCTCACGTGTGTAACGGCGCAGATGTCATGGCGCCTGGAATTGTCCGTTTTGAAGGAGAATTTAGAGAGGGTGATTTTGTTCTTGTTGTGGATGAGAAGTATGGTAAACCGATAGCGGTAGGCGAGACCCTCTATAATGTAGGCGAGGCAAAGAAAGTTAAGCACGGCATTGTTGTCAGAAACATTCATTATGTCGGCGACAAAATATGGAATTTAGTAAAGAAACATAGGCCAACGATTAATGAAGGCTTAATCTAAATTTTGAATTCATAAAACGTTTTAATAGTTAGTCTGTATTAAGAATTCAGACGTGGAATTAAGAAACACTTAAACTATTAAAGAGTTAATAAAGTGTTAGAGAGGAGAAGTTTGCCGGGTTTAGGTGGCATATTTCGTAAATCCAAGAAAGTAGAGAAGGAGGAAGTTGAAGTTAAAGGTGTTTCTGGCAAAGCCTATTTGAAGGCTATGCCACTTCGCGATTTATCTGACTTAGACAGGGTGAAAAGTGAAGTGAAATCCGGAAACATTATGATTCTCAGGATAACTCCTCTCGCAAACAAAAGCATTGAGGATGTTAAACGCGCGGTAAACGAATTGTGCGAGTTCGTTGAATCTGTGGGCGGGGACATTGCAAGACTAGGCGAGGAGCGAGTAGTCATCTGTCCTCCAAGTGTAAAGATTTGGCGAGAAAAAACACCAGTGTCAAATGAGCCTCTACCTACAGCAGCATAAAGGTTTCCAGCGCTGCCGGCACAATTGTTTGAAGTCCGCATCTCTTCTGAATGAAATTCGCTATGCCTAGGCATTTCATCCTTTCACCGTGACACACAATAACTCTTTCAGGATTTGGCTTCAAGTTAGTTATATAATTGATTATCTGCCGCCTGTCTGAATGCCCCGAAAAACCTTCAATCGATTCCACACGCAGCCTAACCTTTACGACGTCCAATTTGCCCTCACTGCTCATCATAGTAACTTCAGTTAAGCCCTTCTGCACCCTCCTCCCCAAAGTGCCTTCAATCTGGTAACTCACAAAAATTACCGTGTTCAATTCGCTTTCTGCCAAGCTTTTGAAATATTCTATTACGGGTCCACCTTCCAGCATCCCAGAAGTCGCCATAACAATGCACGGCTCACCGTCTATTATATCCTGTCTAACATTCGGATGCTCCACAATCGTGAAATAGTCTGATTGGAAGGGATTAACTCCGTCATATAGTATGCTTTGGCGAACCTCTCTGCCCAAATATTCTGGATAAGCCGTGTGAATTGCAGTTGCCTCTGAAATCATGCCTTCAATAAAAACCGGTGCTTCCTTCATTAATCCACGCCGCATATAACCATCAATAATAAGCATTATTTCTTGAGCCCTACCGACTGCCGGCACTGGAATTAAAACTTTGCCTTTACGCTCCAAAGTTTCATTTATAACGGCTGTTAAACGTTCTTCGGCTTCAACCCGAGAAGGCATAATATCTTCTGCACCCCCATAAGTACTTTCGGTTATTACTGTTTCAACTCTTGGAAACTCTGTTATTGCTGCTTCCAGCAGCATGGTTCTTGCATATTTGTAATCGCCAGTATAGACAATATTGTGTAGACCTTCGCCTATGTGTAAGTGAACCATAGAGGAACCCAGAATATGACCAGCGTTATGAAGGGTTAAGCGAATGTCCGGAGCTATATCTGTTACCACACCATACCGCAGAGGAATCGTGTGCAAAACGCACTCACGAACATCCTTCTGGTCATAAGGCGCCATTATGCCCTGCTTGCTCGCCACATCTAAATAATCCAGTTGAAGCAGCGTCATCAAATTTGAAGTTGGAGCCGAACAATAAACTGGACCATCATATCCATATTTGTAAAGAAAGGGCACCAAACCACAATGGTCAAGGTGAGCATGACTTATAACAACAGCATCTAAAGAGTCGAGCTCAAACACTGGATTATCAAACCTCGGAAAAGCCTCAAAAGGCTTTGAAGAACCTGGGTTGATGCCACAGTCCAATAGTACGCTGCTTTCTCTCGTTTGAACGAGGAAAGCTGACCTTCCAACCTCTTGGACTCCTCCGAGGGCTGTAATCCGTATATCTCCTACCTCGTAGGTTTTAGGTCTGAAAATCCTTTCGCCTATTGTGCGTAGTATTCTTTCTCTTTCCTTGCTTTCTGAATGAAGGTAATGGCGCATATGGACTATTATTTTTGAGCGTAATGGAGGACTTCTCAAAACCTGGGGACGCCATTTAGTCCGCTTTATAATTTCTTGTAAAACCGTTCCATTTTTTCCAATGACGAGTCCAGGTTTTTTCGCTTCAATTATTATTTCGCCGAGGCTTGGGTCGAAATTTATGTCTGTTACTTCTGCTTCGGACGATATTATTTCATGTGCTATTCTTTCGGCATCATTTTCTGGAAGCCTCACTGAAGGGTCTGAGCGTATAACTATTCGCTTTCTTATGATACTAACTATGTCCGCGATTGCGCTGCTTTGTTCAACTAATATTTCTGGTTTTTTTGTATAAACGGCGAGCATCGGCCCTTCATATTCTATTCTTGTCACTTCAGCCTCTTTAGGAACATGTTCCAGTATGTACTGACTTATTTCTATCTTATCTCTTTCAGAGCTCGGCGCCACGATTTTAACTTCCTCAATCTGCCAGAAGCTTTTCCTTCTCTTTATCATTTAACTCTCGATAACCTTTCTCATCTAATACTGCGACGTTAAAACTGTCTCCACTTGCCGCGTCCCGTTTCATAGCGGAGTTAACGGCTTTAACAATTATGGGCAAAAACTCCTTAATAGACACTTCTTCCCTGTATCTGTCTTCTAGGACTCCGTAGGCTATTGGTGAACCGGAACCGGTGGCAACGCATTTTTCCTCTGTTAAACTGCCAAAGGGGTCCAATGAAAAAACATGGGGCCCGGTTTCGTCTACACCACCTATTAGAACTTGTGTGAGAAGCGGTGCGTATCTAGATGAAAACAAAAGATTTGCGATGAGTCTTGCCGCTGAGCTTACGGGTAGAGGCCTACCCATGTTCAGCTTGTAAAGCTGCGCGTTTGCTGTTAATATATCGACTGTCCTCTGCGCGTCGGCAACCGCTCCAGAAATGGTCATGGCTAGGTGATCGTCTACTTTGTATATTTTTTTCCCGTGTTTGTGGGCTACGTAGAAACCCATGGTTACACGAGTATCTGAAGCCAGTATGACGCCGTCTTTGCATACGACGCCTATGGTTGTCGTTCCCTTTAGCACTAATCGATTAACTGCATCATTGTTTGTCATTTTATTTTTCTCCCAAAACCTAAATGCATCGCGGGTTTACTTCGCTAGGAAGTAGCATCATTTAATCATAACCATGAGATTTATTAACATTGCGGTTTAAAAAGCAGTAATAAAACAACAGTTTTTAATCGGATTCGCTGAATTGAAAAAGGTTTAAACACACATGGCTATGAAATTAAAGAATATTACAAACTTGAATAGTGATTGATTTGCCTTTAAAACATCATCGTATGCAGCTTCCAAGGGAAGTGCTGGTGGGAAATGGAACTATAGAACGTGTTGCTGAAATCTCTCAAAAATTGGGAGTTACAAAATCTGCGCTGTTAATTGCGGGTTCAAGAACCTACGATATTGCCGGGAAAACTGTTAGGGAGCTTCTTGAAAAAGAAGGAATTAACGTTGACACTTTTCTTGTTGAATCAGCCACTGTTAAAGATTTGGAAGCTGTTGAAGAAAAAATAAGGATTTTGAAACCGCAAGTTGTTTTTGGGGTGGGCGGTGGAACAAAGATAGATGTGGCAAAGTTGAGCTCCGCTCGCCAAGAAGCCCCTTTTATAAGCGTTCCAACCACGGCTTCTCACGATGGGATTGCGAGCCCCCTTTCTTCTGTCAAGGGCTTTGGAAAACCGTATTCTGTTATGGCTCAGGCACCCATAGCCATCATAGCAGACACAAATATAATAATGCAGGCGCCTTGGCGCTTCGCCGTAAGTGGTTGTGGGGACGTAATCGCAAAATTCACAGCCGTGAAGGATTGGAAGTTGGCGCATGAAGAGAAAAATGAATATTATGGGAGTTATGCTGCAAGTCTAGCTTTGATGAGCGCTAAACTTGTAATGCAAAACGCTGGACTGATTAAACCGGAAAGTGAAGAGGGTTTACGGGTTCTTATAGAAGCTCTGATAAGTTGCGGCGTATCCATGAGTATTGCAGGAAGTAGTCGCCCATGTAGTGGTTCAGAGCATTTGTTTAGCCACGCCCTTGACATGATTAAGCCTAACCATGGAATGCATGGTGAACAATGTGGCGTTGGAGCGATAATGATGGCTTACCTGCATAGGGCAAACTGGAAGCGTATAAAGGATACGTTGAAGGAGTTGGGCGCCCCTACAAAAGCCTGTGAGCTTGGTATAGAAAAGGAAGATGTAGTTAAAGCCCTATGTATGGCTTCAACAATAAGACCTGAAAGATACACCATTCTTAACAAGCTGAATTTAAACACTGAAACTTGTGAAAAGATTGCAAAAACAACCGAAGTAACATAAAGACTAAGCGTGATAAGAAAAATAAGCAACGACGAAACTGGTTAAACATAAAATTTGCCTCTAACCTATCCAAGTTAACGGGGCAAAATGTCGAAAATGTTAAATATTGAATGTAAAACATAACAAGACTCTTAGGGTTTAAATTAGAAGATCAATCGGAGGCATCTGCTTCTAATATGAAAATATCGGTTATAATCCCAACTTTAAATGAAGAAGAAGCAATTGGGAAAGTTCTAAAAGAAATTCCCAGAAAGGATGTTTATGAGGTTATAGTTGTTGATAGTTCAACTGACGGCACGCCGAAAATAGCTGAAAGCTTCGGAGCCAAAGTTGTTTTTGAGCCGAGGAAAGGTTATGGAAGAGCCTTATTAAGCGGTGTAGAAAAAGCTAAGGGAGACGTTGTTGTTTACATCGACGGCGATTCTACTTATGACCCGAAAGACATTCCGCGAATTGCTAAACCTATCGTAAATGGCGAGTGCGACATGGTTATTGGGAATAGACTGAGCAAAAAGATGCACCCGGGAGCTATGGACCTAATTAATAGAATAGGAAATGCCTTGCTCTCACTGATTTTTAGCTTAGTATTTTTAAAAAAAGTTGATGACACCCAGTGCGGTTTGAGGGCAATACGTAAACAGTTGTTGGAAAGAATTTCTTGCAACGATTATGGAATGTCATATGTTACTGAACAGCTAATTAAACTCATCAAAAAAGGAGCGCGAGTAGGCAATGTAAAAGTAGCCTATAGGCCGAGAATAGGGGTAACAAAACTATGTAAATGGACAGATGGATTTACGATCCTAAAGACTATTTTTAGAGAAAGATCCCCTAGATAAACGGGTCTTGCTCTTGCTCGATTTATTAACACGATTTAAATCGTTTCTTAAACTTAAGAGAATGTGGCCATGGGTTGCTCTGGCCTTAATCGTAATTATAATATTTGTTGTGTGGTTGTGTGCGCTTAACAAGTATCCAACTCCGCCTTCAGAGGATTTAGGAGGCCACTTAACTGTTCTAGATGCCATGCATAGAAGTGACGCGGTCAGACCTGATAGAAAATTTCATCATCCACCTCTATATTATCTAATTCTAGACGTACTCATTCATATTTTTTCTCTATTTACCGCTCTCAAAATTGCAGCAGCGGGTTTTTCCACAATAATTGCCATTCCGTTCTTTTTTTTAGCGAGAAAAGTTTCAAAAAATGACTTGGTGGCAATTGTTACAACGGTTCTTTTTACTTTTTCTGAGAGCAACTCAGATATGATTGGTTGGGGAGGTATACCAAACTTATTCGGTGTGTTTTTTATGCTTTTCTCCATGTACTATTTTATCCAAGCAGTAGAAGAAGCATCATGGAAAAAAGCTCTAGTTGCAGGGTTTTTTCTATCGCTAACTGTAGGAACTCACCCACTTACTTCAGTGTATTATATAGTTGCATTGTTGACTTCTTTCTTCGTCCTTGTTTTAGTTAAGGCGATGCCTGTTCGCTCTACACTAAAAATCTTTATTCCTTTATTTCTGATAGGTTTTTTCGGAAGCTTACCATATTCGTATGTCTACCTGTTTTTATTCACTAATCGCGTCAATGTTGCGACTGCTTCGCAATTTAATTGGGGTTCATACCCATCTTATTTGAGAGATTCTCTGCTTACGCTTGCCAGAGAGTGGTATACTCTAATTATTGTTATCGTAATTGCCTTTGCAAGCTTTATTAATTTGTGGAAGCGCCATGGTTCAACGAGGATTACAAAAGTCATCTTGAGTTTTGCACTTGCTATCTTAGTTTTGTCTTTTTTAACTATTCCATCCCTTTGGGGGCGAGTCTTTTATTTTCTTTATGTACCTATTTTCTTGGGATTCAGTGTTTTACTATCTGACTATTTGAAATTTATTGCTCGTTTAAAATTTCCAAGGAAAATTCTCCTCGCTTTCCTTCCGATATTCATCATCTTAACCTCGGTTGTAACAGCCTACTCTCGCATGATTGTAAGCATAGATTACTACAACATTCTAAATGAAGACGCTGTCCAAGCGCTTGACTGGATCAAACAAAGCACAGATAGCAGCGCGGTCATGCTAACGAATTATAATGGCTTGGCAGGATGGATAGAGGGCTACGCTTTACGTAAAGCATACTCATCCAGACCCTTGGGTTACATCGTGACTTCAACTGAATACCAAGAAACCATTGTAGCGAATAAAATTTTGGCTGGCAATGATGTCATCGAAAACAGCTACTTGATGGTTTCTGACTTTTTCCCCGCTGGCTATAATAATCCAGGGATTTATTTGAATACACCCGAAGGCTATGGAGAACTTGTTTTTCTTAATGACGAGTTTCAGTCTATTAACATCTCACGGACTAGCTTCCCAGAAGAAGTTTTGACTAAAAATCTCTTTTCTGGAGAGGCTAAAGCTACAGAAGTCCCTGTGATGACTGATGAAGCGGTTGTATGTACCCATTCATATCGTTGGTATTTTGGCGAAGTTAACCGCACAATAGAGCTTTCTAAAGCTCCTTATGTGAATGTTACCTACACCATGGATTTTCCCCAATATTCTATTAGAGAATTCCAAATAAACCTAACAGCATTTTCGGTAACGAAACTCGAGAATTATGCAGTGACCAACAATGTTGTATCCTTAGATTTATTAACTCCCCAAAGTCAAGATGTCAGACTCAAAGTCGCAATAGTTGAAACTACTGGTGAAATTGATGATGTGTTCTTTGTACCTCAAGAGTCTATAACGCACATGCCCGCAGTCGTATTTATTATAAACGCGACAGGATCAAATCTTTATACAAAGTTACAGATATCTTTTGAATCTAGCTCATACACAAATGGTTCTGTTGAATACGCAAACGCGTATGAACTGCTCGAAGCTCTAAACATCAAATACATCATTTTGGATAAACAACGCCATGAAGATTTGCATAGATTCACTTACGAGCGTCAGAGGTACGAACCTGTTTTTGAAAATAACAGAATTCTAATCCTTGAGGTGAAGTAATGACAGAATCTACCAAGGCAAGAAATACAGAGCATATTGCCATTGAGAGAATGTACCATAATAAAGTTGCAAAATCTTATGATGAGATGAACAAATTATATAGACCTTTGAACTTGCTTGTCCGCAAAATAAGGTTACTGGAGATTTCGAAGATATGCCATGGGAGGGTGTTGGATGTTGGTTGCGGTACTGGTTATCATTTAATCCCCCTGCATTGCCGAGGGTTTTACATTATTGGTGCGGATATTAGCTCAGAAATGATTAGGATAACAAAGAACAAGGAGAAAAATGCTGATTACGTCGTGTGTAGTGCATCACGTCTCCCTTTCAAAAATCACGCTTTTGCTTTGGTATTATGTATAGCTACCCTGCATCATCTTCCAAAACCTTCAACTGCAATAGAAGAATTTCACCGTGTGCTTCATAATGGGGGGTACTTATATCTCGATGAGCCATGTTATAACTTTCTTTTTTATTTCCCACTAAAGTTAAGCAAGCATGGAACGCCTACAGAGGTTAAAGGTTTTCGCTTTCAAGAGCTGATCAGAGTCTTGTGCCTTAACAATTTCCTTATAAAAAAAGTTAGCTCACTAACGCTCACTTCGTTTCTATCTCATAAAATAAACAATTTAACACTGGCATACGCATTGTTTAAAATCGATTTTTTCATCTCTTCATTAATGCCTACATCAATAACTCGAAGCGTGAGAATTGTCGCTCAAGGTATGAGGTGATAAGATGAAAGTGCTGTAGGTGCATTAAAATGAAACTAGCATTTGTTTACGATGCTGTATACCCCTGGATTAAAGGAGGGGTTGAAAGGAGACTATATGAAATAGGCAAAAGATTAGCTGATAAGCATGAAGTTTGGTGGTTCGGTTTGAAATGGTGGGATGGCACAGACAGAGAGCTAGATAGAATTCATATCCATGGGGTTGGGCGGTGGAGAAATCATTTATACGTTCGTGGGAGACGTTCGATAGAAGAGGGGGTATATTTTGGGTTTAAAACGCTCATAGGCCTAAGGGGAAATTTCGATCTGATTGACTGTCAGGAGTTTCCTTACTTCTCATGCTTTTCGTCAAAGATTCATTCCATAATTAAGGGTTCCTCTTTAATAATAACATGGCACGAAGTATGGAGAGACTATTGGTTCGAGTATTTGGGTAAAAAGGGCTTCTTCGGCTGGATTGCTGAAAAACTTGTATCTAAGCTGACGAACAGAAACATTGCAGTTTCCGAAAGGACAAGGAGAGATTTGGAAAAGATGAGGGTGAAAGCGGAAGTTATTCCAAATGGAATAGATTTCAAGCTAATACAGAAAACCAAAAAGAGCGAAGAAGAATCCGACATTATCTTTGTTGGTAGGTTGACAAGGGAGAAGAATGTGGATTTACTTATAAAGTCTGTTAAACTTTTGAAGATGGAAATTCCAGATATTAAATGTGTGATAATTGGTGACGGACCCGAAAAAGAATCACTCAAAATCTTTTCAAAGAATTTGGGAGTAAGCGAAAACATTATTTTTAAGGGATTTCTGGATAACTATGCAGATGTTATTTCGCATATAAAGGCATCTAAGCTGTTTGTTCTACCTTCATCAAGGGAGGGATTCGGTATAGTTGCATTAGAAGCAAATGCTTGTAGTTTGCCAGTTATTACCGTAAAACATGAAAGGAACGCAGCATGCGATTTAATAATAGATAATGTGAATGGATTCATATGTCTACCCTCTGCTGAAGAAATCGCAGAGAAAGTTAAATGGGCGGCGCAGAGAAATATGAGTAAGGAATGTGTTGAAAATGCAAAAAGATATGATTGGAATGAAATTGTAAACTCTTACGAACATTTTTTAAATGCGTGATAAAATGAAGATTTTGCACATGTATGATGGTCATGAACGAGTATTTCCAGGCGAAGGTTCTGTTCCAAGCGTAGTTTACCAAATAGCGAAACATACCGCGAAAAAAGGCCTTGATGTAACTGTTCTAGAGAGAAGATGGAGGGGAACCAATTACAGAGAAGAGATTGAAAGGATAAAATTTGAGCGAATAGACCTTAAAATTTGCTCTGAAATTTCCAATAAGGAGATAGTTTACACTCTAGCGAAAAAACCTTCCGGGCTCCTACGTTTAGTTTTAGATAGGGCTCATTTTGCACTCAAGGTAAACAAGTATTTGAGCAAAAATGATTTCGACATCATTCATGTTCATTTACCTTTTGCTTCTAATGTCCTTATTAACTTGAAAAGAAAGTTAAGGGTTAAAATGATTTATACGGCACATGTCGGAGAGGAAAAGGTAAGGTTCAAACTTGGTTCATGTAAAGATGCGCCTTTACCGCTGAGATTCTTTTCTCCTGATTTGTATTTAATGAAACGAGTCAAAAAAAGTGTTGTATTGAATGAACCTTTACGATTGAAGCTTATTGGAAAGGGAATTAAGGCAGAAAGCATAGTTACTATTCCTAACGGGGTTGATGTTAGCAATTTTGGTAGCGATGTTGGCGAGAACATAAGAAACAAATATAGAGCAGAGAAGAGAAAAACCATGATTATGTTTGCTGGTTCAATAACACCGAGAAAAGGTGTGGATTATTTAGTCAAAGCCGCAGAAATGCTAAAAGGCGAAGACATTATTTTCCTTCTTGTGGGCAACCCAAACCTTGATAAGGAATTCACTGAAAAAATTAAAGAGTTCATTAGGACAAAAGGTTTGGAAGAAAATGTGAAGCTCGCTGGATTCGTTCCTTATGAAGATTTGAAGATTTTGTATTCAGTTTGCGATATTTTCGTGCTACCCTCTTTAGAAGAAGGATCTCCAATAGCATTAACAGAAGCACTAGCGACTGGAAAGCCTTTAATAGGAACAAGTGTCGGAGGAACCCCATTGATGATAAAAGATGGCTGGAATGGATTTCTAATTGAGCCTGCAAATGAGAGGCAATTAGCGGAGAAGATAAAGTATCTAATAGATGATCCAGAGGAGAGGAAAAGAATGAGTGAGAACAGTAGAAAACTGGCAGAGGAGGAATTTGATTGGATCAAGGTTACGGAAAGATACTTGGAGGTTTATGAGGAGATTTTGGATGGAAACCAAGAAGAAATATGTTGAGAAATACTTTGGCAGAACGCCGAAAGAAGAGAAGGAGTTTGAGGATAGGCATAAAAAGGTATTTGAAATTTTTTCTAAATATACGTTTAATCGAGTTTTAGATGTAGGTTGTGGAGATGGAAATTTCTCGATTTTATTGAAGGCGGCTTGTAATGCGGAGGAAATCTATGGAATCGAAATATCTGAAGAAGGATTGGAATTAGCAAAAAGAAACGGAGTTAGAGCATTCAGGTTGGATGTAGATGAGGAGATCTTGCCCTTTGAAAATAGCTATTTTGATGCTGTTTTTGCCGGAGAAGTTATAGAGCACCTGTTTGACCCAGATCACTTTTTCAACGAGATTTATAGGGTTTTAAAGCCTGGCGGTATTTTTGTGTTAAGCACGCCGAATCTCGCTGCGATTCACAACCGAATCGCTTTGCTCTTTGGATTTCAACCCTTTCCTATGGGCGCTAGCTTGAAATATAACATTGGTAGGGCATTTGAGCCGCAGCAAGAAGCACAATCTCTAAACCATGTAAGAGTTTTCACATTGGGATCTCTAAAGCATATCCTCAGGATCTATGGTTTCGAAATCGTTAAAGTCACGGGTTCTTCGGCAATGTTACCTAAAAAAACGAGATTTTTGAAAGCTATTCATGCCTTGGATAAGTTCTTTGTGTTGTTTCCCTCATTAAGTTATAGAGTGATAGTGACTTGTACAAAAAAGATATGTTTAGAAACACATCCATTATGATTACCGGAGGAGCTGGCTTCATCGGTAGTCATCTCCTTGATCTCCTAATAAGCCGTGGGGCTAATGTCTGTGTTTTTGATAATTTAAGCAACAGAAGTTCCGAAAATATAAAGCATTGGACTGAAAACAATGCTTTCAAGTTTATGTGTTGCGACTTGGTAAGTGAAAATAATATAGTGAAAGCGGTGGAAGATTGCGATGTTGTTTTTCATTTGGCTGCTAACCCAGAAGTCAGAGTAGGTTCCACCAGTCCTGAAATCCACTACCAACAAAATGTTGTGGCAACATTTAACCTCTTAGAAGCCATAAGAAAAGCTGGAAACGTCAAAGATTTCGTTTTCACATCTTCCTCAACTGTTTATGGTGAACCGTCAAAGATTCCTACACCGGAAGATTACGCTCCACTAGAGCCCATATCGACATATAGTGCCACCAAACTAGCATGCGAGGCACTAATTACAGCTTACGCTTACACATATGGGTTCAAGGGCGTTATTCTTCGCTTGGCTAACATAGTTGGGCCGAGAAGCAAACACGGTGTAATCTACGACTTTATTCAAAGACTAAATAAAAATCCCAAAGAGCTGGAGATTCTTGGTGATGGAACTCAAACCAAATCCTACCTCTACATCACTGACTGTATAGAAGCCATGCTGTTAGGCTTAGAAAAAGCACAAAAACGCGTCGAAGTTTTCAACTTAGGATCCGAAGACCAAATCAATGTAAAAACCATAGCTCAAATAGTAGCAGAAGAAATGGGGCTAAAAAACGTGAAATTCAAGCTCACAGGCGGTGTGGATGGGGGAAGAGGCTGGAAAGGCGACGTGAAGAACATGCTGTTAGACGTGAGTAGGCTTAAATCCTTAGGATGGAAACCAAGACTGAACAGTGAAGAGGCGGTAAGGCAAGCAGCTCACGATTTAGTTAAGGAACAAAAATCGAACTAGATTTCTCAACCCATCAGAAGATAGAAATGTAGATGGGTAGTTTTTGACTAAGTTTTCTTTCCTGTTTTGGGTTCAGCTTTAAAGGTTTCAGTGAATTTAACTGTGGTTATTTTCGGGAAAAATCTCTGTACGTCCATGACTATCCCCCTCTTCGCCACTTGGATTCCCTCTATGTAGAAGGCTTCTTCAGGCATTTCTATGTTGGCAGTTTTCTCTTTAACTGTGAATTTAAATTTGGTTTCTTCTGCTGCTGGTATTCTGCGGTGGATAAGCGCCGCTATTTTCTCTTTTACTGTTTCGAGTTTCTTTTGAACGGCTACTTCGTAAGCTAGCGTTTTTCCAGCTAGTGGAGGATTGAAATCCAGTAGAACTCGCCCAGCACCTATCGCCCGCACAGTAGCCATCTTCCCATCGTATTCGACACGCATCCCAAGGCTGGGGGTTATTCCCTTAGCAGTTAAATGCCTTAATGATAAACGTTTAACTTTTTCGGGGTCCCTTTCTCCAAAGGCTTTTTCCGGTGGTATTTCAACAGAAGTGGTTTTGCCAACTTCCATTGTTGTTAGGCTTTCATCTAAAGCTTTAAGAACCCATCCTTCTCCCACCACTACTAGTTCTGGCTCGTAGATTTCGCCTTCCTTGTATAAGTGTTCTTTTTTGGCCGTCTCTTCAATGGTCGTGTCGAAAACTTCACCTGTCTCCTTTACCTTAGCAACATAATTTATTAGTGCGAAGTCGCCTTTCTGCAAAGCCATAATGCATCATCTTTCAAGGGCATTGCCAAAGTAAGTTTTGAACTTTAATAAAAACTTTCGCTCGCAAAATCTTTCTTTAATTCCATACCTGTCGATGCCGTAGTTAACGAGCTTTGCTAGACATTACATGTTTTACATTTATGTTGAAGATCCGAGAGACATTTTCATATTTCAACCACAACTCGTCAGAGAAATAACGCAAGTGTGGGATAAAGCCAAAACCCAAAGCCAGTAAATGCCACAACCATTCTTATTCGAATTTATATATAATAAAACAGTTTAAAGATTAACGAAGAAAAAGAAGGTTTGGTGTTAATGTTAAAAGAAGCCCAAGAAACAGTAAAGAAAATTTCCTATGACGCCCATAAAAAAGAAGTTTTTACGTCCAGCTTCTTCATAACCCTTTTAGCAGAACAGGTGGGACAGGTTGCAGAAAAATACATTACGGAAGGAAGGCTCGGCAAAGACATTGAAGTGGACATATCAGATATAATCGTGGTAAGTCTAGCCTACCTGAACTGGCTTGAAAAAGACGCTTCAGAAGCCTTCAGAAAATCCTTGGAAAAACATGAAAAGGCAATAACACGTTTCATCAAACAAAGGAAACAATAGCGAAACTATTAAGTAAATTCAGTCGGCGGTAAAAATGCGCCAAGAAGCAAGTTTAAACAGTCATAAAAATGCTTATTTAAGTATTCTCCTTATGGGAATTGTAAGTTTGATGGGCGACGTCGTTTATGAAGGCTCTAGGGGTGTAGTTCCCAGCTATCTTGAAGTTCTCGTAGAGTGTTTTAACCGCATTTCTTGTGGTTTTTCTTCAGGTTCTTAAGTTTTCTTGATTCGCAGGCTTTAACAGGTTCAAAAATATTGGAACGTCTTGCTTGCTTCTTAAACGAATCTTAGATTTCTTGATTCTAGCATGCGTTAACAGAACCGAGAACAACAATATTAATATGTTAAATTTTTTGAAACATCACAAACGGTGATAAGAGTAATGGTTGAATTATATGAAACTTTAAGAACCTTTGAGCTCCAAATGCCAAGTCGAGTAATATTTGGTATAGGCACTGTCGAGCGAGTAGGGGCAGAGTCTAAAAGCATGAAGGCACAAAACGTATTGATAGTAACTGATCCAGGAGTTGCAAAGGCAGGCTTGGCAGATAAAGTTAAAGAACCATTACTGAAGGAAGACCTTAAAGCTGAAGTCTGGGATCAAGTCGAACCTGAGCCTACGATTAATTCCTTAGAAAAGCTACTTGAACATGTTAAGCAAGGCAACTTCGACATGTTGATTGGGGTTGGCGGTGGGAGCAGTATGGATGTCGCAAAGTCTGTTGCAGTATTGCTGAATAATCCTGGAAATCCTGAAGATTACTTCGCTGGAGGGAAGAAGGAATTTACAAACCCCGGAGTTCCATGCATTACAATCCCAACGACCGCGGGCACTGGTGCAGAGATTACTTGGGATGCTGTAATAAAGGACAGAACTGGGATGAAGGCATTTTTTGAACATCGCTATATACGTCCCACTCTTGCTATTGTCGATCCAGTTATGTCCTCTGGTATGCCTCCAAGATTAACAGCCTCAACAGGGATTGATGCGCTGTCCCACGCAGTAGAGTCGATGTTAACCAGAAACACTAATCCGATTACACAGGCATTAGCATTACAAGCGATAAGACTCATTTCGGCCAACCTGAGGACAGCAGTCTACAAT
>Ga0315308_1000534_pt1 | contig 21253 bp, 22 predicted proteins | sample TDP3_MG_FD_203078 | JGI IMG/M metagenome (GOLD analysis project Ga0315308, IMG submission 203078) | Freshwater sediment microbial communities from Lake Towuti, South Sulawesi, Indonesia - TDP3 | ecosystem: Environmental > Aquatic > Freshwater > Lake > Sediment | place: Indonesia: South Sulawesi... | reverse complement strand
CAAGAAGCAGTTTTCTTCGCGTGAAATGCCTAAAGTGTGGTAACGAACAACTAGTTTTTAGTAACCCCGTAAACAAGGTTAATTGTAACGTTTGCGGAACTGAACTTGCAGAACCATCAGGTGGAAACGCAAAAATCAAAGGTGAAATAGTCGCAGTTTTTGAATAGGGATGAACCTTAGAATGGCGGATAGAAAGCAGGAATGGCCGGAAGTCGGCGACTTAGTGATGGCCACAGTAGAAACCGTTACTGATTATGGTGCTTATGTAAAACTAGATGAATATGATAAAAAAGGTTTGCTGCACATTTCTGAAATCTCTTCTTCTTGGATTCGAAACATTCGCGATTTTGTCCGCGAAGGACAAAAGACTGTGTTAAAGGTCTTGCGAGTCGACATGGAGAAGGGACACATAGATTTGTCCCTCAGACGAGTCACGAAAAGAGAGAGAATTGAAAAAACCATGTCTTGGAAAAGGGAAAGAAAAGCTGAAGCTCTACTTCGAAGCGTTGCTGAAAAAACTGGTCTATCACTTGAGGAGGTTTATGAAAAAGCCGGAGCGCCTGCGGAGAGAGAATACGGGTCTTATGAGGGCTTTGAAAAGGTTGCAAAAGAGGGCGTAGAAGTCTTAACAAAAATAGGTGTTCCCGAAGAAGTTGCAACTGCTTTTGCTGAAGTTGCTAAAGAAAGAATTCGAGTTCCGATGGTTAAGGTTAAAGGCATAGTCGAACTTCGTTGCATGAAGCCAAATGGGGTTAAAATCATTAAGGAAGCTTTTCTAAGCGCTAAAAAAACTGAAAAGTCGCGAGATGTGAAACTTCGCTTTTATGTTGTTGCTGCCCCAAAATACTGTATAGAGGTTTTGGCGGAAAATTATAAGCATGCAGAAGCTACCTTACAAAAAGTTGCCCAAACGGTCATTTCAAACGTCGTTAAGGCTGGTGGACAAGGCATTTTTAGAAGGGAAAAGTGATGGCTTGGATCTTAAGAAAATGTGAAACTTGTGGAGAATACACGCTAAGAAAAGACGAATGCCCGCATTGCGGTGGAAGAGTTAGAGTGCCGCACCCACCAAAATTTTCGCCGGATGATAAGTACCTTAGATATAGGATGGCTCTAAAGATGGAGAGTTCAATTGAATGAAAGAAACCCTTGTCAAAGAACTTGTAAAGGCTGAGTTAAACAAGCCCATCTTGATTGAGGGGCTTCCAGGTTTAGGACTTGTAGGTAAAATTGCTACACGGTATCTAATCAAACAGTTAAAGGCAGAAAGGTTAGCATACCTTTATTCTCCCCATTTCCCATATTTCGTGCTCGTCAGCAAGAAAGGAAGTGTCAGGCTTCTACGTGGAACATTTCATTATTGGAAGAATAAAAAAGGAGAAAATGACCTCATCCTCTTTACGGGCGACCGCCAAGCGCAAACAATTGAAGGACAGTATGAAATTTCTGACCGCGTACTGGATTTCGCTAAAAAATACAATGCAACGATGATTGTCACGATAGGCGGCTACCGAACAGAAGCGAAGGATAAGCCTAAAGTTATTGCGGCAGCTACAAACACGGAACTGTTGAGCAAGGCTTTAGAAGCTGGAGCTATGATAAGTCCCATGGGAAGCCCTATTGTTGGCACCGCTGGTTTGATATTGGGTTTAGCTCGTTTCAAAAAGACTGATGCTCTCTGCCTTTTGGGCGAAACTCGAGGATATCTACCGGATCCAAGGGCTGCCAAGAGCGTTTTAGAAGTGTTGCAAGCGATCGTCAGTTTTGACGTGGATTTGACTGGTTTGGATGCAGAAATTGCTAATGCAGAGAAAATGGTTACGCGGTTGCAGAAAGTTGAGGAAAAAAGAGCCCTACAAGCTGAGGAAATACGGAAAGAAGAGGATAAGAAAATAACGTACATTTCGTAAAGACACTAAAAAGCCAATTCCTCTGTAATTATTTTTGTGATTTTCTCAGCAGCGTTTCCATCACCATAAGGAGACCTCTCTGGCAATTCTCTCTGTTGTCTTAGTGTTTTTTCCATAGCTTCCAGTATTTTCCCTTTCTCTGTACCTACAACATCAGCGAAACCTGTCTTGACTGCTTCTGGTCTCTCAGTCGAAAGGCGAATAACCAAGACAGGTTTTCGTATACACGGTGCTGTTGCCTCTTCTTGTATTCCGCCAGAATCTGTCACGATCATCTCGCATTTTTTCAGCAAAACTAAAAAGTCCATATAGCCAAGTGGCGGCAAAATCTGTAGGTTTTTCGATGCCCTGATTTTAGCGTACATTTTGTTTTGTTGCAGTCTCTTTTTTGTCCGCGGGTGCATCGGATAAACGACTGGCAGAGGAGCTTCTGTAAAGGCGTCCATGAAACACTTGAGAACTACCAAGTCATCCACATTTTCCGCTCTATGGGCCGTTGCTAAAGCAAATTTTTCAAAGCGAACAATTTCCAATATTCTTGATTTCTTCTGCGCTAGCGGTAGGTGCTGGACTACGGAGTCTATGACGGTGTTTCCAGTTACGTAAATTTTTCCCCAGACGTTTTCTCTTTTCAAGCTGTTCTTAGCCGTTTGCGTGGGTGCAAACAAATAAGCAGACAGGTGATCTGTTAAGCGTCTGTTGTGTTCTTCTGGCATGCGCAAGTCGAAGCTTCTTAATCCAGCTTCGACATGGCCGACAGATATCCCCAGCTTGGCGGCAGCCAAGGCCGTTGCTAACACTCCGTTTGTATCTCCTTCAACCAAAACAAGCGTTGGCAGAGTATCTTTCACTAGTTGTTCCATGCGTATCATTATGCGCGCCGTTTGAGACGCTTGTGAATAGGCTTTGACTCTGTACCCGTAGTTGGGCAATGGGAGGCCAAGCTCTTCGATGAACTGTTGAGACATGTTGTAATCGTAGTGTTGACCACAATGGACGAAGGTCAATGGAATTTTGTGTTTCTGTAAAGCTCTGACGACTGGTGCCAGTTTTATGATCTCTGGACGGGTGCCAACAACGACCATAATTGTCTTCATTGATATCCACTATTGCCATCTAAATATCTGTGAGTGCGTTTTTAACTTTCTCATATGCAAAATTGCCTTTAAAGCTTAACTCAAAAATATATATAGAGTTCTGGCTTCTGATTTAACATGTGAAGAATAATCGCTGGATTGCGTTAGTTCTTGTGACGTACAAAGCATCTTGGCGCGTGCTGGGATAACGATCTTTGCTTCAAACGCTCAGTATTACAAGGAAGCTAACATCGAGGAGCGCAGCAGCATCTCTTTTTTCCGAAGAAATTTCAGCTTTATGTTTTCTTTAGATAGCCCTCTCTAGGTTCATAAATTGTTCCTTCACGCAACAGTTGTCCGATTAGGCGCTCTGCATCACCTCTTGAGATTTTGTATTTGGTTTCAATTTCGTTCAAGAGTGCAGTTTTTTCGACAATTCCTGTATCCTTTTCCATCTCCATTAACACCGAAAGCACTGTTTGTAGTTTGTCCCTTAGGCTTTTGGGTTTCCCAGTCATTATGAGGTCTATGTCTATTTTGTATGAGGATAAGTCTATTCCAACCTCCTCAAGAGATCTTTTCATTATTGCAATAGCTGCCTCTGCATCTTCTGCCAAAACTTCTTTTCTGAGGGCTGCGCGGGCCCTTGACTCAGCTATGCGTACAAGAGATTCGAGTTGACGTGCGGTTATTGCAACTGGTGAGCCTTCTGCTTCGCTTACTGAACGCATTGCAAGATAGAAATCATTTAAGCGTTGGAGCGCTTCTTGGGTTAGAACTGGTTTGATTCCTTTAGCATAGCTTACATATTTCCGTAGAAGCTCTAAGGTAATAGGCGGCTCCACAGGACTTAAACCTTTTCTGTGAATCTCAAGGATGTGCTGCGACATTTTGCCATCCACTTCTTTATTTGGCACATCTCTCAAAACGAAGATTAAGTCAAACCTAGAAAGTATTGTAACGGGCAATGAGATGTTTTCAGCCACTGTGCGATGTGGTTCATACCTTCCTAAAGCGGGATTAGCAGCTGCAAGTATGGCTGTTCTTGCGTTAAGCGTTGCTACGATGCCACCTTTCGCAACTGAAACAGTATGTTGCTCCATAGCCTCGTGAATAGCAACCCTATCCTCAGGACGCATTTTGTCCATTTCGTCGATGCATGCGATTCCTTTGTCGGCCAATACTAGGGCTCCAGCCTCGAGGCTCATTCCGCCGCCCCGCTCACGGATAACCGCAGCCGTTAAACCAGCAGCGGTTGTGCCACGTCCAGAGGTGTATAATCCCCTTGGTGCGACCCTTGCCACGTACTGCAGGAGCTGAGATTTTGCCGTTCCAGGATCTCCTATCAGAAGAGCATTCAATTCGCCTCTTATTGTTATGTCTGGGAGGGTTTTGGGCACCCCACTGAATATGAGGTGCATTATTGCCTCTTTTACATGGTCATATCCATATATTGACGGTGCTATTGAGTTTATGATTTTTCTATGTATCCATGGGTCTTTTGCAAGTTCGAGGATTTTCTCTTCTTCTTCTGGTGATGGAAGTGTTGCTTCTGGTTCCTTGCCCAAGACCTCTATCGAGTTTGCATCCAAATGCAAGATGAATGTCCTTAGTTTTCCAACTCTTGGAAGCGTAGGTGCTGCTGCACGAACTACACCGACTGCGGAAATATGATCTCCCGGTCTTGCGACATCAACTATTTCGCCTCCGACAAGCTTGACATGTAGCGTTCTGGGCAGTTGTCCGGGCGGGAGGTCTTCTGGTCTTTCTTGGATGCGAAGGTCTTGAGAGTCTATGAACGTTGATTCTTCTTGAAGAAAATCAAATGGTCCTTTTGAGCCACACGAAGGGTTTTGACATTGGAAGGGGGCTCTTAAAAACGGCCCACTTTGATTGATTCGCGATATTTCTCCACATCTTCTACATTTGAAAGAAGCTTGCATGACCATGGGGCGGACGGGTGTTGAACGCACAACTATTCCTTCAATCATGACGAGCCTTCCAATGTGGTCTGAGCCAAGTTTCCTTAACTGCGCGGTTTCCAAAAGCTGAACAATTCTTACGGTCACGGTTTCCAGTTTTTCAGCATATTCTGGGTCTTCAATCTGTAGTTGGGCATAAGCCGCATTGTTGGCGTGTCTCAAATACTCATCTGGTTTTTCTAAAAGGTCCTCAGCAATTCTTTGGTCAAAAGCCAAAAGATCCTCAAAATCAGCCAATAATGATGTTTTGCCCGTCACCCCCATCTGTGAAATTCTTTGGCGATATTTTTCTGTTTTAAAAAATTCAAGAAAGCGCTCTTGCGGGTCTAAGACTTCCAATTCCTCAGTCATTCTTCTCTCCCTCATACTCTAATATCTGTGTTCGCCACTCATGGATAAGCTCATAGAGCCGTTCGTAAACAAACCTTTCCTCATGTGCGAAGTTTTTTAGCATTTGTTCTGTTTGAGCTGCAGCCGAAGCCAGTGAAACAATTTTCTTTAATCTCGAATTCACGATATCTCGAGCCAAATGCTTGACTTTTTCATATTCTCGCATTTTTTCTGGGGTTTTAGCCTCTTGCTCTAGTTCTGCCAGGCACCGGCGAAGTTTTGGGTAGAAGTTCTCTGGCAGTTTGGATATTTGCCCAGCCGTTTGAGCGCGCTCTGTCCATTGGATTTTGTAGAGTTTTGCCGAGTCAAATCGTTCTTCTTCACGAAAACGTGCAATTCCTGATTTTTCAAGCTCTTTGGCTATCCAGTATTGAACTTCGTATTCGTTTCCTTCTTCGAAGGGTCCCAAATCTAATCCTGCAAGCTTGATTTCCGGGCAGTTCCTGTTCGCAATAATCTTTACTAGTGAATTTTCAAAACTGAAATCTAAATTTCCGATCTTCATTGATAGTGTTCTGGGCATTCTCATCCCTTTTGCGACTCTAAAAGTGCTACTGAAGAGTAGATATAAGAACTGCAGTTTAAAAACTTAGATAAAAGAGTTCAAGAAAATTTCGATTTGTAATGGAGCCTTTGCCGTTTAGCCAAATGAAATAGAAAGTGTTTTCCGTTCCACTATGGCCATAAGCCCAATGTCTTTATTGCTTCACTGACCCTTCCGACGCCAAGCATAAGCGCCGCTGTCCGCATGTCGCTCTCTTCTTTTTTCGCTTCGTTGTAAACGTCGTCAAAAGCCTTTACTATTTTATATTCCAATTTCCTGTTTACTTCTTCTAGTGTCCAGTGTTCTCGTGTCAGATTTTGAACCCACTCAAAATAGCTTGCTGCTACTCCACCCGAGTTAGCCAAGATGTCTGGAACGAGTACTATTCCTCTTTCATGAAGCACTTTGTCTGCTTCTGGGGTTGTTGGTCCGTTGGCGCCTTCCGCCACAATCTTTGCTTTAATATTGGCCGCGTTAGCCCCCGTAATCTGATTTTCCAAGGCCGCCGGTATGAGTATATCGCATTCAGTTTCAAGCAGACCCTCATTTGTTATGTTTTCGCACCCTTCGTAGTTAACCACGGAACCTGTTTTGGACTTGTGTTTGTATATCTCGTAGGGGTTTATACTTCTCGGACAGTAGATTCCTCCTTGTGTGTCACTTACGGCGACGATCTTACAACCCATATTGTACATTATTTTTGCTGCGTTCCAGCCCACACTGCCATAACCTTGAACAGCAACCGTTGATCCTTTAAACTTTAAGCCTAGATGTTTAGCTGTTTCCCTTGCACAAACTACAACTCCTAGGGATGTGGCTTCTACTCTCCCTTCCGACCCCCCTACGCTGAGAGGTTTTCCAGTTACACATTCCGGGACGCTGTAGCCTTTAAATTGACTATAGGTATCCATGATCCATGCCATAGTTTGGGCGTCTGTGTAAACGTCCGGTGCCGGCACATCCCGATATGGTCCAATCACGTCTAAAATCAGGCTAGTGTATCGCCTTGTCAATCTTTCCAGTTCACCCTTTGACATTTTTTTCGGATTGCAGCATACTCCGCCTTTTGCCCCGCCATAGGGGATGTCTACAACAGCGCATTTCCAAGTCATCCACATTGCCAACGCCGTGACCTCGTCCAACGAAACGCATGGGTGGTATCGTATACCTCCCTTAAAGGGGCCTCTTGCATCATTATGTTGAACGCGACAACCAGTGAAAGTGCCCGTTTCACCATTATCCATTCTTATTGTGACGGAAACGATGAGTGACCGTTTGGGATGTTTTAGCATTTCATGTATCCCGGGGTCGAGATTTAGCTTTTCAGCGGCTATTCTCAATTGTTCCAATGCAACGCTTAATGCTGTTTGTTCTCCTTCCATTAAATGGTATCCCCCGGCACTACTCTATCTTTTTAGTGCTTTCTTAAAGTTTAGCTTTCAGCGCGCGCTGAGAATTTTAGAAAAAGGAAGAAGATGTTACTCCAAAATTCTTTCGATTGCGTCTTTTTCTGCTTCCTGTGGCATTGGTATGCCGGTGACTTTGGCAGCTGTTTCGTTCAAGCTCATCAAGTCATTTCGATTGATAAGCTCCAGCTTCCATTTTCTGGCACCTGCTAAGAGTTGTTTTAGTCCCACTCCTATGCGATCTGTTAGGTATGTGTGGAGTGCAATGGCCTCCCATGGTATTTCTTTGAACCGATCGCCGTACTGCGCTTTCAGTTCTGGCGCGGATATGAAGAACTTTTCAGGAGTAGCACCATATCTATCCGCAAAAGCCTTCGGCAATTTGCCTTCTTCCGCCAGCTGTCTGAAATAGTTTGCCTTCATAACTGCTGTAAGCGGTGAGCGGCCCATCAAAACGGCCTTTACAAGCGGGCCTTCTCCAAAGTTGCTCATAGCGATCGACTTGAAAACCTGTGTTTCATTTATGAAACCTCCAGCCATAATTAGGTCTGGCACATACCGTCCTTTCTTCTTCAGTATTTGAGCGCATTTGAGGACTATGGCTTCTAGGTAAACTGTCGGGATGCTCATTTCATCCATCATCGGAACAGGGCTCATGCCTGTTCCGCCACCCGCTCCGTCGAAATATACGGCGTCAATCCTAGCTTCTGAAGCTATTTTCATCGTGAAAGCGACAGCGGACGGTCTATATGCCCCTGTTTTGAGTGTCACATGTTTTGCGCCCTGTTTTCTTAGACGTTCTATGCCTTCCACGAAGTTCTTTTCTTTAGGTATGCCTACCCTGCTGTGTCTTTCGAAGGACTTGAAAACTCCTTCTTTGAATGCTCGCTGCACTGTCGGGTCTTCCGGATCTGGAATTACTATGTAGCCTCTTTTTTTCAGCATTACGGCTCTATCTAAGTCTCTTACACGGACTTCGCCTCCAATAGCCTTTGCGCCTTGTCCCCATTTTCTCTCGATAACGTTTACTTCAAGTTTTGAAATGGCGTAAACATCAACGCCTAGTCTCTGGTCTTCAACGTTTGTTTGTACGGCTATTTCGCCGTATTTTCCATCCCAGAATTTTCGGAACAGGTCGACTCTTCGCTTCAGTTCTTTAGAATGGGTTATTTTACCGTTTGTGAACTGTGCTTCGGGATCCATGCCACAGACGTTTTCTCCGACAATTATTGTGGCACCGGAAAGGGCTGTGCCTATGGCTAAGCCTTCCCAGTTTAGTCTTGCGACGTCGGTTGAACCAAATGCACCAGTTAAGATGGGCACTTTCAGCGGTATGCCTCCAACCTTCGTTTCGGTGCTTGCGTTTGGGAAAAGGGCAACATCTGAGTTTTCTTCTATTCCAAGCGCCTCGAATAGGCTGGCTTGAATGTTAAAGTGGGACCAGTCTAGTCCGAAGTCTTTGAGCGCGCCTGCCGTACTGTATCCGAACTGAACAGGTTCTGGATAAAGAGCTTCCCTCCCTCTAAACCCTGATAGGCTTATTTCGCACATGATTGGGCAGTCACGGATGCATATTGGACACATTCCACTCGTTGGACTAGTATCTTTGACACGTGTCGTTGTTCCCGTGGTTGATTTTCCGTTCAGATAAGCGCTGTTTTTATGTACACGTTCACTCATTTCCTGTCACCTTTACATTTGCAAACTTTTGTAGATATGATGCGTAACTTTTGTGCAGATTTAAAGATTACCCTAAAACAATGCAGAAGTGAACATCAACGTACATTAAACCTATAGTTTTGCCAGAAATCATAAAATGACGTCTATCTGAAAGCCCTTAACTACATATTCGCGCCTTAGATAAGTCTGAGGGTCGTATCTCCCGCCAGCTTTTCTTACCTCTAAAAAGTTCTTGTCATCTTTCTTTGATAAATCTATAACGACTTGTGTCATATGCTCGATCATTGCACAGAACTCTTTTGGGTGGGCGTTTTTTGCCATAATCCAGTAGGCCCAACGTTTGGTATACATATAGAGCAGGACAAACATTGAAATCATGTTTTCAGGCTTCTCTTCTTTCTCTCAGATGCAATCGCCTAAACCAATGGAAAACGTCGACAAACGCCTCTTTTCTATCGGCTACAACACCTGTGTCTCATTTTGGGTGATTTGTTAAATAGTCAACAGGTGTTCTTTAAACAGTGATTCTTTTAGTAAGCATTTGCACAGGCGTTTACTTAGCCTAAGATCTTTTCTACCTCTTCCTTATCCGCATCAATAACATAGTTAATCCCGGATACCTTTGCAGCTTCAGGAGTTAAGGCAACGATATCGTCTCGAGTGATGTGTTGAAGCGCGAATTTTCTGGCACCACACATTAATTGCTTTAATCCTTGAATCAGTCTCTGATTATAAGTATAGAGGCCCATCGCGCCTGTGGGTAGGTCTTTAAACTTTTCCCCGAACCTTTTCTTTAATCTGCCTGCTTCGATAAAGGTTGCCTCGATGGTGTTTCCATATCTTCCATAGTAGATAGGTAGATTTCCTTCCGTAATCCTCCGACCTACGTTTTTACTTACCATCGCTGCGGTGAGTGGGGCTCTGGCCATACCCACAGCTTTGACGTAGGGTGCACCGAGAGCCAGTGCCTTGAAGATGTGGTCTTCCATTGTAACGCCTCCCGCAAAGGCTAGGTCAGGTACGTATTCTCCTTTCTTCGCCAGTCTGTCTGCATATTGATACGTCAAAGACCATATTTCTACGCTGGGTATTCCCCATTCGTTCATCATACGCCAAGGGCTCATCCCTGTTCCACCACCAGCGCCGTCAATGGTAAGCAGGTCAATTCTTGCTGATGACGAAAATTTCACAGCTCTTGCCACATCTGCTGGCCTGTAAGCCCCCGTCTTCAGGAAAATGTGCTTAGCACCTAAGCTTCTGAGCTCTTTTACTCTGCTGACGAAGGTCTCTTCGGTAACCATGCCAACTCTGGAATGTCTTTCAAACTCCTTGAAATGTCCCGATTTAAATGCTTCAATGATGTCTGGGGTTTCAGGATCTGGGAGAACTATGTATCCTCTTCTCTTTAGAAGTTGAGCTTTTTCGAGATCCTTGATTTTAACTTCGCCGCCTATGTCTTTAGCGCCTTGTCCCCATTTTAGTTCAACGGTGTCTACTTCCAAATCCGACATGGCGTACTCATGGACGCCGAGTCGTGTATCTTCTATGTTGGCTTGAACAACAATGGCCCCGTAGCCTTCTTCTTGCCATTCTTTGTAGGTTTTCACTCTCCATTCCAGTTCTGGAGAATGAATCACTTTTCCACTCTTCAATTTTGAACCCGCATCCATGCCACATACATTTTCACCTATTACTTGCATTGCCCCTGACATTGCCGCACCGATAGCCAACTCCTTCCAGTTGTCAAGGGCAATTTTTGTGGATCCAAGTGCGCAGGTGAACCATGGAACTTTCAGTCTTATACCTTCATCTTGACCGATTTTGGTTTCTAAGTCAACATTGGGAAATATGGCTTTGTCACTATCGGCTTCGATGCCCACAGCTCCTACGGTTGTTCCCATAATGTTGAAGTGGGAGAGGTTCACGGGATAGTTTTTTTGGGATGCGGTGGTTATCACTCCGAAAGGCGCGGGGTATATGACTTCGCCGCCTCTTATTGCAGATTTGGCAACTTCGCAAGGACCTGGGCATCCATCTATGCATGTAACACAGAGTCCGCTGACTGGACATGGATCCGTTCTATTCTTGGTTAAGGTCGCTGGGCTCGCATTTGGTTTGGAATAGTTCATATTATTTTCCCTCCTTTTCTACACATGCCCCACATGATTCTAAAGTACACATGACTTGGTCATACTTTTCAATACATTGTGGGGTTATTACAAGACAAGAGTTGCAAAGTTCTCCAGGAGACTTAACCCCACGACACTGCAGGTCTATTGCGGGGCAAATATACATGCAGGCGCCGCAGTTACGGCAGATTTCACTGGCCATGTGGAAGGGAGTGGCCACTTCTCTTTTTTGGCCTCTGCCCACGAAGCCTATGGCTCCGCTACCCATCTGTTCAGCGCACATCCTTACACACAACCCGCATAAGATGCAGTCTTCATTTTCCATATTGAATCTAATCTGCTCCAATCCCATTTTTGAGGCCAAGTCTTGAAGAGTCTTTGAGTTGGGACACCTTGCAAGCAAGAGTTCCAGTATCAACTTCCGCCCTTTTATGACCCTTTCCGAATGCGTTTTCACCTTTATCCCTTCCCTAACTGGATAAAGGCAAGACGCCACCAGTCTTATCCTTCTTCCGTCTTCAACCTCCACCATACATAGACGGCAAGCACCATAAGGGGTTAACTCATCATGGTGGCACAGAGTTGGAATACTAATCCCATAGAACATGGCAACTTCAAGTATTGTAGAGCCTTCTTCTGCTTGAACCTTCACTCCATCTATAATGAGGTTTACCATCTCACTCACTTCCTATTTAGCCACTATTGCCTCAAATGGGCAAGCATCTCGACAGACGCCGCATCTAATACATTTGGCGGAGTCAATTGTGTGGATCAGGCCATATGCATCGATGGCCTGTTGAGGACAGAGCTTCAAACAAGCACTGCATCCGGTGCATTTGTCTTCAAGGATGACATACGTAATCAGGTCCTTGCAAATACCAGCTGGGCACTTTTTATCTCTGATGTGGGCGTCATATTCATCTCTAAAATACATGAGGGTTGACAAGACTGAATTTGGAGCCGTTTGACCGAGACCGCAAAGAGAAAAGTCTTTGACTATCCTTGCTAAGTCCTGAAGAAGCTCTAGGTCTTCTTCATCTGCTTGGCCCTTAGTTATCTTGGTCACGACCTCAAGCATCCTTTTAATTCCTTCGCGGCAGGGAACACATTTGCCACAAGATTCGTTCTGTAGGAAATCGAGGAAATATCGAGCCACGTCAATCATGCATGTATCTTCGTCCATCACTATCATACCACCGGAGCCCATCATGGAGCCAGCTTCGGTTAACCTTTCAAAGTCGACAGGTAGGTCGAGTAATTCTTCAGGTATGCAGCCACCTGAAGGCCCACCGGTCTGTACAGCCTTAAACTTCTTACCTCCCGTTATTCCTCCGCCTATGTCGTTAATAATCGTCTTAAGGGAGGTCCCCATTTGTATCTCGACGAGACCAATGTTGTTAACTTTTCCAACAAGAGAAAAAACGCCTGTTCCTTTACTCTTCTCCGTTCCAATTTTTGCATACCAGTCTGCGCCATTGTTAATAATCAAAGGCACATTAGCCCATGTCTTAACGTTATTCAGATTGGTTGGTTGATTCCATAGTCCCCGCTCGACTGTGTGAATATATTTTGCTCTGGGCTCGCCCATCTTGCCTTCTATGGAGGCCATCAACGCAGAGGATTCACCGCATACAAACGCACCACCACCCCGATTTATCTTAATGTCGAAGTCAAATCCAGAATTGAATATGTTCTTCTCTAGGAATCCGTATTCTCGTGCTTGGTCTATTGCCGTCTGGAGGGTCTTTAATGCGAGTGGATATTCGGCGCGAACGTATAGATAACCTTGATTCGATCCTATGGCATAGGCTCCTATCATCATCCCTTCGAGAATGCTATGAGGATTCGCTTCCATGAGGCTTCTATCACTGAAGGCGCCTGGATCACCTTCATCGCCGTTTCCAATTACGAACTTAACTTCTCCATAGGCTTCTTTGCATAGCCTCCATTTTCTTCCAGTTGGGAACCCGCCTCCCCCAAGACCGCGTAACCCTGATTTTTCAATGGTATCTATAATTTCCTCGCAAGACATGGTTGTAATAGCTCTTGCAAGAGCTTGATAACCGCCAATAACAATGTAGTCAAGTATATTTGTGGGGTCAATTCGCCCATTGTTAGCAAGAACCAGCCTTATCTGTTTTTTGTAGAAAGGCACTTCATGCTCATACAAGGCTTTTTGACCTGTTGGATCTATGTAAAGAAGACGATCAACGACCTCGCCATTGAGCAGAGTTTTGGAAACGATCTCAGGAACATCGCTCGACTTTACTTTTTGATAAAAGATTTCTCTTGGGCCTATAACGATGACAGGGCCTCTTTCGCAGAAGCCATGACATCCGGTTTGCTTGCAGCCTACCTGAATTTCTAAACCTTGCCTCTCAATTCCATCCTTGAAAGACGTCATAACATCTGCGCTGCCACGCGCTCGGCAACCAGTTCCAAGGCATACTCTTACACAAGGCTTATTGGGATCTCTCTGTTGAAGCAGCGAGTTTCGAAGAGAATCGAGCTCTTGAGAAGTTCTAATCTTTTTCATTCTCACCCTGCACCCGCTTTTAAAAAACTACGAACTTTCGTCGGCGTCATTTTGTCAAAGTAGCGTTCTCCGACAACCATAACTGGAGCCAGCGCACAAGCACCAACACAATGGACCGATTGAAGACTAAATGTGCGATCAGATGTCGTTTCCCCGTCTTTTATACCTAGCTCTTTTTCCACAGCCTCAAGAACTCTGGGAGAACCTCTTAAGTAACAGGCAGTCCCCAAACATACACGAATGAGGTGCTTGCCACGTGGGGTTAGGTGGAATGCATCGTAAAATGAAGCTACACCGTAGACCTGAATCATCGGAACATTAAGTTTCTCAGATGCATGTTTTAACGCCCACGCTGGAAGATAACCATACAAATTTTCAATTTCTTGCAATATCATTATCAGCGCCGACTTTTCATAAGAATGACCTTTGATAATCTCGTCGACCTTGTTGTACTTAGAAGCCCTTCCCGCCAAGTTTCATAACGCCTCTCGGGTCAATTATCTGCTCCATCTGTTGCTGGAAGTGAAGATTTCATGGAGTCTCAGCATCTGAACTTCTGGAAACTCTCTTTATACCCTTGAAGCTTAGGGGCGCCTCTTCAGAACTCTCCTCAGCAAACATTATTTCATACACATCTTTTGAGGCACACTCGGGACACTCCAAAGGTCTATGCCTGCACGTTTGGCAATTTTCTGATTCCATGCCAATTCGAAGACAAAGATCCTCGGTTCCCTCTTTATGCCCAACAACCAATCCAACGAGTTCAATCCATGTGCTTCCGCAGCTGGCACAAGTAACTCTCTTCTTGATCAACTCCCCTTCTCCCTTTCTGTTTTCAATTTCCTTAATGATTTCCGTAATTTTCAAACGATATCCACATCTTAAGTACAGTGACGGCATATTTAACGTTTTTGTTCGCCTAAGGAGCCTCTCTTGTCGACATTTAAAGATGAAAAGCGTCGAAATACTTACCGCGTCGGAAGGAAAGCGACAGCGTCGTGTTCTTCCGACATCATAAGATTTTAAGGCGAAAATAGCATAATATAAGACTATGAACACAGGATTCCAGAATAAGAGGGATACCTTGACCTCGAAAACGAGAATTGATGAGATTGACGTAACCATTATCAGGGCTTTACAGAAAGATGCGCGTGCCAATTTTGCACACATAGCTCGGAACTGTGGCGTGTCAACAGATACAATTAGTAAACGATTCAGAAAGATGAAGAAAGCGGGCATTATCAGAGGGACAACGATACTGCTGAACCCAAAAAGCTTCGGCTATGAGTGCGTTGCGAGCTTAGGGATTGACGTTAGCTATCCACGCTTGAGGGAGGTTGTGGAAATGATACAAAGAATACCAGAAATAGTTTTCACCACTACATCCATGGGCAGATACGACATATTCTGCATCGTAGTTCTTAAGAATGTAGGTCGGCTTAGCCAAGTAAAAGATTTGATAAAGGGACACCCTGTCGTCAGAGAGGTAACAACAAGCATCTGGGTTGATGACGTATTGCTTTGCCCAGAGAATTTTGAATTCACACATCTTAACAGGCGGTGATGGAGATGGATGAAACTGATCTTTCCATAATTAAAAGAATGACTGAAAATGCGCGCGTATCTTTTAGAAAAATCGCGAAGGAACTTGGAGTCTCGCCAGACACTGTAATAAGCAGGTATAAAACGCTGCAAGAAGAAGGTGTAATCCGAGGATCCACTGTAGTAATCAATCCGAAAAATATTGGCTACCATGGCATGGCTGCGTTCATGATAGACACCTCACCGGCACACATTTTGGCAAATGAGACTGCTCCCACCGATTCATCACTAATTTTGGAAAAGTTGATCCAAATGCGAAACATAATCTTAGCTACAAAGACTGTGGGAGACCATGATCTATTGGCTATCGGTGTAGCCAGAGATTTCGAACATTTAATTAAGGTAGGCAATGACATATCCAAAATACCTGGAGTCAAGGACTTGCGCGTATCCTTTTGGGTCGAGAAGGCAGAACTCTGCCCCAAATACTTCATAATTTGAGCCCAAAAGGTATGTGCAGACGATTTATTGATAGGCGCTTTTTGAATGCTGGCGGTATTGCCAGATAGCGTGCGAATATGCCATGTTACTCACAGGATTCCTTGAAAAAGAAAAAAGTAACAAGAGAAACGAAATTTAAACCACAACAGTGGCTTTATTGTAACAAAGTTATCCTATTATACTGTAAGCATTTATTAGCCATCCTGATTTATTATGGCTATAGAGGAGGCTTTTCCATTTGAGTTTTGAGATGTGGGCCGAAAAGTATAGACCTAAAACACTGGATAACATGGTTAATCAGAAAGAGATAGTTGAACGCTTGAAGAGCTTTGTTAAATCAAAGAACGTTCCACATTGTATTTTTGCTGGACCGCCTGGAACTGGAAAGACCACGGCGGCGCTTTGTTTGGCGAGAGACCTCTATGGTGATGCTTATAGAGAACACATTATGGAGTTAAACGCCAGCGATGAGAGGGGAATTAATGTTGTTCGGGAAACTGTGAAAACATTTGCGAGGGTTCGCTCTATTGGTGAAATTCCATTTAAAATAATGATATTGGATGAAGCAGATAACATGACTGCCGATGCTCAGCAAGCGTTGAGGCGAACGATGGAACGTTATACAGAAACGTGTAGATTCATTTTGTGTGCAAATTATAGTGGAAAGATTATAGAGCCTATTCAATCTCGTTGTGCGCCTTTCCGTTTCACTTTTTTGCCAAGGGAGGAACATGATAAATATTTGAAGTATATCGCAGAAAATGAGAGTGTGAAGCTTCTGAAGGATGGGTTGGATGCAGTTTTTGAAGTTTGCAGTGGAGACTTGAGAAGAGCAATAAATACGCTGCAAGCTGCTGCTTCATTGAACAAACCTGTGGATGCGAAAGTTGTCTACTCAATCACTGGGAGGGCTAGCCCAGCTGATGTACAGAAAATGATTGAGGTAGCAATGGAAGGCAACTTTTTGGAAGCAAGAAAACAACTGCGCGACATGATACAAAAATACGGTGTGGCTGGAAGCGACATCATCCGACAAATTCACACAGAAATCTTTAGAGGTGATATCCCTGAACAGTGGAAGATAAAACTGGCTGACATTGTGGGTGAAATAGATTACAGACTTGTCGAGGGCGCTGATCAAGAAGTCCAGCTGAGCGCTCTTTTAGCTAGACTTGTCGAAGCTGGCAATGAATTAGGAAAGACAAAATAGGTGTAGAGGGTTGTATGCTGCTTGGGCAGTTAAGCATAAACCAAAATCCCTAGCGGAGGTTATTGGAAACAAGGAAGCAGTTCAAAAGTTTGTTGACTGGGTGAAGTCTTGGGAGAAGGCCGTCCCGAAAAGAAGGGCTGTTTTCCTTTATGGACCTGCAGGCATTGGTAAAACAGTCACTGTTGAAGCTTTGGCTAATGACTTCCGAATGGAGTTTGTTGAGAAAAACGCAAGCGATTACAGAACAGAAGATGCCATAAACCGTTTTGCGGGTTTAGCTTCGCAATACAGTTCGCTGTTTGGTGGAAGAAGAATAATTCTCTTAGATGAGTTGGATGGGTTAACTGGAACAGCTGATCGGGGCGGAGTGAAAGCAATAACAGATATCGTGAAGACTACTCAATCTCCAATAATCTTGATTGCTAACAACGCCTATGACCCGCGATTCACGAATCTTCGCAACTACTGCCTCCTTATAGAGTTTAAGAAACCTCCAGTCGGCGAAGTTTTGAAACACTTAAAACGTATATGCGAACGTGAAGGAATTCAAGCTGAAGAAACCGCAGTCAAGTTTATTGCTCAACGCTCAGAGGGTGATGTTCGTTCCGCAGTGAATGACCTTCAAGCTCTGGCACAAGGAAAGAGAAGGCTAACTTACGAGGACGTGTCATGGCTTGGCTACCGTGATAGGCAAGACACTATTTTCAATGTGTTAAGGATGATATTATACGGAAGGACTTGCGTCAGCGCAAAACGCGCAGCGGACATGGCTGATGTGGACATTGATATGCTTTTTGAATGGATATACGAAAATGTTCCAGCACATCTGACTGACCCACATGACCTAGCCATGGCCATGGATGCACTCTCAATGGCAGACGTTTATCGCGGCAGGATCCGCTCCACTCAAGACTGGAGCTTCACACGCTACGTAATTGACTATATGACCGCAGGAGTGGCGATGGCCAGGCAAAACACCAGAGTTCATGGTTGGATACCGTTTAAGTTCCCAGATCGCATACAAATGTTATCGAGATCGAAGGCTGAACGGGCAATGCAGTTAAACATAGGACTCAAGATCAAGCGAAAATGCCACATCTCAGCTATCAGAGCCTCAAAAGAAATTCTCCCATATCTGCGAATTATCTTCAAAAATAATGAGGCGATGGCTGCTGGACTTGCAAAATGGCTTGATTTAGACGAGGAAATGGTTGAGTATCTTGTCGGAAGTGAAGAAAAAGCGAAGACTATAACTAAATCGCCTAGTTAAATGCGTTACCCAATCTAGTGAATCTTGCTTCCTTCCGCAATGTCCTTTTCAGGTTGTAGAACTATAACGTTGCCTTTATTGTCTTCGGCGGCTAATATCATGCATTGAGATTCTACGCCCATGAGTTTTCGGCGTTGAAGGTTTAGGATAAAGGCACACTTCTTGCCAGCAAGTTCTTCCGGTTTGTACCACTGTAAAAGTCCAGCAACCGCTTGCCTTTTCTCTGTCCCAAAATCAACAATCATTCTTATGAGATTTCGTGAACCTGGAATCTGATTTGTCTCTATTATCTTTCCAACACGTAAATCCAACTTTTGAAATTCGTCAAATGATATTTCCATCTTTGACAGTCACCATTTTACGATTTTCATGCACTAACTACTATTAACTGTTATTGTGTTTTTCGCTTCTGTTTTATCCTTTCGACTGTTTTTGTTACTCCTTCCCAGCCTTCGACAGCTTTCGAGTGAACTATTTCGAAAGCCTCCTTCGAGGTTAATCTGGGCAGTTCTTCACCAACAGCCTTTCTCGCAAGATGGGTTGCTGCACTTAAGATTTCACCGTTCAGTCGTGAATCTGTTAAGTCCGCTAAATGACAAATCAAAGCTTCAATCGTATGGGGCCTGATTGGGCCATAGTATCCGTGATGGGCAGACACCACATGAACTAACCCTATTGGAAAGCCTCTTCGAACGAGTTCTGAAATTACAATGGATAAGTGATCTAAGTAGTCAGCCAAACCTGTTGGACTGTAGCTTCCGTTTTCATTCACAGCGTAAGTGGCGGGCTTGAAAATGTCATGCAACAAAACGCCCGCTATAACAAGGTCGCGATTCACTTTTCCATGGTAAACCTTTTCCACAGAGTTACACATTGCCAATGCGAGGTTTGCTGTTGAAACAACATGCTCGATATAACCGCCCGGGTAGCAATGGTGATGTGACAACCCGGCTGGCGAAACATCAAGTTGTAAACCGGAATATTTTTTTCCGTTTATTTCAAATGTTGGATCTTCCAGCAGCTCAATAACCTTTTTTCGAAGGCTCTCCTCACGAATCTTGTCGGCCAACACTCTGAGTTTAGGATTGAGCAAATTTGGCTTCACTCCTCACTTAGCGGTTGTCTTTTCTCCCTATTTGCCTTTTCTGAAAATTATTGTGGACTATGACCCAGCCCAAAGAACAATTCTAATCGGATTAAAAGTAAAGTGCTTTCCACAATTGAGAGAGAAACTTTCTAGAAAACTATAAATTGAAGGGCGAATCATGACCAGGCACTATTATCTTTGGTTTGAAGCTTTCAATCCTATCCATCATTTTGAATATTTGCTCTTTATTTGGTTCCCATTCGGGTAGCCTTCTCTCTAGGAAATGTTCTTTTGCCATTATTCTATCACCTGCTATAGCAACTAGTCCTTGTGGAGTATTAGCCATCACGGTGACGCTGCCCGGCGTGTGTCCAGGAGTTTCAATTATCGAAACGTCATCTGTTACCTGAGTGTTGCCTTTTATTTCTCTAACTTCCATGGGTGCAATGTAGGCTCGCATTATCTCGGTAAGATTGCGAGACTTTATTTCATTCTTATGAATTAAGAGAGGTTTTCCGCGAAAGATGAAGTTGCTACCTACATGGTCGCTATGCAAATGCGTGTTGGCAACACAACTAACATCTTCAACCCTCAATTTAAGCTGAGCAAGCCTAGCTTTCAGCGCGCCCGAACCGCCTATCTGAGGAGAACCTGGGTCAACAATTAAAATGGAATTTCCATTCTTAATAAGCGAAGTCGTACATGACCCAACTATGGACCAGCAATTACCAAAAGTTTTATCGTGTGCTGTTATGTTATCAAAAAACGCCGCTTCTGCAAAAGCATTCTTAGATGATATTAGAACAGCATTACCTTCGTAAAACATGACTCTATATTCAAACGGATAAAAAAGAACATGAAATTCTGCCATACGACATTCCCCCTTCTTATCTTCTCCCATTTAGAATAAAACAATTTTTATGTCCGGACCGTTGTCTAGTGTATTAACCGCTATTGTTCTAGACCAGGATATTTGGTATCCAGAAGCTCTAATATTCCTTGAACTGTTTTTTCGCTTAATCCTTTAACAGAAAATAGGTCCCTTTTCGGCGCTTGAAAGCCACTCCTAACACTCCCAAACTTTCTGAGTAGGAATTCGGCTCTTTCAGGACCTATTTTTGGTAAACTTTGCACCGTCAATAGTTGCCTTTGCTTCATCGTGTAAGTCTTAGGCTTGTGTTTCACAGTTATTTTCCTTTTCTGTTCTTGTTGCAGTTTTTCGGCCAAGTTGCGAAGAAACATGGCTGTGTTTCGCTCATTTGGAGTAAATATCAGGGAAATGTGATGATCAGCCATAATTTTTGTGATAGCGCCCCAAAACACCATGGGATTGCGGATAGACTTCAAAGCCCGAACTAAGTCGCCTTCAACCAATAGAAATGGGTTCTCATAGGCTTCAACTAGCCTTTCAACCTGCTCAAAAAGTCTGCCATCGAATATCGAGCGGAAGAAGTCACGCAGTTCCTTTCTTTCAACTGCATAATCTTGTGAAACCACAAAGTCAGCAGGGGATAAAGTCTTTTCAACAACTTCACACCCGAGTTCAACTAGTGATTTTTTGACATCTAAACTTTCGCGAGTGTCTGCAAATATTAGAGGTTTGAAAGTCTTAGACACATTAAGCACCTAAGATGTCAATGATTTGTGTTGTACTTAAATTTGAAGTGCCTCGGTGAAATTGTGAATGATAAGCTTCTTTTATTGCAGAAGCTCTTTCTTGGAATAGAGTGGTTGATTTGGAATTCTATGTAGGTACTTCGGGCTGGTTTTACTTATGGAACGAGAAAAGAAATTTTGATTGGTATGTTGTGAATTCAGGCTTGAATGCTGTTGAGTTGAACGCAAGTTTTTATCGTTTTCCCTTCCCCAGCATGGTCAGATCGTGGGCCAAGAAGGGTAAAGGTTTGAGATGGTCGGTTAAGGTTAACCGTTTAATAACGCATACTTTAAAGTTCAGCGATAGGGCATTGCAGTCATGGGTGAAGTTTCA
>Ga0315308_1000533_pt1 | contig 21261 bp, 19 predicted proteins | sample TDP3_MG_FD_203078 | JGI IMG/M metagenome (GOLD analysis project Ga0315308, IMG submission 203078) | Freshwater sediment microbial communities from Lake Towuti, South Sulawesi, Indonesia - TDP3 | ecosystem: Environmental > Aquatic > Freshwater > Lake > Sediment | place: Indonesia: South Sulawesi... | reverse complement strand
TTGCCGTTGACGTTAACACCACCCTCACCATAAAGTTCTAATAAATAGGAGTAGCGGCGCGAAGCTCCGCGATGAAGTTTGGAATACCGCGAAGCCTTGCTTCGCTACTCCTGAAACATAATCCTTTCAGTAATATTCCCGCCTCAGGCAAAAATTTTTAGAAAAAGCTTGACAAAACAATGGCTTATTATTAAAATATACAAAAATTTAAATATTAAAATTTTACTATAAGGAGCGGGATATGGAAGATTTGATGTTTCTGGGTCTATTGCAGGAAGGTCCGAAACACGGCTATGAAATAAAAAAAGAGATTGATGGCGTGGTAAGTCAATTTACGGGTATCGATCTCAAATCTATTTACTATCCGTTGAAAAGGCTAGAAGAGAAAGGAATGGTCTCTAAGAGTGTGAGAAGAGCAGGAAGGCGTCCCGAGAGGTATATTTACAAGATTACCAAAAAAGGGAAAGAAGAGTTTGCTAAATTGCTTAATAAGAATTTTCTCATTATTCAAAGGCCGTATTTGAATATAGACCTATCACTCTACTTTCTCCAATATGTAGACCCGAAGGTAGTTAAAAGGAGACTGGAAAACAGACTAAATGGGTTGAGAAAAATCAAAGCCTGGGCAGAGGAGAGAGAAAGGACCCTTCAGAGAGAGAAAGCACTCTACCATATGATTGCCATTACGGAGCATTCTCTTGAGATTGTGAAGTCGGAAATCAGATTCACGGAGAGATTGATAAAACAATTTGCCTAAGTAAGTTCCCTCTCTCCTGGTGGAGAGGGTAAGGCCTGCCCGTGCTTGGCATGAGCCACGGCCAGGGGTGAGGAGGCAAGAAGTCAGGGGGAGAACGGTTGAATAATTTTTCCAAGTTTTTTGCCGGATTTGTTATTAGACACAGGGTAGTATTTATCCTCATTTCTATAGGCTTGACTGTTCTATTTGCGTATCAACTAAAACATTTGACCCTTCAGACCAATTTGGGTGATTTTGCTCCCCAGAAGCATCCTTACCTTGCGGTTCAAAGACAACTGACCCGTATCTTCGGTGGATTGAATCAAATTTCTATCGCCATTGTGGTGAAAGATAGCGATATATTCAATCATTCTACGCTTAGCAAAGTCCATAAAATTACAAATAAATTATACCTTCTTGACGGAATAAACGCTGGTAGAGTTGTTTCCCTTTCAGCGAGGAAAATCAAGAATGTCAAGGCGACTGCCGAGGGATTTAGAGCGGACAGACTTATGAGGTACCCGCCGCAGTCGGCTGAAGAAATCAATAGACTGAGGATGGCTATTGTCAGGAATCCTATGATTTATGGCCCCATTGTCTCCAAAGATTTCAAAGGCACGCTGATTCAGGCTGACTTTGAATCCGATGTTCCTTCGAGAAGAATCTTTCGCCAAGTCCAGGAGATTATAAAAGAAGAGAAGGATTCCAATAACGAGATATATATTGGGGGAAGGCCGATACTGGAAGGGTGGCTCGATTTATATGTTCCCAAAATGGGGAAAATTTTTCTGGGAACGCTAATTGTAATGATTCTAATCTTATACATTGCTTTCAGGTCCAAAAGAGGAGTTTTCCTCCCACTTGCTTCCAGTTTAATGGCTACCGTATGGGGACTGGGCATACTTACTCTTTGCGGATACAAGCTTGGTCCTACGACGATACTTACTCCCTTCCTGATACTGACGCTGGGTATAAGCCATTCCGTTCAGTTTATGAAGCGATATTATGAAGACGAATTGAGGCATCTCTCCAGCAAAGAGGCTTCTCAGGAGACATTACAGTCTCTTCTTGTTCCTGCCTCTACATCTCTTCTTACCGATGGATTAGGATTTCTATCTCTGCTTATAGTTCCTCTGGCAATGATTAGAAGTATGGCTCTAGCCGCAGGAGCGGGGGTATTGAGTATCTTCTTCACTACCGTAGCCTTTATACCCTCGGTTCTTTCTTTTCTTCCTTCTCCCCAAAGAAACGAGGTCGAGCGAGAAGAAAGATTCAATTTTCTTAACAGGATTTTGGAAAAGGTATCTTCTTTGGCTCTGCACCGCATTTCCAGATGGGCAGTAGTGGGCGTTTTCCTAATTCTGGTGGTGGTGGGAACTATGGGTGCTTCCAGAATCGTAGTGGGGGATAATGAGCCCGGTTCAGCATCCCTGTATAGTGATTCTCCTTACAATGTTGCCGAGAAAATGATAAGCGATAAATTTGCTGGGTCCAGTCCCTATTATGTGTTAATTGAAGGTGGAAAAGAAGAGGCTCTCGTAGATTCGGAAATACTTTTGGAAATGGACTCGCTGGCGAGTCACCTGAAGGAGAAAGTGCCTGAAGCGGGGTCTTCTCTTTCTTTGGTGGATTATATTAAGGGCCTTAACTTTGCGATGTTTGGTGGTGACCCGAGGTACCTGAGAGTCCCCGAAAATAGCAAAACTATAGGAGAATATTTATTTCTCTATTCCATTACTGCATTTCCAGGCGATTTTGACCCTGTAGTCAGCCCGGACTATAGGTATGCCAACATTAAATTTGATATAAGAGACCATAAGGCAGGAACGATAGAAAGACTCCTGGCGGCGACTGGAGAATGGGTGGAGAGAAATCACAAGAACCAGAACTTTAGAATTAGCTATCCCGGAGGTGACGTCGGGATTTTGGCAGCAATAAATGAGATTATCAGAAAGGTTTTGCCCCGAAATATCCTCCAGCTTTCTTCAATAGTATTTATCTGTATCTGGGTGGCTTATGGTTCCTATGTTGCCGGGATTCTCCTTATGATACCCCTTATTCTGGGTGTAGTCTTGACTTTCGGAACTCTCGGCCTTCTTGGGGTTAGTTTAACAGTGGAGACATTGCCCGTAGCAGCTCTGGGAATAGGGTTAGGAGTAGATTATGGAATATATGTCACCAGCCGCCTTCGCCAGGAATTTAAACAGGGATTGCTTCTCAATAGAGCAATTTATACTTCTCTGGAGACTTCGGGGAAAGCCGTATTTTTTACTGGAGCAACAGTGGCTCTGGGAGTATTCTCCTGGGCCTTTTCCTCTATTCGCCTCCAGGCGAGATTGGGGATTATTCTTGGGGCACTCCTTATTTTGAATATGCTTGGCGCATTAATTCTTCTTCCCGTTCTGATTTCTATTTTCAAGCCAAAATTTATAAGTCCCCCTCACCCTAACCCTCTCCCCCAAGGAGAGAGGGAGTAATAAGGCGAATTCTCTCCCTGGAAGAGACAGAGGAGAGGGATTGAAAGGAGGGTCGCTGTTCCGACGAATAAGGAGGAACGATTTAGCGACGCCTGCGAGTCGGTGAGCAGGCAGGTCACCAACTGGAACGAAGTGGAAGGAGGTGAAATAAAAAGAGACAAAGTGGTTGTTTTTGTAAATCAATCGACAAGAAAGGAGATGAATGATGAAGTTATTGAAGTTTTTGTTTCTGATTTGCGGGGTGTTGGCGTTTTTGACCCGTATCGGTGTTGCCATTGACAAGCCCTATGAAGGAATTTCCACTGACGAGTTAATGAAGATAAAGTATTACATTAAGTACACCAAGTTTGCTCAGGATTACCAGAGTACGGGTGATGTGTGGCTGATTGGTAAGGGCGGTTTTAAGAGACACAGGAAATTCTTGCGGGCGCGCATCATTTTGAATAGAGAGAGCGATGGGATAGACTATAAAGATATGGTGGTATTCACCGATCCGGGGAGCGTTAAAGGTCTAGCAATCTTAACCTGGACTTACATCGACCCGAAAAAGGAACAGGATGGCTGGCTGTGGCTTCCCAGTTTGAGAAAGATAAGGAGAATCTCTCAGTCGCAGGCAGATGATTCCTTTTTGGGAAGCGATTTTACTACTGAAGAGATTACCATCCGCAGGTGGGAGGACGAAACTTATGAGATAATTGGAGAGGAGAAATTTAAAGGTTACCAGTGTGAGTTTGACGGAAAGACCTATTATGAGGGTCTGGATTGTTATATAGTTGAAGCAAAACCAAAGAGAAAAGATTGGTACTATTCAAAAAGGATTGTCTGGGTAGATAAGAATACAGGGGCCAGTATCTTTGATGAGATTTATGACCCCGCGGGCAGAAAGGCAAGGACAATCTTTAGAGAATATCAAGAGTACCCTAAGGGGTACTTGCCGCAGACATTGCTTGAGTGTAAGAATTTGAGAACCGGGCATAGAACAGCGGTTACATTTGATGAGATAAAATTTGATTCAGGATTACAGGAAGGATTCTTTACCGAAAAGACCTTGATGAGAACTAAATGGTAAGGTTAAGAGCGCAAAACGCCTGAAGAGACCGTTTTGGTCTACAGGGTAGACACTCAAGTTTTAAGGAGGGAGAACGATGGTGCAAAGAATTACTAGATTTTTGGTTATCTGGGCTGTGCTTTTGGTGGTATCTTCGGCTTATGGTATTGATGTCTCTGAAAATGTTACGGTATCAGGGATAATCAAAAATGAGACAGCGAGCCATCTAAAAATGGATGAGTTTATGAAGATTGAAAACACAGTCCAGATGGGAATAGAATATAGGCCAACAGATTATTTACATCTATTTGGACTTTTCAGGTTTTTCTATGATGGTGTCTTTGACGCCGAAGAACAATATGAACCTGTGAAAAGTCAACTCTATCGGACAGATGTTACCAATGACTGGCTCAGGGAGTTGTATGTTGATTTGCTCTCTAACAGGTTGGACCTCAGAATAGGGAGACAGCAGGTGGTATGGGGAACTGCCGACGGCGTGAAGATACTGGATGCGGTAAATGCTACTGATATGAGAGAGTTCACTCTGGATGATTATGCTGATAGTCGCATACCTCTGTGGATGCTGAAGTTGGAGTATGCGCCAACGCTTAATGGGACTGCTCAGTTCCTCTTTATTCCAGATTTCCAAGCCAACTACATTCCACCTTTAGGCGCTCCGTTTACTTTTGGGGCATCAAAGCTGGGAGAACAGGGCGTGGACTACCTTCAGAGTCTTGGTGTGACCGTGTCGCGCCACGAAGATGTAAAGCCAGACCCTTGGAAAGATTTGTCGGATAGCACCATTGGTTTTCGCTGGCTCGATGTAGTGGGAGGATTTGAATATACTCTCAATTTTCTGTATGGATTCTACCTTTCGGGAGCCAATTATTCCTGGTGGGAACCCCCTTTAACGGGGCCGCCTATTCCGGGCGTCAACACCTTGAATCTTGAGAAAAGGTATGAGCGGATATATCTATACGGAGCTTCGTTCACCAAAGCCCTGGCTAAAGGGGCTCTTTCCGGATTGACCCTAAGGGGCGAATTTGCTTATATTCAAGATGTTCCTACATACTATGATGGACCTCTTGGAGTCGCAGTGACGAAAATGGACAACTTTAACTATGTCCTGGGATTTGATAAATATCTGGTGACAAACTGGTCTACCAGCCTGCAGTTTATTCAGCTGATTACATCTGAGAAAGATTATCAGGGCTACACTCTTCTGTTTGGACCAACTTTGGGTCAAATGGACCAGGTGACTACCATGTTAAGTCTCAAGGTTTCCACAGACCTTATGCATGAGAGGCTCAAGCCAGAGGTATTAATTATCTACGGATTTGATAATGATTGGAAGATAAGCCCCAGGGTCCAGTTTGAAATTCTGAATAGCCTCGTGGCAGTTGCCGGTGTCCATATCTTTGAAGGTAAACCAGAGAATCTTTACGGGCAGTTTGATGACCGAGACGAGCTATTTTTTGAATTGAGGTTCGGATTCTAGGATAGGGACAGGATAGGGACAGCGACCATTTATAAATTTCAAATTTCAGATTTCAAATTTCAGATTACGGGCGCAAGGCCCTACACTACAAAAAAGAGAGGAGGGAGAAAATGAATGTAGGAAAAGTTTTGGAAGAGAGTGTTGGTAGGTTTGAGGACAAAATAGCCTTATTCTTTGAGGACGAAGAACTCACTTTTCGAGAGCTCAACCACCTGGTGAACAATCTTTCCGCAGGTCTAATTGGAGAGGGTGTGAAGAAGGGTGACTGCGTGGTCACTTTCCTGCCAGATGCAATGGAGATTGCTTTGAGTTATTATGCTATTCTGAAAATTGGCGCTATTCATGCTCCACTCGATATGCGGCTAAAAGAAGAGGAAGTGAAGCTAATCTTCGACGACGCTAAGCCGGTGGCGGTTATTACTATCAGCCAATTTCAGGATATGTTTCTCTCAGTGAAAAGAGAAATTCCCAGTCTAAGAAGTATTATAGTGGTGGGAGAAGAAGTAAAGGAGGATTGCATATCTTTCAATGAGATGAAGAACAGAATTTCATCTCGGGTTATTCCTGTGGAAGTTGATGATGAGGATGTGGCGCTCTATCTCTATACTTCAGGGACAACCGCCAGGCCGAAGGGAGTAATGGTGACTTTCGGCAACCTGGACTGGTTTCCCCGAGATATGCATGCTGTTTGGAAAACTAATGAGAATGATGTCCATATGCTCTCCTTACCTGCCTCCCATATTAGTGGACCTATTCTTTTCAATCAGACGATTGTCATGGGCGTCGCCACTTCAATTCTGGGAGCTTTCAATCCCAGGAAGTGGCTCGAGACCATAGAGAAGCATCGCGTGACCATTATCCATTTCGTGCCGCCAATGGCAAATGCCTTGATACAGCTAAATGAGTTTGATAAGTATGACCTGTCCAGCTTGAGGGCCTTGGCCCTTATGGGTGCATATTCCACCCCGGGGCTGGTCAAAGAAATCGGGGAAAAATTAGGACTGAGAAGAGGCTGCCAGGGTTACGGATTAACCGAGACTTCGCCCTTACTTACTCTTGAGTCAATTGACAGCGATGCTCCTTTTGGAAATATTGGCAAGCCGTTGCCAGGAAAGGAAGTGAAGATAGTGGATGAGGACGGAGACGAAGTTCCCGTGGGAGAGGTTGGCGAAATAGTTACCCGCGGTTCACACGTGATGAAAGGCTATCACAATGACCCTGAAGCCACCCGGGAAAGAATAAAGAATGGCTGGCTACATACGGGCGATTTAGCGAGGAGAGATGAAGAAGGGTATATCTACATCGTGGGAAGGACACAGGACAGGATAAATGTTGGAGGATTGATGGTTTATGTCTCCGAGGTTGAGGATGTCCTTCACGAGCACCCCAAGATAAAAGAAGTGGCGGTGGTAAGTGCTCCTGACCCGAAGAGGGGAGAAAAAGTGAGAGCAGTTATTGCCCTGAAAGAAGGAACAGAAGCTTCGGAAAAAGAGATAATTGATTATTGTCGTGAAAGGATGGCAGACTATAAAGTTCCCAAGGAGGTAGAATTCAGAGAAAGTCTTCCCAAGACGAGGACAGGAAAGATAGCCAGGGGAGAATTAGCGAGAAGCAGCTCCTGAGATTCAGGTTTCGGAGAATTGTCTAATTCATAGAAAGACCGCTAGCTACTAATTGCTTGAGCGGTCTTTTCCTTGTAAAGGGTAAAGAAAAAACTATTGAAAAAATAGATTAGAAGATATATTATTTGAAAACATCACCCCAATCTTTGATACGCACAAATTGAATTTGTGCCCCGATTCATCGGGGCACGATTTAAATCGTGAAGAAAATGGGAGATATTTTGGCTACTTTCTGGGAACTTATTTTGAATTTTTTCTTTCCCCTTCAGTGCGTTATCTGTGGGAAGTTACTCACACCCGACCACAAAGAGCGCGTCTGTGAATATTGCTGGCGCAAGATTATCTATCTCAACCGTCCAATTGATATCAGGTTATCTTTAGAGAGGGTATGGTCAGTGGGAGTATATGATGGCGTGTTGAAGGAGTTAATTCTTCAGTTCAAATATAAGGAAAAGAAATATTTGGCCAATCCCCTGGGGAAGCTCCTGGCCGATTTTGCGGGAAACAACCTGAAAGAGGAGAACTTCGATTACATTGTTCCCATACCACTGGAGAGGAGCAGGCAGAGGAAGAGAGGTTTTAACCAGGCAGAACTTCTAGCCGAAATTCTGGGAGAAGCAGTAAACAAACCAGTACTGACCCACTTGGTGAAAAGAAGAAAGAAGACGAAGCCCCAGTTTGGGCTCTCCAGGAGCGAGAGATTTGAAAACCTCTCTGGCGCTTTTGAAATCTCCAAGTCAGTGGAAGCCGATGGTCCACCGATTGCGGGCAAGACAATTCTCCTTTTAGACGACCTGGCAACCACAGGTGTTACTCTGGACGAGTGCGCCAAAGTGCTGAAAATGGCGGGAGTGCATGAGGTTTATGGATTGGTCTTGGCCCATGGGCTATGAAGTGAGCCCAATCGGATGTGGTTACGCAACCTGCCCCATCCCGCCCCGTCCCGTTAGGACTGGCCTTTGGCGGGGTCGCTTGCGGGATTGGACCCCTCGACTTGTCGGGGGAAGCCTTGCGAAAGGTTGCGGCTACTCTAAAAAACTCTTGACTTTGCTGGTTGAATTTATATAATAACTTGTACTGGACAGAGAATTCCAAGGAAAGGGGCAAACATATATGGCAACAAAAGTGGCTATTAATGGATTTGGGAGGATTGGAAGGCTGGTGCTTAGAGCAGCGATTGCTGAAGGCGTAAAGGGACTAGATTTTGTGGCGGTCAACGATTTGACCGATGCAAAGACTCTGGCGCACCTATTTAAGTACGATTCAACTTTTGGGATTTACGGGGGCAAAGCGGAAGCAAAGGATACCTCGATTTTGATAGATGGTAAAGAGATAAAAGTGCTTTCGCAGAAGGACCCGAGCCAGTTGCCCTGGAGAGAGATGGGTGTAGATTTTGTCATAGAGTCGACCGGGAAATTTACTGACGCAGAAAAGGCAAAGGCGCATTTGACAGCAGGAGCGAGGAAGATAGTGATTACTGCTCCGGCAAAAGGAGATGTATTTACTGTGGTTATGGGCGTAAATGAAGATAGATACGATAGTTCCAAACACGACATCGTGTCTAACGCTTCCTGCACCACAAACTGCCTGGCGCCAATGGCGAAGATTCTCCTGGATAAGTTCGGGATTGAACGGGGTTTAATGACTACAATCCATTCTATTACTAATGACCAGGTTACCCTGGATTTTCCCCACAAGGACTTGCGTCGCGCTCGTGCAGCTACTCTCTCTATGATTCCCACAACTACCGGGGCGGCAAAGGCCATATGGCTTGTTATACCCGAGCTGAAGGGCAAGATGGATGGCATGGCAATACGGGTCCCCACGCCTAATGTCTCCCTCACAGACCTGGTTGTTGAGGTAAAAAGAGAGACCACTGTGGAGGAGGTGAACAGGGTTTTCCAGGAAGCCTCCCGGGGGAAGTTTAGTAAATATGTGGAATATACCGAGGAGCCGCTGGTATCCCGCGATTTCTACGGAAACAATAAGTCTGCCATTGTCGATGGACTTTCCACGAGAGTTATAGAAGGGAAGATGGTTAAGGTTCTCGCCTGGTACGATAATGAATGGGCCTACTCCTGTAGAGTAAATGACCTGGTTACCTATATGGCGGAGGTAGAAGCCAAGAAAGGAGCTAAGGAAAGAGTGGTAACACGATAAAGTAAGGGCCGCGTTTCAAGCCCCCAAGGCCGGAGTTCCGGGCCGTCTACCGAAAGGGTAAGATTATGGAAAAATTGTCAATTTCTGACTTGGAGATAGAAGGAAGGAAAGTTTTAATTCGTTGCGATTTCAATGTTCCCTTGGATGAGCGAGGCAGGATCGTAGACGACACTCGAATCAAGGCGGCTTTACCTACAATAAGATACGCTCTGGGAAGAGACTGCGCAGTTATCCTGATGTCCCATCTGGGCCGACCTAAGAGTAAAGTAGAGCCTAAATTGAGCTTAAAGCCAGTCGCCCCAAGGTTGGGGGAGCTTTTGAATCTAAATGTTGTTATGGCGCCAGATTGCATCGGTCCTGGTGTGGAAAAAATGGCTAGAGAATTGAAAAGGGGAGAAGTTCTGCTTTTAGAGAATTTGAGATTCCATCCGGGGGAAGAAGCAAATGATGAAAAGTTTGCCCGGCAGCTGGCTTCGCTTGCCGATGTATTTGTTCAGGACGCCTTTGGAACTGTCCATAGGGCACATGCTTCCACAGCTGGAGTGCCCAGGTATTTGCCTTCTGGCGCTGGCTTTCTATTGCAGAAGGAGATAAAATATTTAAAGCAGGCTTTGGAAGAGCCAGAAAAGCCTTTCTTGGCTATTCTGGGAGGAGCTAAAATATCAACCAAAATCGGAGTGATAAAGAATCTGCTACCCAAAGTAGATTCCTTGATTTTGGGCGGTGCTATGGCCTATACTTTCTTGAGAGCAGAGGAGATAAGTACGGGCAGTTCGATGGTGGAGGAAAGCGAAATCGCTACAGCGGGAGAAATATTGAAGCAGGCTTCAAGAGAGGAAGTAACAGTCCTATTACCTTTAGACCATGTCGTTGCCAAACGGGCTTCCGAAGACGCCGAAAGTAAGGAAATCTCGGAAGTCTCCATTCCCGAAGGCTGGGTAGGAGTAGATATTGGTTCCTTTTCTATCAAGAGGTTCTCTTCTGCAGTCAAGTCTTCCCGAACCATACTATGGAATGGGCCAATGGGCATCTTCGAAATAGACAAGTTCAGTAAAGGCACGAAGGCAATCGCTCAGGCGATTGCTGAAGCCACCAAAAAAGGTAGCGTATCAATTGTGGGTGGAGGAGATTCCGTTGCCGCCGTTACCAAGTTTGGACTCGAGGATAATATGTCCCATATTTCCACTGGAGGTGGAGCAGCCCTGGAGTTTCTGGAAGGAAAGGAGTTGCCCGGAATAGCAGCCTTGAAGGATAAGTGAGGAAATAGAATATGATATCCTTGATACTCATAGTCCATATTATTGTCTCGGTCTGTTTGATTCTGATTGTACTCTTGCAGGTAGGGAAAGGTGCCAGTTTATCCAGACTGTTTGGAGGCGGGGGCACTGAAGCGATTTTCGGTGGCGGCGGAGGAGATATTTTCTTGAAAAAATTGACCGTAATCTTCGCTATTCTCTTTCTGTTTACTTCTTTGACCTTGACCGTAATTTCTGCTCGTAGGCCATTGAGCACAATTATTTATAAGAGGCCCTCCGTTCCAGCAGCAGTACCAGAAGAAGCGGGAGAGGAGAAAGCCGGCCCAGAAGTGCCACCCATCGAGTCTCAGACGCCTGAACTACCAAAATGAGCCCAGCCTAAATAAGCAAAGAAGCCCTCGAAGCAAGAATAGAATATAGCAGTCTTTGATACTTTCGTTCTTTCCAGGTTTCCTTATCGGGCAGGTGGCGGAATTGGTATACGCGTACGTTTGAGGGGCGTATGGGGTAACCCGTGCGGGTTCAAGTCCCGCCCTGCCCACCAAATAACCATATTTTTTGCGGGCGTAGTTCAGCTGGTAGAACATTTGCTTGCCAAGCAAAAGGTCGTGGGTTCGAGACCCATCGCCCGCTTTTTAATTCGGTCAGTCATATTTATATTTAACAAGAAATAACCGTCCCTTGTAGCAGCGAACCTCCTTGACTATGCTATCTCAATTCTTTTCTTGACCTTTCATCGAGGAAATTATAAAATAAAAAAGTATGTGGGAAAGGATTTAACTTTCAATGTAGAGGTTGTTGGTATTAAGTGATTTGGAGGAGGTGAGAATGAATATCTATGTAGGCAATTTGTCGCGTGATGTCACTGAAGAAGATTTGCGACAAGCTTTCGAAGCCTTTGGGAAGGTCGAAACCGTCACTCTTATTAAGGACAAGTTCAGTGGCGAATCAAGAGGGTTCGGATTCGTGGAAATGCCGGCTAAAGCTGAAGCCCAGTCCGCGATTGCTGGTCTGAATGGCAAGGACTTAAAGGGACGACCACTTAACGTCAATGAAGCTCGCCCTCGCCCCGAAGGCCGTCGAGGTGGAGGAGGAAGACGAGGTGGTGGGCGGCGCTTCTGGTAAGTGGCATTTGGACATAATCTCTTTTAGATTTCGTAAGTGCAGGGTGAAGTAGTAAATAGAGTCCAAAAAGCACCGAAATCGTTCGGGAAATGTCACTGGGAAAAAGCGCATTTTGAAGTTGGCGCGGTACCCAAGTGGCTAAGGGAGAGGTCTGCAAAACCTTTATTCGACGGTTCGAATCCGTCCCGCGCCTCCAAAAGTTCTGGAGTTCCCCGATGAAGTCTGGGAAGCGATATACCTCCTTTTCGGGGGGACTCCTAAATGGTCGCTGTCCCTATTTAATACGGGAGGACTCCAAAAAATGGTCGCTGTCCCTATTTAGTGTTCCCTTTTATGGGCGGTTAGCTCAGGTGGTTAGAGTGCATGGTTGACATCCATGAGGTCACTGGTTCAAGTCCAGTACCGCCCATTTATAATTTTAGGAGCATGAATTTTGAGTAAGAGAGAAAAAATGGAGAAAGTGGCTGGTAGAGGTAAGAAATCTGGAGAAGATCTGGAGAAGTTGCGCCATTCCTGTTCCCACATTATGGCGCATGCGGTTTCGCAACTCTTTCCCGATGTGAAGCTCGCTATCGGCCCGTCCATTGCTGACGGTTTCTACTATGATTTTGACAAGAAAGAGCCTTTCACTCCACAGGATTTAGAAAAAATCACCAGGAAAATGGGGGAAATTATTAAGAAGAATTATCCTTTCATCCGTTCGGAAAAATCGAAAAAAGAGGCCTTAGAATTCTTTCGCGAGCGAGGAGAAAAATATAAGGTAGAACTGATTCAGGAGATGAACGATGAGAAGGTAACTCTATACGAGCAGGGAGGATTTATTGACCTCTGCCGCGGTCCCCATATGAAGTCCACAGGTGAGGTAAAATATTTTCAGCTGTTGAGCATTGCTGGCGCTTACTGGCGAGGCGATGAGAAGAGGGAGAGGCTGCAGAGGATTTATGGGACAGCATTTTTTACCAGAGAGGAGCTGGATAATTATCTACATTTGCTGGAGGAAGCTAAGAAGAGGGACCATCGCAAATTAGGGGTTGAGCTTGACCTGTTTAGTGTGCACGAGGAAGCGGGTGCTGGGCTTATATACTGGCATCCTAAGGGCGCGCTTATCAGGAAGATAATTGAAGACTTCTGGGAAAAGGAACATCTGAGGAACGAATACGAGCTCGTGAATATTCCTCACATTGCCAGAATAGATTTGTGGGAAACTTCCGGCCATACGAATTTCTATCAAGAATATATGTATTCGCCTATGGACATTGAGGGGAAAGGGTATATAATTAAACCGATGAATTGCCCGGGGCACATATTGATTTATAAGACTAAGGTGAGAAGCTATCGTGACCTGCCAATTCGTTGGGCAGAGCTCGGGACGGTCTATCGCTATGAGCGCTCAGGAGTCCTCCACGGCCTGATGCGGGTGCGGGGGTTCACTCAAGACGACGCCCATATTTTCTGTCGTCCTGAGCAGTTAGAAGACGAGATTATTGGCGTGATTAATTTTGTTCTTTTCATGTTGAAGACATTTGGCTTTTCCGATTATGATGTTGCTTTGAGTACGCGACCAGAAAAATATGTGGGCACTCTGGAAAGCTGGGAAAAGGCTACAACGGCGTTAAAAAATGCATTAGAGAAAACGCGGCTTTCTTATGTAATCAGCCTAGGCGAGGGGGTCTTCTATGGGCCGAAAATAGATATAAAAATAAAGGATTCGTTAGGTCGTGCCTGGCAATGTTCCACAATTCAGGTGGACTTTAACCTTCCCGAGAGGTTTGATATTACTTTTGTGGATCCTGAGGGTCGGCGTAACCGGCCGATAATGATTCATCGGGCACTATTGGGCTCTTTGGAAAGGTTCTTCGGTGTCCTGATAGAGCATTACGGGGGCGCTTTTCCCGTCTGGCTCGCTCCGGTGCAGGCAACGGTTCTGACTATTACAGATGCACAGATAGATTACGGCCGTGAAGTCTACAGTCGCTTGAAAGAAAAGTCAATAAGAGTGGAAGCGAATTTTGATAATGAGAAGATAGATAAAAAAATTCGTGATGCACAGGTTCAGAAGATTCCATACATGTTAATTGTGGGAAATAGAGAAGTGGAATCAGGGACGGTTTCTGTGAGAAGGAGAGACCAGAAAGACCTGGGACCGGTTAAGATTGGCCAATTTATTGAAGACATAATGAAAGAGATTGAGACCAAAAGATAAACCTGAAGGGCTACACTACGAATACACAAACATTACGCCCATAAAGGGCTACACTACGAATACACGAACATTACGCCCATAAAGGGCTACAGTACATTTCCAAAGGCGAGCGAGGATGGCTAAAATTACTTTTGTTCAACCCAGAGCGAATTTCAATGCCTATGGTTTGGCCAGGGTGCCTCCCCTGGGCGCTTTCTATCTGGGCACAATTCTAAGAAGAGAAGGATATGACGTCTCGGTGGTCTCGGAAGATTTCGGGAAAGTGTATGACGAAATTACGGGAAGACTTGATAAGGAACTCTTGAACTCCGAGGTGGTGGGATTTTCCACTATGACCTGTACGGCACAGAGAGCTTATTCTATTGCTGATGCCCTTAAGAACGCGAAACCTAATGTGAAAGTAATTATGGGCGGTCCTCATGCCACCTTTATGGCTGAGGAAGCGCTGGAACATGCCGACATAGTTGTAAGAGGAGAAGGAGAAAAGGTAATCTCTGATGTGGTAAATGGAAGGAAAGAGAGCTGCCGCATAGTTCAGGGCGTTCCTGTAGAAGAGATGGACAGGCTCCCCTTCCCGGATTTAGGACTTTTACACAAGGGTAAGGAAAAACTCAAATATATACCAGTTCTCACTTCCAGAGGATGTCCGTATGATTGCGTTTTTTGCTCAGTTACTCCAATGTTCGGGAGGAAGTACCGATTTCGCAGTTCGGAGAATGTTCTTGAGGAACTTGAATGGCGCATCTCCCAGGGATTCCGGAGATTTTTCTTCTCGGACGATAACTTTACGGCTGATAGGGAAAGGATAAAGATGCTTCTGGAGAAATGTCTGAGACGCAGGTTAAAATTCAGGTGGATAGCCGAGGTTCGGGTGGATGTGGCAAAGGATAGGGAGCTCTTGAAGCTTATGTCGAGAACTAATTGTCGGTTTCTAATGATTGGTTTTGAATCGATAAATCCAGAAACATTGAAATTGTACAAGAAAAATCAGTGTTTGGATGATATCAGGTATTGTATCCGGAGACTTGCTGAGCAGGATATAAGGATTCACGGATTTTTCATACTGGGCTCTGATGCCGACGACCCGGGTACTATTGAGAGGACGGTAAGATTCTGCCGGAGTACAAAATTGAATACTGTGCAGTTTGCTATTCTTTCTCCTATTCCGGGCACGAAGCTCTTTGAACAGCTAAGTTCGCAGGGCCGGATTTTCACCCGAGACTGGTCACTTTACGATGGAACTCATGTGGTATTCCAGCCAAAGAAGCTGAGCGCTTTGGAGCTTCAAAATAGAGTTTTAAAGGCTTGGAAAAAGTTCTATAATATTGGCAGGTTTAAATGGTTTCTAATTAGCAGGTATCTAATCCGGGGCTGGAAGAAGGCAAATAGGGAATTTTTGCGGAAGTTTGACGTTGGCTCCTTGCCCGAGACTCATTTTTTGACTTGACAAGTGGGAAGATATTTTGTAAAAGAGTTTAGAAGTAGGCTATGCCTCACCTTAAGGAAATTTCCGAAAAGGTTGTTATTTCTAAAGTAGCAAGAACCTCGAGGCCCGTCTACCACGGGCTTTTTTTATATCCCGGGAGGTGATGGCTTATAATAAAAAAAGGAAAGTTGCGAGTGAATGAGGGTATCAGAGCTCAACAGGTCAAGTTGATCGATGCAGAAGGTAAGTTAGCTGGGGTTGTAGAAATCAGAGAAGCTTTACTTGCTGCCCGTAGCAAGAAGCTCGATTTAGTTGAAATTGTTCCCGAGCAGACGCCTCCTATCTGTAAAATTATGAACTACAGCAAGTATCTTTATGAACAGGAGAAAAAAGACAAGGAGGCACGGAAGCATCAGAGGATCGGGCAGTTAAAAGAAGTGAGAATGCGTTCTACAATAGGGGAACACGATCTGGACGTTAAGGAAAGACATATCCAGGAATTTTTGGAGACGGGACGCAAGGTGAGAATCACGGTTAATTTCAGAGGAAGGGAAGCAAGTCATTCCGATTTAGGTAGAAAAGTTCTGGAAACAATCAAGGAAAAGTTTTCTTCCATAGCCAGCTGTGAGCAAGAACCCCGTTTGGAAGGTTACCGGATGACAATGTTACTTGTTCCCAGGAAAAAGGCGGAGGCCTGAGTTATAACTAGGTCGAAATTAGATATTGTTAGATAGGAGAGGACGATTTTGGCTAAACTTAAGACCCATAGCGGTGCTAAAAAAAGATTTAGATTTACCTCTAAGGGCAAAGTCAAGCATAAGAGGGTGGGTGCCCGGCACAAATTGACCAAGAAAGGTCCCAAAAGATTAAGAAAACTGAGAAAGCTGAGCGAGGTAGTTCACAGAGATAAAAGGTTGGTAAAGAAACTTTTGCCTTATGCATAATGCAGGAATTTAGGTTGAGAAAATGGTGAGGATAAAAGGCGGTGTAGTTACAAGAAGGAGAAAGAAGAAGCTCTTTCGATTGACCAAAGGGTATCGTCTGGGCAAGAAGCATCTTTATCGCCACGCAACAGAGCAGCTGGACAAAGGTCTACAGTATGCTTTCAGAGACCGCCGCAGGAAGAAGAGGGAATTTCGTTCTCTCTGGATTACGCGAATAAATGCTGCTTCCCGCCTGAACGGTATGTCTTACAGTCAGTTCATAAGTGGTCTGAGAAAGGCGAAAGTGCAGATTAACCGAAAAATTTTGGCCGATTTGGCGGTGAACGATACGAATGCCTTTTCCCGATTAGTGGCTATTGCCCTTGAGGCGATTAAGAGAGAAGTCTCCGGCCCGGAAAGTTCCTGACCAACCATTATTAGCTGATGGGTTCTTTCTGAGATATTGCAGTTTCGGGTATCAATAATTAGAAGATAAAATTTATGGCTAAAAATCACTCGCTTTCTCCACCTCAAATGGTTGTCCTTGGGTTCTTAACCGTGATTCTCATTGGCACGGCTCTCCTCTCCCTGCCGCAAGCCACTGCTGAAGGGAAGAGGCAACCATTTATAGATGCGCTGTTTACGGCAACTTCAGCGGTCTGTGTTACCGGTTTAGTGGTTCACGATATTGGTAGATATTTTACCTTGTTCGGGCAAATAGTTATTCTGTTGCTAATCCAGATAGGCGGTCTGGGCTATATGACTATGGCTACTTTTCTTTTTCTCCTTATTGGCAAGACGATAAGTCTCAGGGAGAGGCTGATAATGCAACAGTCAATGCCTCAATTTAGCCTGGGAGGCGTAGTTCAGTTTGCAAAATATGTTCTGAAGGTAACCCTTGTCTTTGAATTGACTGGGGCGACGATTTTGAGTCTCCGCTGGATGGGGAAATATTCTATTCTGAAGTCAATATACCTCGGAATATTTCATGCTATTTCGGCATTTTGCAACGCAGGTCTTGGCCTATTTAGTGACAGTCTAATGGGATTTCGAGGAGATGTGGTTATTTGCCTGACTATTATTGGTCTAATCATCTTGGGGGGAATAGGCTATGTCGTTCTGAGCGACATCTATTATTTGCGGTTTCGCAAGTTTCCCCAGCTTTCAATTCATAGCAGAATGGTTCTGTCAATCAGTTTGAGTTTGATTGTCCTGGGAGCAGTTATCCTTTTTCTATTCGAGTATAAGAATCCTTTAACACTGGCTGGGTTGCCCGGAAAAGAGAAAATTTTGGCTTCTCTGTTTCAAGCAGTCACGCCGCGCACAGCGGGTTTTAACGTGATTAATGTGGGAGGAATGGTGCAGGCAAGCCTGTTTTTTACTATTCTTTTGATGTTCATCGGTGCTTCGCCGGGAGGCACGGGTGGGGGTATTAAGACTACTACTTTTGGGGTTATGCTGGGTACGGTATGGGCCACGCTGAAAGGGAGAAGGGACGTTTCGGTTTTTAGGCACCGGATTCCAATGGAGGTTATTAATAAATCTTTTGTGGTTGGCTTCTTATCGTTATTTTTCGTTGTTATCATAACTATATTCATCACGAGTAAGGAAAGTTACAAATTTATTGAAGTCCTTTTCGAGACAATGTCTGCTTTTGGGACGGTGGGGCTATCTACGGGGATTACCAGCGGACTTTCCAGCCTGGGTAAGACGTTAATAATTCTTACTATGTTTGTGGGAAGGTTGGGACCCCTTACCATTGGCGTGGCAATGGTGCGGGAAGGTGAAGACTTGAGGTTTCGCTATCCAGAGCAGAGGGTACTGGTCGGATGAAGGAGGTTAGATAAGATGAGACAATGTGTGGTAGTCGGTTTGGGAGCTTTCGGTGCCTCTGTAGCCAGGACACTTGTAGAGAAGGGTTGTGAGGTTTTAGCAATTGACGAAGAGGAAGAGAAAGTCAAAGAGATATCCGATGTTGTAACCCAAGCAGTGCAAGCCGATGCAACGGATGAGAAGACTCTACGCTCCCTTGGCGTAGACAAGATGGATGTAGCGATTGTCTCCACTGGTGACGATATGGAAGCAAGCATTCTGGTAACTCTCCTGATGAAAGAGTTAGGGGTTAAGACAATTGTGGCTAAGGCTCTTACTCCTTCTCATGGGACGGTGTTACGCAGGATCGGTGCAACCCGGGTGGTGTTTCCTGAGAGAGATACTGGGATTAGAGTCGCGGAGAGCCTGGCCGCCCCGGATATTCTGGAGCACATAGCATTATCTCCAGAATATAGCATTATGGAAGTCCATGCCCCAAAAAGTTTTATCGGAAAGACCTTACGTTCACTCGGTGTCCGGGCAAAACATGGAGTGAATATAATTGCCATCAAGAGAAAACTTCCCTATTTAACTGAAACAGGAGAATCCGATTTTAAAGAAGAGATTATGATTACTCCAGCGGCAGACGAAGCGATTGCTGACGGCGATGTTCTGGTGGTTCTTGGCCCCAATAATAAAATAGATATTCTGAGAAATTTATAGATATGAATGATATTTTCCGAATCTGCAGGAGGTGGGTAATTTGTGATGCTAAGGGATGAAAAAAAAGATTTTAATAAGCTTGAATCAAAGATTGCCAAAATAAAGGACCGAAAGGAAAAGAGTGAAAAACTTATTGAATTAGGTAAGTTCTACTTTCTGAATGAGAAATACGACGAAGCAATCAGGAAATTCAAAGAGGCAATAAAGATTGACGAAAATAATGCAGAGATTTACTACAATCTGGGTATTATTTATGAAAGTAAGAACTTGCCCGAGGAAGCCAGTCAGATGTATACCAGGGCTTTGGAATTGAATCCTAATCACGAACTGGCTAGCAAACATCTGGAAAAGATCGTGGGTAAATGAAATAGAGGTAGAAATGGTAGAGAGACTGGAAGAGTTGGCTAAGTTATTTAGAGAGGAAATTGCGAGCACAACTACTCCAGAAGAGTTAGAGACCTTGAGAATCAAATACTTGGGAAGAAAAGGTCTGTTTACTGAGATTTTTGATGCGATAAAAAGTCTGCCAGCCGAAGAGAGACCGAGCGCCGGGCAGCTTGCTAATAGAGTCAAAGATGAGGCATTTGCTGAATGGAACAAGAAGAAAAGGGAGATAGAGGTCGGACGAGAAGAGGTAGAAAAAGAGAAGAAACCAATTGACCTTACCTTGCCCGGGAAAAGGTTCAGTTTAGGGAGGAAACATCCGATTACTTTGACCCTGGATGAAATCAAGAATATATTTGTCTCTTTAGGATTTCGCATTGTGGACGGCCCGGAAGTAGAAACAGAATATTACAATTTTGAGGCTCTCAATATGGACCTGGACCACCCCGCAAGAGATATGTGGAGCACGCTCTACTTAGGAGAAGGTATACTTTTGCGCACTCATACTTCTCCGGTTCAGATTAGGGTAATGGAAAGGCAGTCTCCTCCTCTGGCTATTATTGCTCCGGGCAAGTGCTACCGGCGGGACGCAATTGATGCTTCGCATTCGCCAATGTTCCACCAGGTGGAAGGACTTTTAGTCGATGCGGGAATCAGTTTTGCCAACTTGAAAGGAGTTCTTACTCACTTTTCTCGTCGGATGTTTGGCCCTGAGACTAAGGTGCGCTTTCGGCCCAGCTTTTTCCCGTTTACCGAACCCAGCGTAGAAGTAGACATTCAATGTGTGATCTGTGAAGGAAGGGGCTGTGCAGTTTGTAAGCAGTCTGGATGGCTGGAAATTCTCGGAGCCGGAATGGTTAATCCCAGGGTCTTCGAGTTTGTTAAGTACGATACCAAGAAGTATACTGGCTTTGCTTTCGGTATGGGTGTGGAGAGGATTGCCATGTTGAGATATGGTATAGACGACATGCGCCTGTTTTTTGAAAATGACCTTAGATTCTTGAAACAGTTCTAAACCCCACAGGTAATGTTTCTGGTAGTGTAGGGCCTTGTGCCCATAATTTGAAATCTGAAATTTGAAAATGGTCGCTGTCCCTATTTTTGGAGTCGTCCTATGATAGACGAAAAGGAACTCTTAGCTAAAGCCAGCCAACCCGCAGAAGAGGCATTGAAATTACACCCCTTTTATCGGGGGAAAATCAAGATAGTACCAAAATGCTGTGTAAGAAATTTTGCTGATTTTGCCATCTGGTATACGCCTGGTGTTGCCGCGCCTTGTAAAGCTATCTCTCGAGATAAGAGCCTGGTCTATATGTACACCAACAAGTGGAATAACGTGGCGGTCGTCTCTGATGGAACCAGAGTTCTGGGACTGGGAGACATAGGACCGGAAGCAGCTCTGCCGGTGATGGAAGGAAAGGCGCTTTTGTTTAAGTACCTGGGAGGTGTGGATGCTATTCCCATCTGTCTGGATACTAAGGACGCAGAAGAGTTTATTCATACTGTAAAATTACTCCAGCCAGCCTTCGGCGGCATAAACCTTGAAGATATTGCTCAACCAAAATGTTTCGAGATATTAGGCCGTTTGAGAGAAGAGTGTGAAATTCCTGTCTGGCATGACGACCAACAGGGAACAGCTGCGGTGACTCTGGCTGGTTTGATTAATAGCCTTAAAATCGTGGGTAAAAAAATGGAAAAAGTGAAAATAGCGATGGTAGGCGCAGGAGCAGCTAATATAAGCATTGCCCGTCTTATCATTGCTTACGGAGCCAATCCGAAAAATATCATTATGTGTGATAGTAAGGGAGCGCTCCACAAGAATAGAAGGGAGCTTAGGAAGACCCACAAGGAGAAGTGGGAAATTTGTC
>Ga0315308_1000532_pt1 | contig 21266 bp, 18 predicted proteins | sample TDP3_MG_FD_203078 | JGI IMG/M metagenome (GOLD analysis project Ga0315308, IMG submission 203078) | Freshwater sediment microbial communities from Lake Towuti, South Sulawesi, Indonesia - TDP3 | ecosystem: Environmental > Aquatic > Freshwater > Lake > Sediment | place: Indonesia: South Sulawesi... | reverse complement strand
TGAAGGATGGGTTGAATGTCTTTCTGGCTTCCCAGATTCCACCCGGGACTGGCCTGGGCTCATCCGGCAGTGTAGCCGTTTCCATGATCAAGGCCCTCTCGACTTGGCACGGCTTGCGTCTCTCCCCTGGTGAGATAGCCGAGTTGGCCTGCCACATCGAGATAGAGAAGATGGGGATGCCTGTTGGCAAGCAAGACCAGTATGCTGCCTCGTTTGGGGGCCTCAATTTCATAGTGTTCACCAGAGAGGGAGTCACGATAGAGCCTTTACGATTGCCTGGTGCGACGTTGGAAACTCTACAAAAGAGATTAATGCTCTTTTTCCTGGGCGGCACACGAAAATCCTCCTCTATTCTGAAGTATCAGAAACGAGCCACCGAACAGGACGATGAGCGGACTGTCTATACTTTGCACGCTATCAAAGAGCTGGGCCTGGCCACCAAGGACGCTCTGGAAAAGGGGGACTTGAAAGCCTTTGGAAAACTTTTGGACCTTTCCTGGCAGAATAAGCGGACCCTGGCGCCCAGTATCACCAACTCCTTCATTGATGATTGCTATGCAGTGGCGAAGGCGGCTGGTGCAGAAGGGGGCAAGCTCACCGGAGCCGGGAGCGGGGGCTTCCTCATGCTCTACTGTCAGGAGGACTATCAAAATGCTGTGACGGAGACCCTGGAGGGAATGGGTTTGCGCCGCATGGATTTCAGCTTCGATTTCGAGGGGGCACGCATCGTCCTCTCTGAGGATAGGCTCGATCATGCCCAGCGGGGCGGCTGTATAGAGGGCCACATCTCCCAGTATGAGCAGTCACTCCCACGTTGTGCTTTGAAGTACGCAGTCCGCTAATACCTGGGGAACCCAGACCATGGTGAAATCTTTAATTCTTCTATCGGTAATGATGGGTGTTATTTTTTTACTCATTTCTGGGCATTGATGTCTAAGGTCGGCCATGGTTGTCCAAATTCGAGGAAGGTGCTATAATGCAAGGAGACGATTTATTGACCATCGAGGAAGCGGCAGAATATCTGAAGCTTAGCAAGAGGACCACATGGCGGTGGTGCAGAAGCGGTCGGCTGCCAGCTTTCAAAATTGGGCATCAATGGCGCATCAGCAAGGCAGAGTTGCAAGAACTGATCAATGCAAAGAAGAGGAGAACCAGAGCAGCCAGCCTTTGACCCTACGACGGACAAAAGCTACATGTTAGATAAAATACGCTACTATATCAATGCCCACTCAACCAGCCTGGGCCGATATGTTCTGGAACAGGTCTTGTTCCTGTGTTTCGCCTGGGTGCCCAGCATCCTCGGGGTTGGCATACGGGCCATAGTTTACAAGTTGATCTTACACAGCCAGGGTTTCGCCGCTATTGAGAGTGATGTCCGCTTAGGGCAGCCAAATAACATCACCCTTGGCCACAATGTTTACATTGACCACGGAGTCTACCTGCACGCCTGTCCCGGTGGTATTGAGATCGGTGACAACAGTTTTGTAATGCATCACGCCGAACTGCACGTCTACAACTTTCGCCAGATACCTCACGCGGGGATAAAGATCGGCCGCGATTGTCTCATCGGCGAGTTCTGCGTTATCCGGGGACAAGGGGGGGTGACCATCGGCGACAAAGTTTATCTGGCACCATTGGTACAGATATTGGCCGTCAATCATGTTTTCAGTGACCCGACCCGGCCAATAATCGAACAGGGGATCACCGCCGAGGGAATTGTAGTTGAGGACAACGCATGGATCGGGGCCGGTGCTATCATCACTGATGGTGTGCGGATAGGTCAAGGAGCTGTGATAGGCGCCGGTGCTGTGGTGACGCGAGACGTACCACCCCACACGGTGGCGGTTGGAGCACCAGCCCAGGTGGTTAAGGAGCTCGCCCTGGGGGCTACTGACCAGGTAGCTCAACCTGAGCAAATGGTCTACCTTTAGCCAACATTTCATGCTACGAGTGGTATAATCATAATAAGGAGAAAAGGCCATGGCTTCCCTTTCAGTCGTCATACCAGCTTACAACGAGGAGGATGGCATCACCGCCATTGTGGAAAGGGTCTTGGCGGTCCGGCCGTCTCTGAGGGCTTGCGGCGTCCAGGAACTGGAGGTCATCGTCGTGGATGATGGCTCTCAGGACCGTACGGGCGAGATTGTGGCCTGCAATCCGGATGTACGTTTGGTCAAGCATGAGGTCAACCGTGGATATGGCGCGGCCCTCAAGACTGGCTTCCGCAGCGCCCGTGGCGATCTGTTAGCTTTCCTTGACGCTGATGGCACCTATCCGCCGGAGTGCTTCCCCCAGCTCTGTCAGCCCATTTTGGAGGAGGGAGCTGATCTAGTGATCGGCTCACGTATGACCGGCACCGAAAGCGAGATGCCGCTGGCGCGGCGTGTGGGCAACACCATCTTTGCCACCCTGGTTAGCCTGTTGGGCAATCACCGCATCAGCGACAGCGCCAGCGGTATGAGGGTATTCCGACAAGAGGTGTTGGCTGAGTTGTATCCGCTGCCCGATGGCCTCAATTTCACCCCGGTCATGAGCACCCGCGCCCTCCACGAACGTATCAAGATGGTCGAAGTGCCTATCACTTATAGCGAGCGTGTAGGCCGTTCCAAGCTCAGTGTTGTCCGAGATGGACTGCGCTTCGCCAACTCTATCGTCTGGACAGCTATGAGCTACAACCCTGTGCGCGTCCTGGGGATGATCGGGGTGGCCGCTATCTTCCTGGCCGTGGCCGTCGGCATTGGCCTGGTTGCTTTGCGTCTCCAGGGGGTAACGACCCTGGGCCACTGGGGAGTGTTCAGCGTCTATACTGCCCTGGTGATGGGGGTCTCAGGTGTCAGCCTCTTCTCCTTGGGAGCGATGTTCAACTACCTGGTCTCCCTGTTTCACAAGCGGCCCGTGCGTCAGGGCCTGTTTGGGGAACCAATCTTTACCCCATCGCTGGATCACCACTTCGGTTGGATGGGTCTGCTGGTCGCCCTCGGTGGGGTGCTTCTGGGTGGGGTCAGCTTCGCGTTGGGTCTGAGAGGGTGGGATATTACCCGCCTCTGGCTCTATCTGCTGGGGAGCGCCCTGTTGGTCCTGGTGGGGTTGCAATTGATGATCTCCTGGCTGGTGATGCGGGTCTTGGAAAATCTGAGTGAGCGGGAGATCAGGACGCGGTGGGATCTGGAAGGAGCCTGAAAGAGAATGGAGCGGCGCGAGAATCTGAGTAGCCGACGGATTCCTAGATTGCCTGAAGCCTACTTTCCCGACATAAGTGCTATTGTACGCCGTGCTTCTGAAAGGGATCGGCCCAAGAGCGTCGTTGACGTGCTCCTGGTCAATCCCCCAGCCCCTGATGGAGGCATCTGGATCCGCAGTCAGCACCGCGTTGGGCGTCGCTCCCGCGAGAACATGATCTGGCCCCAGGTGTCTTTAGCGCAGTTGGCAGCCATGCTGCATCCCGACTATTCGGTGGAGGTCGTTGATGCTATCGCTGAACGGATGGGATGGGAGGAGTTTCAACAACTGCTTCGCGATAAACGGCCGCGCTACTACGTCACCCAGGTTACGGCACCCACGTTGACCAACGACATCTATGGCACTTTCCTGGCCAGGTCCCTCGGAGCCAGGACCATTGCCTTTGGCACCCACGTCACCCCTATGACGCAGGAGACCATGGGGCCTTTTCCCAGTTTGGACTTTATCCTGCGCGGTGAGCCGGAGTTGACCCTGCGAGAGTTGATAGACACCCTGGAAGAGGCCGCAGCAGGGGGAGAAGGATCAATAGACCTGAGCCACGTGCAAGGGCTGGCCTGGCGACGGGCCTGCCCTGAGCCCGGTCGAAGGGATGAGCAAATCGTGGTCAATGCCGACCGGCCCTTTATTCCCAATCTGGACGATTTGCCTTTGCCTATGCATCACCTGCTACCACTGGACAAATATCGCATCCCCATGCTCAAGGGTCCCTACACTTTTGTAGTGACCAGCCGGGGGTGCCCGGGGGGTTGCTGTTTTTGTATCAAACACGTCAGCTATCAATACACCGTGCGGGTGCGCTCACCCGAAAACATCATGGAGGAACTGTGGCTGCTCAAGGGCCTGGGGATTCACAACGTCCACATGTATGCCGATCTCTTCACGGTGGACCGGCGGCAAGTAGTGGGTCTCTGCAACCTGATCCTTAAAGAGGGATTGAAAATCCGCTGGACATGCAACAGCCGCGTGGATTTTGTGGATGAGGAGATGCTGCAACTCATGGGGAAATCGGGCTGCTGGATGATCTCCTGGGGAATAGAGTCCGCCGACGAAGAAATCCTGAGACGCGCTCGTAAGGGCATTTCATTGGAAAAAGTCGAGCGGGCCTTGCGCTGGAGCAACGCGGCTGGCATCAAGAACTGGGGTTACTTTATCATCGGCCTGCCCGGTGAGACGGAGGAGACCATCCAACAGACCATCAATTTCTCCAAGAAACTTCCCTTGGACCTTGCCCTCTTCCATATTGCTGCTCCCTATCCAGGCACTCCCTTTTTCTTCGAGGTCCTGGAGAACGGCTGGTTCCGGCCCGGCACACGGTGGGAGGAAGTGGATATGGACCGTTCCACCGTGTTGGACTATCCTGGTCTCTCGGCCGAGCAGTTGGAGCAGGCAGCGCAACGGGCCTTCAGAGAGTGGGCCATGCGCCTGGGCCCGGTCTGGACTTTTCTCAAGAGCGTGAACGGTCTGACTACGTTGAAGTCGGCTCTCAGTATTGGTCTCCAGCATCTAAGCTGGATAAGGAGCTAACATGCTTGGAGAAGCTATGCCTCACCCGTAACTTGAGGCTATAGGTATTTTCTTCCGGACTAGCGAAACTCGTTTCGCGTTTGGCTGGCGCAGAACAAGCTCTGCTACTCCGCCGGCAAGAAGTTTACGAAACGATTTGTGCGTAATGACAAAAGTTGGGGAAGAGAGGGAGGAAACTATGGAACTACGTCAGTATTTTAACGTCATCAAGCGCTGGTGGTGGTTGCTCATCGTGGGGATGATTATCCCCATGAGCATTAGCTACCACTTCCTTTCCAAGCAACCAGCCTTATATCAGGCCACGGTCACCTTGATGGTGGGCACCACCCTGCGCAGCGCCAGCCCTGATCCAAGCTTGATGAGGACCAGCGCCAGCCTGGCCCAGGCCTACACAGTGCTAGTCAAACGGCGGCCCATCACCCAGGCTGTCATCCAAAGGCTGAACCTGGAAAGGTCACCCGAAGTACTAGCACGGCAGATAACGGCCTGGGTTAACCCGGAGGCCCAGCTTCTGGAGATAGTGGTGACCGATACCAGCTCTCAGGCAGCCGCCCTCATCGCCAACGCTCTGGCTGACGAACTGATCCGGCAGAGCCCAACCTCCGTAGAAGGCAGCCGGGAACAGCAGGAGTTCGTCAGAGGACAGTTGGTTGATTTGGAGGTAAAAATCACAAACGTAGAAGAGGAGATCAGAGAGCGCGAGGATTCCCTTGCCAACCTGACCTCGGCGGCTGAAATTGAAGAGGCCCAGCGGATACTCTCTGGCCTGCAAGGTGTAGCGGCTGATTATCGATCGACTTATGCGTCATTGTACCAATCCCTAATTGACAGCTCAACCAACATCTTGACCGTCGTCGAGCCAGCTGTTGAGCCCACCTGGCCGGTCTCCAGCAGATCCAATCTGATATTGCTGGTGGCGGGGGCGGCTGGTCTGGCGTTGTCTTTGGGAGCGGCCTTTGTCATTGAGTTCCTGGACGACACTCTGCGTTGGGAGTCATGTAAGGACCGTGCCCTTCTCAATCTGCCAGTTGTGGGCCTTATGCCCAGATTGCCGCAAGAGGACGGACAACACGTCAGCACCGATATCCCTCTCGACTCGTCCGAAGCCGGGGCCCTTCGCCTCTTAAGGACGGATATCTTGCTCACCCTCGCTCGCCGATCTGTATCAACCATCCCGGACACCGGCCCTGGCCGTCGGGAAGGTAAGACGACCATCGTGACCAGCCCTGTATCAACCATCCTGGTCACCAGCCCTGGCCGTCGGGAAGGTAGGACGACCATCGTGGCCAGCCTGGGAATGGTTATCGCCTCCGGGGGACAACGGGTCATCATAGTGGATGCGGACTTGCGCACCCCCAACCTTCATGAGGTTTTCGGCCTGCCCAATGATTATGGGTTATGTGAACTGCTGCTTGGCCACGCGCCTTCGCTACCGAAGGCCCTTCAGGAGACGAGCATTCCCAACTTAAACCTCCTGGCTGCCGGCAGACCACCGTTGGACCTTGCCCTTGCTTTAACCTCACCGCGTTTGAACGAATTGATTGAGGCCCTCAGGGAACGAGCGGACATCGTCATCTTTGATAGCCCACCCGTGCTTCTGGCCCCCGATACGGCTGTCCTCTCGGGCCTGGTCGAGGGCTCCTTGCTGGTGGTGAGAGACGGCTATACAACCTTGGAAAGTGCCTCAAGGGCCAAAGAACGGCTGTCGGCCTATGAAGGGGCACCTGTTATGGGCGTCCTCTTCAGCAGAGCCAGGCTAGGTAGGTGGACCTTACTCCCGCGCCGTCGCCCCAGGCCCAAGCCCTTGATTGCCCCTCCATCCGCCGCTGAAGAGGGATTGGCGCCCCTGGTAGACCTGGCCTACAGCGCTCTGGAAGCCGTGGGCTCAGGACGCGATGATGACTTGAGGCAGGAGTTCGGACCCCTGTTGAGCCAGGACCTCAGCAGTGAACTCGAGAAGGAGATCAACAGGGTGTGGCCAGAGGGCCAACCGATGAGCACCGAAGACGAGAACCTGCGGGACCGCATTAATATGGCCCTGGAGACCTTGCGTCTTATCGAGCAGCGTTTTGGCGGAGAGGTGGCAGAAGAATGGTACCCACCACCGGACCAGGCGGTCGAGGCTGAGCCCGCAGAAGACCTGGAGGTGAAAAGTCAGACGATCGAGGGAGAGGATGAATCAAGATAGGGGGTAAGGTGCTGCGAGGACTACACTGGTGACTACAACGAAGCAAGGCATTGACCTCCTGAGAATTTCGGAAACCCTTCTCCTCTTTTGGTCCCTGGTTTTGCTAATCGCTGCTGGGATTTACCGGCCTCTCCTTTGGGTGGGTCTGGGAATGATGGCCTTTCTCTGGCTGGTTCGCTGGCTGAGCCAGGGGTACCTCACCCGACGTACGCCCCTTGATGTCCCCATCCTGCTCTTTTTCCTCAGTGCCCTCGCTGGCTTGTGGCCGTCTTATGACCCGGCCCTTAGCCTGCCCTTGTTTCTGATGATCGCGGGGGGAGTCGCTCTGTATTACCTGCTCGTTAATAACTGCACAACGGAACACTCCAGACGCATCCTGAGCGCTGGACCGTTGCTTTTGGGCCTGGGGGTGTCTGTTTATTTCATCATCCAGCACGGGCACCCGGTCACGGGCCGTATTTTCCATAAGGCCTGGGCGTTCCGGCTTCATCCTAATTCCGTAGCCACCTTTCTTGAAGGGATGATACCCCTTGCTTTGGCCATGGCCATCGGTGAGAAACGGCCATGGCTACAAGTATTCTATAGCTTTTGTGCCGCAACTTTTGCTTCAGCTTTGCTAATGACGGCCTCGCGGGGAGCCTGGTTGGCGCTGGCGCTCTGTGGGATCATCTGGCTAAGCACCAGGTTCCACCGCATGGGCATGGTATTCGCCGCCGTTATGCTCATTTCGGTCGTCGCTCCGGGAGCTTATCTCGTCTTCAACAACGACGCAACGTTGCATTCGATCCCCATTGTCGGTACGACATTGCTGCCCCTTTTCGCCCGCTCGGACAGACTGGAGGTGTACCGCAACTCCCTCTACCTAATTCGGGACTTCCCCTTCACAGGGATTGGTTTGGGCGATGTCTTTGCCATGGTCTATTCCAGATATGCTCTGCTGATACAAGTCCCTTTTCTGAGTTATTCTCACAACCTTTTCCTGGAGATCTGGCTGAACCAGGGGTTGTTAGGCATTCTTTCTTTCCTGTCGCTGATAGCAGCTTTCTATCTCTTCGTGAGGCGTGTCTTGAGTCACCTCTCCAGGATAGAAGGAAAAGCTCCGAGCGCCGTTTTTCAAGGTTGCTGGCTGGGGGTCACGGCTACTTTACTCCATGGACTCTTTGATGCCCGCCAGTATGCCGATAGTTGGACCCTGCCGGTGCTTTTCGTATTACTGGGCCTGGCTGTAGGAACGGGGTTGTGTATTGTTCAGACCGGTCGGAATACTCCTTCGCGCCATACTATTGTCGGTTCGGAGTATCTACCTCGCCGCCTGAGGGCTGAGCACCTGGCCGTCTATTTTATCCTGGCTTTAACCTGCCTGTCGCTGTGCTTCGCTTTATACAAGCCCTTGTTGGCCGTTGTCCACGCCAATCTGGGTAGTGTTTACCAGGCCAAGGGTGAATTGGCTCCCAACTTGACAGACGGTGAACGGCAATTATATTTACGCCTGGCCAGAGCTCACTATGACAAGGCCATCGGTTGCGCTCCTGGCAACCATACGGCGCAGCAGCGGCTGGGGCGGCTGGCCGTGGATGCTGGTCGCTACCCGGAAGGAGTGGCTCATCTGGAGCTTGCTTACCAGGCGGCCCCTTCCAGCTTCGCTACGCGGAAGGCCCTCGGTCTGGCTTATGTGTGGGTCGGGCGGCTGGATGAAGCAGAGCCACTGTTGCGGGGCATCAAAGACATCGTGCAGGAGTTGAACGTGTGGGGCTGGTGGCGGAGCGGGCAAGGGGAGATGGAATTGGCGGCGAATGCGTATCGGATGTCACTGCGGTTGGAGCCGGAGCAGGCGGCCGTTCGTGAACTCTTGGGATCAATGCAGATGACACAACTTGGAGGGGAGGGAGAACGAAATGAGTAGACCCAGGAGGAGGATTCGGCGATGAATTTCCTTGTGGATTGGCGCTGATCCTCCTGACCTTAGTGGGTTATTCGACTGGTGCGGTGATCGGAGGCAGAAACAAAGCGGTGGCCCCGAAGTTACTGGACCTGGTTGTTGTGGTTGTGCTATGGGCTCTCGCGTTGCCACGCGGCCTTTCCTGGGTAGGTGAGCGGCTATTGGGATGTGGTTGATTGGAGGGGGGCTGGTTTCTTTTGTGCTCGCTGCCATCCGGCGCGTCAAGATGTCTGCCAGGAAAGTTCCGGTTCTCAGTTACTCAGGGAATCTGCTCCAGTGCGTCTGGGAAAGGTGGAAGGGCTTCGCTGCAGAGATAGGGAATTACCAGGGACGCATGCTTCTGGCCTTCTTCTACTTCGTGGTTGTCACACCCTTCGGCGTGCTGGTTCGGTTGCTGGGCGATCCCCTACGAACAAAACGTTCGGCGAGTACTTCTTTCTGGTTTAATCGCTCTGCAACTAACACCGACCTTGATGAGGCAAGGAGGCAATTTTAGTGGATATCCTGGGAGTCTCTTGTTTCTATCACGACGCGGCTGCTGCGCTGATCGAGGATGGTGTGCTGGTCGCTGCTGCTGAGGAAGAACGCTTCAGCCGCAAGAAACATGACTATGGATTTCCACAGTCAGCCATCGAGTTCTGCTTGAGGAAGGCGGGTATCACTGCCAACGAACTAGACTAATTTGTGGTAAGAAAGTAGTACAGCCTGGCGGATGAACTACCAGTTTAGGCAATCAGCATCACCCCAAGTTTGATGAAATGATCTTGGCCTTTAGTACTGGGGGTTCGAACACACGGAGCGTCCACCTGTTCTACCGAGCTGATCGTGATTTCGCGATCTGAGGAAGTGCAAATTGAGAGTTGTTCTGACGATCCACCATTTTCCACCCAACTACAGCGCTGGCGCCGAGGTGTACGCTTTTCGGCTGGCTGGCTGGCTGGTCAGGCATGGGTATGAGGTGGAAGTTGTCTGCATTGAATCGATTACGCACGAAGGCAATAGCGAGCTTGAACACGAGCACGAAATCTATGAAGGCATTTCGGTCTGGCGGTTGTATTTCAATCTTGAGCGAGCGCCTGATCTCTTCCGCCAGAGCTTCGACAACCCAACCATTGGGGAGTGGTTTGCAGAGTTCTTGCAGCGAGCGCGCCCGGATGTAGTTCATATCAACAGTTGCTATTTACTGTCTGTTAGCACTATCGCTGCGACAAAGCAACAATCGTTGCCGCTCATTGTGACATTGCACGACTTCTGGTTTGTGTGTCCGCGCATCACGCTGCTCAAGCCAACCGGCGTTCTATGCACAGTTCCAGAAAACGTTGCGGAATGTGCATGGTGTTTGGCTACTGAGAAGCGTCGCTTTCGCTGGCCAGAAATGGTGTCGCGCGGGGCAGCAGGTACTGTTGCCCAACGATGGCTGATATCACCGCCGGTTGCTAAGCTGTTGGGAATTCGGCCGGATGCCAGTAAGATCGCCTATCGCCGAGAATTACTGATGAATGCTCTGAAGCAGGTAGACATCATCCTGTCTCCCTCTGAGTTTTTGCGGAATATTTTCATCGAGCAAGGGATTGAACCGGCCAAGATCTTGTATTCTCGATTGGGATTGGACACCAGTTATTGGATCATCCCTTCAAGATCAGTGCGGGAGTCGTCAGAGGATCTGCGAGTTAGCTATATTGGGCAGTTGGCACCTCACAAGGGCGTTCATCTATTGGTGGAAGCGTTTAACCGTCTCATCTTCTCCAGTCAGCGGGCGCAATTGAAGATTTATGGCGACCCCAATGTCTTTCCCGATTATGCTCAGTTGTTGCGGAAAACTGCCGATGGCAACCCGGCAATCGAATTTGCTGGCCGATTCGACAATCGCCGAGTTGCCGAGATTCTGAATCAGACTGATGTTATCGTCGCTCCCTCGATCTGGTATGAAAACTCGCCAATTACCATCATGGAGGCGCTGACGGCGGGAACGCCGGTGGTGACGGCCAATTTGGGTGGGATGCCCGAACTGGTCCAGCATAACGTGAATGGGTTGCTTTTTGAAGCAGGCAATATTAGTGATCTGGCTGGTCAGTTACAGCGTTTGCTCGATGAGCCCGGGTTAGTTGCCGCTTTGGCGAGCAATGCTCATCCAGTACGAATGATCGACGATGAAATGGCACAAATCCTTTCGCTCTACGAGAGCGTACTGCGCTGATTAGACGGGTTGACTTTTCAGGAGCACAAATCTGGTGACCATGCTTGCTGAGTCTTTCCTAGAACTAAATCGTTATCGCGATTTGTTAAGAACCTGGACTATTCGTGAGATTAAAATTCGCTACAAGCAATCCTTATTGGGTGGCTTATGGGCCATATTACAGCCTCTGTCTGTGGCCATAATCTTCTCCATTATATTCTCATTCTTTGTTAAGGTACCCACAGATGGGATACCTCACCTTATGTTCTATTATGCCGCTTTATTTCCCTGGACCTTTTTTACTACCGCTGTCACAACAGGTTCTAACAGTCTGGTAAATAACCTAAACCTGGTTACAAAAATTTATTTCCCCAGGGAAATACTGCCTTTGTCCGGGGTGCTGGCTGCCCTCTTTGATTTTACCATTGCTTTCTTTGTCTATATAGGGCTCGCCTTTCTTTACAAGGTCTCTGTAGGTCCCTCAATCATGCTTTTATTCCTTTTGATTATGATTCAACTGCTCTTCACAATTTCCGTTGTCTTGGTTTTAGCTGCCTTGAATGTTTTCCACAGGGACATTCGTTTCGTTGTTCCACTGGGGTTGCAAATCTACATGTACTCAACGCCCCTGATTTATCCAGTGTCCACCATCCCTGAAAAGATACGGCCATTTTATATGCTTAATCCAATGGCTAGTTTGATTCATTCCTATCGAGCAATCCTGGTTTATGGCCAATGGCCAGAGCCTACTTACTTGCTGAGTGCATTCTTGATATCGGTTGCTTTTCTTCTAACTGCCTACACCTGGTTCAATAAGGCAGCAAGGAGCTTTGCGGATTTAATCTGACAAAGGGAAAGATCACTAATGGCTGTTATTGAATTTAATCACGTTACAAAGACTTACCAATTAGGCGTTAGAGGTAGTCTCCGGGAAACGCTTATGAATGCCTTGTCTGGCCTGGTGCGAAGAGAAAGTGATCATAAGAAACTCTTGAACGCCCTTGAGGATGTTAGTTTTGAGGTTCGTGAGGGCGAAGTGCTGGGGCTCATTGGTGCGAATGGCGCCGGAAAAACAACCACGCTCAAGATTCTATCCCGTGTCACTTATCCTACAACAGGAAGTGTTTCTGTGGATGGGCGAATTTCGGCCTTGATTGAATTAGGGGCTGGATTTCACCCCGATTTATCTGGAGCAGAGAATATCTATTTGAATGCTTCTATTTTGGGACTGAAACGAGCTGAAATAGATGCCAAGCTTGGTGAAATAGTAGCTTTTAGTGGCTTAGAGAGATTTCTGGACACGCCTGTTAAACGCTATTCATCAGGCATGTATGCTAGATTAGCTTTTAGTGTAGCTGCTCATGTAGACCCAGATGTGCTTCTGGTTGATGAAGTTTTATCGGTTGGCGATGCGATCTTTCAAGAAAAATGTTTAAATAGAATGAAGGAAATTAGAGATAAGGGCAAAGCCATGGTTTTTGTCTCCCACAATATGATTGCTGTGCAAAACATTTGCTCGCGTGTCATCTGGCTAGACCGTGGAAAAGTTAGAGCGGTCGGTGAGCCAGAAGAGGTAATTAGCAAATACTTGCATAACCAATACTTTGGTCAGCAAAACATCTGGGATTTAGAAGAGGGTGAAGAGCTTTTCCGTTATGATGAGGGTAGCGTCGTAGTTGAAGCTATTAGAATACTGGATGAAGCGGGAGAATCATTCCAAACTATCCATGGCGGTGGGAGCGTCAAAGTTGAAGTTCATTATAACGCTAAGCGTCAACTGAACTCTCCTAACGTTCAAATCTATCTTACTGATAAACAGCATAATCGTTTGATGGGATCAGACCTGGCAAGGTCGAACTACAAGGGGCAACGAACGATATCAAAAGGGGAAGGGGTGGTTTCTTGTACGTTCGATGCCGTGCCCATTCGTCCAAACGTATACTATTTTAATGTTGATATTCTAGAGGAAAACAGGCTGATCTATCGCCAGAAAGACATAGGCCCAGTGATTGTCAGGCCAGATCAATCGGCTTCAAGATGGGAAGATTACAATCTTTTCGATGTGAATTGCCATTGGGAATTAAACGGTCGTACGGAATGATGACTCCACGTTCATTGCTCAATGTGAAAGGACACCTTTGAAGGAATGGTGAATCTTGTTTCTGATGATCGCCTCCCCCTAGCCATAGGTTTTTTGATGCAAACCGGCTTTGACTTCTATTATAACTCCGGTCCTAAAGCTCACTTTGTAGGTGTGCTTAAAGCACTACATTCAATGGGACACGAGGTTTCTTTGCTAGCTTTGCAGGGCGATAGGCAAGTTATCGAGCTTAGAGACATTCAGGCTGAACCTGAAAAAAAAGAACTAGGTCTTAGTGGTCACCAACTATTTAAATTTCTAGAAGGAGGCATTCGCTTTGTCCAAAGCAGGCTTAACTTGCTCTATCTGGGCTTGTTTGACAGCTTTCGGTTTAGAGAAGCTTGCCTAAAACATCTTTCTCACTGTGATGTATTCCATGAGAGATATACGCTGATGAGTTTAGGAGGGGTTTGGGCTGCCCGAAAATTATCAATTCCACTGATCCTTGAAGTGCACGCAGACATCATCAACGTAGAAATGCCTATGCACAACAAACCTCTGCGGGGTGCCCAACGCTACTTTGCCGAACTTGTAACCCAGCAGTGTTTTAGCCATGCCTCTAAAATCGTTGTTGTCTCTAAAACTGTTGGAGAGCGTTTGCAGACATATTGGCAGGTTCCTGCTGATAAGATTATCATCGTTCCTCTTGGAGCAGATTTAGAGCTGTTTGACCCCATGATAGAGCACCCAACAACCCGAACCGAATTGGGTGTGAGTGATGAACCGGTCATAATATTTACTGGTTCTTTTCAGCCGTGGCACGGAGTAGATAACTTGATTCAGGCTTTTTCTAAAGTTATTTTAGAAGTTCCAAGGGCGAAATTGGTGCTTGTGGGCGATGGACAGACTAGAGCGGATTTAGAAGCCCAGGTCAAAGAGGCAGAATTAGCGGATAAAGTGATTTTTACGGGCGGCGTTCCGTATCAAAAAGTTCCAGCCCTCTTGAGCATTGCCGATGTGGCTGTAGCTCCTTATCCCAGTTTGTCTGCCGAGCTTTGGTTTTCGCCCCTGAAGTTATTTGAGTACATGGCTGCAGCCAAGGCTATCGTAGCTTCGAACGTTGGGCAGATTGCTGAGGTTTTGGAGGATGGCTACTCTGGCTTTCTGGTTGAGCCAGGCAGTATTCAGGCCCTGAGCCAGGCGCTGATTGAATTGTTAAAGAACGAGGAACTGCGATCGAGCTTGGGCGAAAACGCTCGTAAAGAGGCGCTTGAAAAACATTCGTGGCAATCTCATGTTGAGAGATTAGAAGAGATTTATCGCTCAGTTTTGTCATAAGCGTGGTGTTGCGCTGGTGAAGTGTGGCTTCACTCTGTGGACAACGTGTTTGACCTGGGAACTGGGCCAGCAGATGGATAAAGAGCAGCAAGTGTTTCAAGTTTGTATCATCGTTCTTAACTGGAATGGCCGGGTTGACACCTTGGCCTGCCTGGCTTCGTTGAGCCAGCTCGATTACCCGGCCCGCACCATCGTCGTGGTGGATAACGGCTCCAGCGACGATTCCGTTACAGCCATTCGCACCGCCTATCCGCAGGTGACATTGATCGAAACTGGCGAGAACCTGGGCTACGCCGGGGGTAACAATGTCGGCTTGCGCTATGCTATGGCCCAAGGAGCAGACTATGCCCTCTTGCTGAACAACGACACCGTAGTTGATCCTACTTTCCTGCGCATCCTGATGGATGCGGCGGAAGCGGATCCTACTGTCGGCATTGCCGGGCCGACTATTTATTATCATGAGCGCCCGGACGTCATCTGGTCGGCGGGTGGGGCCATTGATTGGCAACGGGGCAGCACATGGATGGTGGGACTTGATGAGCGGGACGAGGGACAGTTTGGGACAGAGCCGCGCACGGTGGACTTTATCACCGGATGCGCCATACTGGTACGGCGGACAGTGATGGAGCAGGTGGGACTGTTGGATGAGCGGTTTTTCGCCTATTATGAGGAGACAGAATGGTGTGTTAGAGCCGCCAGAGCCGGGTACAAGATCCTGCACGTGCCTCTGGCGCGGATGTGGCACAAGATTTCGCCGTCCGCCCGGGCCGATTCGCCGCTGGTCCACTATTACATGACCCGCAATCGGCTGCTGTTCCTGAAGGCCACCGGCGCGGGACTGGGGGCCTGGTTGCACACGTTAATCGCCGAATACCTGCGCACCCTGATCAGTTGGAGTGTACGACCCAAGTGGCGCTGTAAACAGGCCCAACGGCGCGCGATGCTCCAAGCCATCGGCGACACCTGGCGAGGGCGCTGGGGCAAAAGCACATCACCGCATAGCGGATGGTGAAAGGATGACTCGTTTATGAAAGTTTTGTTCTTGTCATCCTGGTTTCCTTATCCGCCGGACAATGGCTCCCGGATCAGGATCTTTAACTTGATCAAGCAACTGTCCAAGGAACATGATATCACCTTGTTGTCTTTTTCCCGTGACGGCGAAGTGACCGAGGATCGTTTGCAGGCGATGCAACATTACTGCTCCACGGTGCGAGCTATTCCCCTTGCTCCTTTCAGATCGAGCAGTTTTCGTTCCATCCTGGGGCTCTTCTCATCACGTCCTCGCTCCTTTGTTGATACGTACAGCCAGCGGATGCAAGGGTTGGTTGAGCAGGCCGGGAGAGAGGGGGATTTCTCTGTGGTCATCGCTTCGGAGATCGCTACAGCGCCCTACGCGGTAACGTTGGAGGGTTTGCCACGGATTCTTGAGGGTGTAGAATTGGCAACTCTTCGGGAACAGTACACCAGCCAGTCTCGCGTCGGTCGCCGACTACGCTATGGCCTTATGTGGTGGAAGACCAGGCGGTTCACAGCGCATCTCTTGCGCCAGTTTGACGGTTGTACAGTGGTCTCACAGCAGGAGCGGGCAAATGTGCTGAGCATAGCGCCCAACTGCCGGCGCGTAGTGGTGATGCCTAACGGTGTAGATCTGGATTGGTATAAAGGCGATTTTGGTGCACCGGAACCAGGCACGCTGGTCTTTCCTGGTGCGCTCACTTACAGCGCCAACTTTGACGCTATAGCGTTCTTCTTGCACCAAGTCTTCCCGCTGATCAAAGCCCGCCGGCCAGAGATCATCCTGCGCATCACTGGCAAAACAAACGGCGTGCCGGTGGACCGCCTGCCATTGGATGAGAGCGTTGTCCTTACCGGCTATCTGGACGACGTGCGCCCTACAGTGGCCCAGAGCTGGGCCTGCGTGGTGCCCCTGCGCGTTGGTGGCGGCACGCGATTAAAGGTTCTGGAAGCGATGGCTCTGGGCACGCCCGTGGTGTCCACCAGTAAGGGGGCCGAGGGGCTGGAAGCGATGCATGGCAAGGACATCCTGATCGCCGACACGCCAGCAGAGTTTGCGGATGCCGTGCTGCGTGTGCTGGATGACAGGGCTCTACGGGCCAGGCTGGCTACCAACGGACGAAAGCTGGTAGAGAGTCGGTACGGGTGGGAAGGTATCGGGGAGAAATTGGATCAACTGTTGCGCAAAGTGGCAAAGGAGAGAGAAACAAAATGATACGTGTCATCCGGCAGAGAATCCCGATATCAAATTTAGTTCTGATCCGACTAGTCGTGATCCCTGGGCTGATAGTCGGGCTGGTGGGCATTGGTTTCTTGACCTCACGCATCCCGCCGGAACTTGTCTTGATAGCCATAGCCGTCCCCCCGGTCGTCCTGCTGGCTCTCAGCCAGCTCGAATTTGGCGTATTAGCCATCGTGCTGAGCGCGGCGTTTGTGCGTTTCTCTCTGCCCACCGGTACTCAAAGCCGCCTCGTGGCCAGCCTGCTTATGACGATTATATTCATCGCGCTCTGGTTGACTGAAATGCTGGTGGTGGACAAAAAGTTGCAACTTCAACCCTCGCGGGCCAACATTCCCCTGCTGAGCTTTATCCTAGTCACTTTCATTTCTTACGTCTGGAGCAACGCTTTCCGTGACCCGTTGGTGGTGGTGTGGCCTAGCTGGCCTTTTGTCCAGATAGGCGCGCTAGCCGTCATGGTCTTGCTGCCTGGCGCTTTCTTCCTGGCCTCCAACTGCCTGACAGATCTCAAATGGATCAAGTGGCTCACAGCTATTATCATAGCGGTTGGCATCCTGGAGATTCTGAGGGATTATCTGCATCTACCACTGGACTTCTTACAGGTAAGGCCCTTGTTCCCAACGTGGTTCATTTGCTTGGCCTATTCTCAGGTATTGTTCAATCGTCGCATACCCACGGTGTTACGCCTCTTGCTATTAGTTGCCGTGGGGGCCTGGCTCTATCGCGTGTTCTTTGTTCAGATAACCTGGCTTTCGGCCTGGCTGCCGACCATGCTGGCGGTGGGAGCGATCAGCTTTTGGCGCTCTCGCTGGCTGCTGGTCGTCCTGCTCGTCGTTGCGCTGGTGTATGTGGGTGCCAATCTGGATTATCTGCAGGCTGCCTATGCTCAGGAGTCTGCAGAGAGCGGTGTGACACGCTTGGACGCCTATGTGCATAACTGGCGGGTGACGGGCAAACATTTTCTCTTCGGCGTCGGCCCGGCAGGCTATGCGGCTTATTATATGTCTTATTTCCCCGCTGAGGCCATGGCCACGCACAGTAACTACATTGACGTATTGTCTCAAACGGGCGTCATCGGCTTGCTCGCTTTCCTGGGGTTCTTCCTAGCTCTGGCGTTGATCGCCTGGGATTTGTTGGGCCGAACCAAGAGATGCTTTGATTTCACACAGGCCTTCGGTGTGGGAGCCGCTGCTGGTCTGCTGGGAGCTGTTGTCGCTGCGGGGCTTGGAGATTGGCTGCTTCCATTTGTGTATACCCAAACGATCGCCGGGTTTGACTATGCGGTATATTCGTGGGTTCTCCTTGGAGCCATGGTCAGTCTGCACCGGCTTGTGATGTCTGAAGCCGCTGAAAGGACTCGAAGGAGCGAGCCTGCCCATGTCTGAGCAAGCTGTTTGCGCCAAGGAACCCATTGACCTCTCCACAATTATTGTCAATCGGAACACCCATGATCTCCTGGCTCAGTGCCTTCAGTCAGTCTACGACACGACCAGCAATCTGGATTTTGAGGTTATCGTAGTGGACAACGCCTCTACCGACGGCAGCCAGGCGATGATCCGACAGCGATTTCCCCAGGTTTGCCTCATCGAAAACGATCAGAACGCTGGTTTTGCCCGGGCCAACAACCAGGCTCTGACTGTTAGCCAGGGACGTTACTCTCTGCTGCTCAACAGTGATACCATTGTTTTACCCCAAGCCCTGGAAAAGATGATCCACTTTGCTGACGCACATGCTGAGGCAGGTATCATAGGTTGTAAGTTGCTCAACAGTGATGGTTCTCTGCAGGAGTCATGGGCCAGTTTTCCCACCTTCTGGTCGGAAGTGTTGGGGCGTAACTTTCGCGTTCGCTGGCTGGTGACGGAGCAGCCCCTGGTCTACGAAGTGGACTGGGTAGGTGGGGCCTGTCTGCTGGTGCGGCCAGCAGCCATCAATGAGGTGGGCTTGCTGGATGAGTCTTTTTTTATGTATTCCGAAGAAACCGACTGGTGTTTCCGCATGAGGCGGCAAGGATGGAAAGTTTACTACCTGGCGGGTGCGGAGATTGTCCATTTAGGCGGTGGCAGCGCCAGCCGGACGAGTGCCGCCCAGCTAGTTCGCCTCTATGAGAGCAAGATTCGCTTCTTTCACAAGCATTACGGCGCTTGGCAGGCGGGTTTGCTACGCTATGGCCTGCTAGCTGTCAACGCCTTGGGCCTGGCTCGGCGGGCCTTGGCCTTGCCTCTGCAATCTCAAGAGAGAGAAGTGCGTCGCCGACTGGCTGCACAATGGCACCTCATTTGCTGGTTACGCCGAGGCCAGCCAGTGGATGTCAGCCCAGACCTTTGCAGCAGGCTGGCAATCATAGATAGGACTTCTTAAACGCTCCCATAAATGAAAGGCAACGCCCATGTTCTGTTCGACTGTGATTCCTACCATAGGGCGACCCACTTTAACGCGAGCAGTTTACAGTGTGCTGGATCAGACATTCACCGCCGATGATTTTGAGGTCATTGTAGTCAATGACTCAGGACAACTGTTGCCTGAAATGGACTGGCAATACTTTGAGCGAGTGCGGGTGATTGATACGAAACGACGTGAGCGCAGTGTGGCGCGTAACACTGGAGCAGCGATTGCCAAGGGCAGGTATTTGCATTTTTTAGATGACGACGATTTGCTTCTACCTGGCGCTCTGGAAGCATTCTGGGCATTAGATCAGTCTTGCGACGCGATATGGCTGTATGGTAGCTATCAGTTGGTAGATAACGATGGCAACCTTGTCAACGAATTTCACCCCAGAGTCAGTGGCAACATTTTTGCCTTACTGGTTGCTGGAGAATCCATACCTTTTCAGGCATCACTGTTACAGACTGAACAATTTTATGCAGCAGGTGCGTTCGATCCCAAAATTACCGGGGTTGAGGACCGCGACCTGGGCCGGCGCATAGCATTATTCGGTACCGCCGCCGGAACGTCGGCCGTTGTGGCCAAGATTCGCGTGGGTCAGCAAGGTAGTACCACAGATTGGTCGACGCTTGCCGAGAGGGACCGCTGGGGACGCGAGAAAGCGTTGAATGAGCAAGGCGCCTTCACGCACTTGTGGGCCTCGGCAAACTCCAGCTATCTGCACGGGCGCGTCAGCCGAGCCTATTTCGCTTCTGCGGTTTGGAACTTGCAACGCAAAAACATATTTATGGCAGCCAGTCGAGCGATATCGGGTATGGTATTTGCTGGTTGGCACCTGCTTTCAAAGGAATTTTGGCGTGGTCTGAGGACCAGAATTAAATGAAAATTGGCATTGACGCTCGCTTTTTAACCCACCCTCAGAGGGGAGGATTTAAAACATATACAGAAAACTTGATTAAGGCTTTGAGCCTGGTTGACAGCACAAATACTTACGTGCTATATGTCGATCGCCCACCTGCCGAGGCAACTTTGCCTAAGAAAGATAACTTTACTTGTCAGGTCGTGGATATCAAACTGCCTATAATAGGGATGCCGATCCGAGAGCAGATTACTGTGCGAAGACACATCGCTCAGGATAACCTAGATATAGTGCATTTTCTTTGCAATACCGCTCCTGTGGGGGTACCGGTAAAATTTGTTGTTACCCTGCACGATATTATCCCGTTAACAACTCCTCAGACTTTTGAGTATGCAACGGGCTTGTCTGCTTATAAGTGTTGGGCCATTTCAGCATATTCAAGGTTGACAATTCGAAAAACAGCACAGTCAGCCAGCAAAATTATCACGGTTTCGTCTTATGAAAAGACACAGATTAGAGAACATCTGGGGATTGCGCCCGAACGTATTTGTGTGACACATTTGGCGCCCAATCCACTGTTTACCCCGGCAAGCCAGGAACTCAAAAAGAAGTGGCGCTCAAAGATTGATCAGAAGTTCGGCATTCAGAGTCGATTTATCCTGGCGGTCGGCTATGAGCCACGCAAGAATATTCCCCTTTTAATAGAAGCCTTTTCAAGATTTGCCCAGGATTACCCTCACATTAATCTGGTGATTGTCGCAGCAGAAGAACAAAGCAGGGGCTTCTTCCAACAACTAGCCCATGAGTGGAATATGGATGAACGTGTGATCATACTGGGTGCTGTCTCTCCAAATGATTTGGTTGTTTTATATAATTTGGTGGATGTTTTTGTATTTCCATCAGAGCGGGAGAGCTTTGGCCTGCCCCCCTTAGAGGCGCTTGCGTGCGGCACACCGGTGGTTGCGATGAAAATGACCTCAATCCCTGAAATCCTTCAGGATAGCGCTCTGCTTGTCGAGGGCAAGGATGTTCAAACCTGGGCAGATGCTATTGTACAAGTAATCATGGATGATAACCTCCGCTCAAGTTTGGCAAACAAAGGGCTTCGGCAAGCAGCCAAGTTCTCCTGGGAGCGATGTGCCAGAGAAACGTTGGAAGTGTATCATGCTGTTGTAGAAGAGAAGTGAGCCGAGATGACCTTTTTGGGATTGTAACGCATCGAACACCCATCCGCGCCAAGATGCTTCTAAGGGGCAATATTTTGTCGAAGGCATAACCTTTCAATT
>Ga0315308_1000529_pt1 | contig 21356 bp, 18 predicted proteins | sample TDP3_MG_FD_203078 | JGI IMG/M metagenome (GOLD analysis project Ga0315308, IMG submission 203078) | Freshwater sediment microbial communities from Lake Towuti, South Sulawesi, Indonesia - TDP3 | ecosystem: Environmental > Aquatic > Freshwater > Lake > Sediment | place: Indonesia: South Sulawesi... | reverse complement strand
CAGCTCATATTCATCTGTCACGCGTGGGAAAGACGAGACAAACCTTGCGATGTTCCAGATCTTTGTCAAGAATTTCGATGTACCTTCGATCCTTTCGAAGGAGCAACGGATGTCGCCTTTTGTGATGTTTCCTTCAAGACTAGACCATATGCGGAAGGCTTCAGCCCCAAATCTCTTCAAGACTTCCTGTGGGTCAATCCAAGTCTCTGGGTCGCTTTTGCTGATTTTTCTGCCTTCCTCGTCGACGACATGCATGTGTATCCAGGCGTCTATGAAAGGCGCTTTTCTGAACAGCAGAAAAGACTTCAGTATTGTGAAGTAAAGCCAGTTCCGCACGATCTCCTTGCCTTGAGGTCGAAGCGTGCAAGGAAAGCTCTTCTCAAAGAAGCCCCTGTTCCAGAGGTATCCTAGCATGTAGACTTCTGATGTTGCTGAGTCGAACCACGTGTCGAAGGTTCGTTCCTCCCCGCGAAACTCCTTTCCTCCGCATTTCGGGCAATCTGCGATCGGAGGCTTCTCCTTCCAAGGCTGATAATACCGTTCCGGCTCAGGAACATAGATGTACGCACACTTCCTACAGTACCAAAGAGGAATCTCTGTTCCGTAGTATCTTCGCCTCGAGATGACCCAATCTATACCAACAGAGTTTGTCCAGTCGATCAGGATCTGCTTGCTTTCAGGTGCAAAGAACCGCATTTGGTCAGCCATACGTAGAACATCGTCTTTGAACTCAACCTGCTTAAGATAGTATTCCTTCATCGGCACGAACTCGATCGGATTCTTTGACCTCCAACAAACAGGACGTCTCTGCTGGATCTTTTCGGCTTTGTCGATGAGCCCCTCTGACTTAAGATCATCTATGATTCTCTCCTTTGCTGCTTGGACTGTTAGCCCCCTATACTTGCCAGCGTTCTTGTTCATTCTTCCCTTCTCGTCTATCGCGTAGATCGGGTCCAAGTTCAGCTCTCTCAGGATTCTGGCATCGCTGTAGTCGCCGAAACTGCAAATCATGACCAACCCTGAGCCAAACTCCGGCTTCGCATAGGGGTGAGACTGAATCTCGACAATGAGCCCAAAGACAGGAACAACGGCGTGGCAACGGTCCAGATGCTGGTATCGATCGTCATCTGGGTTGAAGATCACAGTTCTGCAGGAACAAAGCAGTTCTGGTCTGGTTGTGGCGACGACTATGTCTTCACCTGTTTCCTGGACTTTGAACTTGATATAGTTGAGTGTCGTTTCTTCTTCCTCGTACTCTACCTCCGCATCAGAAATTGTCGTCCCGCAGACTGGGCAGTAGTTCGTTGTTTTCTGGTCTTCGTAGATGAGTCCCTTCTTCCAGAATTCAATGAAGGTTTCCTGAGTCAGCCTTCTGTATTCGGCATCGTCAGTCTCGTACCTTCCGCCGAGACAGCGCTCAAGGTCCCAAGCGTTGCAGCTAAGCCCTAGCTGTTTGAAGGTGTCCAGTGAACGGTCTCCGCTTTCCGTGAGGATTTGTCTGCACTTCTCGATGAACTCCTCCCGAGATGTCTCGTGCATGGATATTCCGAAGGTTTTCTCTGTCTGCACCTCGACGGGTAAGCCATTCTTGTCAAGCCCCATTGGGAACAGAACGTTGTGCCCAGTCATCCGCCTGTACCTTGCGAACATGTCCATCCAAACATAAGTGTAGGCTTGCCCTATGTGAACTGGCGTGTTCACGTACGGCGGCGGAGTGTCAACGCTGAATGTTGGCTTATCAACGTTCTCGTCGAACTTGAAGATCCCCTCTTCCTGCCACTTCTCGAAAATGGCTGATTCGATCTCAGGATTCCATGTCTTCGCCTTCAGCTCCGGCTTGAAAGATAGAGTCTCCTTCTCCATTCAGGTTCACCTAACTGAAACAAGCTCATAAAGGATGAAGTGGAGGACACAGAACAGCCTAGGCAAACTCACACAAGGTGCCCCGTAGAGGGCTAACGTACTTGGCGATACCGGTGCTGCAGTGCCAAGTTGCCACCTATCCTCCTGCGAGCAGTCAATCCAAATTCAACGATATAGCTTGATATAAATATAATCGTTCCGATCGCCACGACTCTCATCTAGATTGTGAAGGCGGCTGTTGCCGCGTCTCAGAGGGTACGCCTTGTGCAAGTTCTTCCCTCCCGCGCAGTAGCGAAATTATCCTCACTATCTTCTCTGGACGGATTCTTTCTGTGTTTATAGCTACGTCAAAAGGTGGCAGCTTCGAGATGTCGACGCCGTACAAGCGTTTAGTGAGCCTTGACACCTTACGATCTTCGTCCTCCAGCTCCTTTAGGGCAACAAACTCCGGCGCGTGAGACTTCATTGACTCTCTTCGAACCCTCTCGTCTTTCGAGGCGACCAGCAGAACGACCATGCCCTTGTCTCCCTCCTTGGCAGCAAAGAACGCTGCCTCCCCTTCAATTACAGAGGCACCCTCTGCCTGAGACAGTAGTTCATTGACCTTTTTCGCCATCAGTCTCTCTTTCATGCTTCCAATAAACTTGAACCTGAAAAGGGTCAAGGCTTTTGGGGATCCTCTTGTGATGGCAGCCTCATCAACTACATCAACTGACAGTTCCCTCTTGATGAGACGGGCTATAGAGGACTTTCCAGTAGCAGGCAAGCCATACAGGATGATGTGTGGACCCAAGGGTTGAGGCGGCCGATGAACTACGAGGGTTTCGGGAACAAGGAAAATCAGGAGCGGGAAACGGATCAAACCGTCGACAAGAATGGCAACTGCGAACGGCAACCTAGTATCCATATTCCACAAGAAGCCACCGAGGACACTCGCCGGAATAGCCATTACGCGCCACAGGAAATCTCTTGTTGCTTCCCACTCGCTCTGAAGCTCTTCCGGAATCACTTCGGTTGACGCCGCGGTCCAAGAGGGACTTGAAGACTCGCCTATCGCCCGCATAATCCAAGCCAAAAGCGGGACAAAAGGTACCCATGTTAATCCTCTGAAGGTGCCCCCCACAATCAGGGACGCAACACAAAGATATAGGAACGGACGGGTAAGCAAGATGATTCTCTTCCTGCCTTTCCTATCTGATATCTCGGCAAGCGGAAACAGCAGAAGAGCTGCAATCAGGCTATGGGCTGCGGGAAGAAGTCCCAGAACGAGTATGGGAGCACCACAAGTCTCTGCCGCATAGATGATCCAGAAAGGAGCAGCAACCTCCCATGCCCATGGGCCGGTCAAGGCAATGAGCAGCCACGACGTAGCTTTTCTCTCTTTTGACAGCGTATAGATCATGCTCATCTGCCCGAATATATCGTTCACAGACTCAGTGAGGCCTTTAGGTTGGCTTTTGCTAGGCAAGGATCTGTTCTCTAGCCTTCTGTATGTGTAGGCTAGAGCTCCAAAGGAAAGGAGAAATTGGGCAAGAAAAATCCTCCTAATCTCGTTCAATCCCCCAAGCCTCAAGACCAGCAATGCTCCGAGAGGAGGCACAACAACATTGGCCATGCTGGTTAGAGTGTTCATGAGGGCTATAGCACGGCTTCTTGTCTGCTGTTCCGAAGAAGAATAAAGCAACGCTACGTAAGCAGGCGCAACAAGCGCCGACCCAATTGCTCCGAGCAGATGCGCAAGAACCGTGACCCGCCAGTCTAGCGCCAAAGCAAATATGATCGGGTTAGGTATGGTTAGAGCCATGCCCGCGATTAGCATCTTCTTCCGATCATAATGGTCAGATATCCATCCGCCGATCAGGATGAAGACGAGGAAGACGCCTGACCAGATCGAAGCCAGTAAGCCTAGCACGACTGCGTCAGCACCCAATATCTCCTTGATGAAGAGAGAGTCTAAACCACCTGTAAGCCCTGCGATAGTAGTCAGCAAAATGTCTCTGACTGTGAGTGCCTTGATGTTTCCCTTGACCAAGAAACGTGTGTCCGAGACTAACTTGCCTAGCAGTAACACCACCTCAAAGTAGGCGGAGTCTTCGAGAATAGGAAGTTCCTAATAAGCTTCATCTTCATCTGCGTATATACCTTCTAGACATGGCACAGAGGGCCAAACGCGCATGTAGAACCGAATGCAGACAATTGCTGAACCACCAGCCTTGAGCGAAAACGCAGTGCCAAGCCGAACCCTTAGGCATCCGTGGGTTGGAGACATGATACCCATATATCTCGCGTATCCTCCACTCTATGTGTTGGCAACCTCATGAAGGAAGATATCATAATCGAAGAGAAGATCCATCTGCACAACGCAATCATGGTTATAGGTTTGAGCGGCTGGGTGAACGCGGGCGAAGTCTCAACCTTCGCCGTTAAGTACCTGGTCGACAATATGGGCGCCAGAAGATTCGGCGAGATCCCTGCTGAAAGATTTCATGACTACTTCGTCCAGAGACCACTAGTTTCGGTAAAGCAAGGCGTAGTCCAATCGTACTCTCCTCCCAGAAACAATCTCTACTTCTGCCAGAGAAAGGATGACAACGTGGACTTAGTTCTTCTTCTTGGGTGTGAACCCCACCTTAACTGGACTGGATACGCAAAAGCCGTGCTTGGACTGGCAAAGGAAACTGGTGTCGTGCGGGTCTATGCCCTCGGTGGATACATAGCTGACATCTCCGAGGAGAGCGATGTTCGAGTGACGGCTTCAACGACCAACGAGAAACTCGTACCCGAGCTTAGGGAAGCTGGGCTTGAGCTCACAAGCTATCAAGGACCGACCAGTGTCTATAGCGAGATAATGTGGACAGCAAGGGAGATGGGGGTTGATGTGATAAGCCTATGGTGCGCTGTACCAGTATATGTCATTGGGCACTGCCCGGGAGCTGCGTACGCGATCCTCAAGAAAGTAGCCCAGTTATCCGGTATAAAACTTGATCTGAAGGATATCAAAGAAAAAGCAGAATCCTTCAGGGCGCAGTTCGAAAGACGTAGCGAAGACTACCTACAGCTACACAGAAGAAAAGTAGCAAAGGAACCATCCTACATTTTCTGACATTAAAGGCCTCCTCAGTTGAAAAGCTGCCGACAAATATTCTTGACGGCATGTTGAGTGTGGGAAGAGGCGTGCAACTCTGAACAGACATTAGGAGACTTCAAGAAGACTGTTGTACGTTCAGCGTGCTGTCAGAGAGTAGTTGTGAAGGTAAGGTGTTCGGTCAGTTCCTTGTATCGGTTTCTTATGGTTACTTCTGTTATGTGGGCTGCCTGTGAAATCTCGCGTTGAGTTACCTGCTCTCCCCAAAGGACCGCCGCAACGTAGAGGGCAGCCGCAGCTATGCCGCGTGGGCTTCGTCCTGAGGTGAGTTTGAGGTCGGCAGCTGCTTTCAAGATGTCCTGGGCTATCTCACAAGCCTTTCCGCCGATCTCAAGATGGTTTGACAGTTTCAAGACATGCTGCATCGGCCTCGATAACGGGACTGTATAGTTGAGCTCTTCCGCAAGGATTCGGTAGCTTCGGCTGACCGTCTTCTTGGTCAGGTTTGAGGCGACGGCTATATCGTCTAGCGTCCTAACTTGGCCACACTGCCTGCATGCAATGTATAGTGCTGCGGCGCTCATACCCTTCATGGATCTGCCCCGAATGAGGTTTTTCTTTAGAGACTTTCTATATATCAAAGCTGCCGTCTCGACTATGTTTGGGGGTAACGAAAGGTTCTCAGCCGTCTTTGCCACCTCAGAGAGAGCGAACGCTAGGTTTCTTTCGGTGGAATCTGCGACACGCGCGAGCTTCTGCCATCTCCTTATTCTATATAACTGATCCTTCTGGGCGGAAGCAACGCTCTTCCCGTAGGCATCCCGGTCGCGTTTGTCTATGTTGGTTGATAACCCCTTATCATGTATGGTGAACCTGAGCGGCGCGCCAGCGCGGGCCTTCTTCTCCCATTCCTCCTCGTCAAAGGCTCGCCATTCAGGTCCCTCGTCGACAATGTTACCGTCTACTACGAACCCGCAGACCACACAAACAACTTCGGAGACTTGATAGTCCCAGACCAATCTGCCACTGCCACATTCCGGGCAGTGTCTTTCTTCATTAACAGCAGATATATCTCTGCTTGTCAATCTTTGGCACCCAACAGGTGAGGACGGGCACTCTCGAGAAGCAAGTAGTAGGATGCTTCGTCGTGAAAGGAGCCGTCTTTCTGAAGTCGCTTCTTCCTGATGCTTTCGAGTTTGAACCCTGATTTCTCGGCGACGTGTCTCATCGCTGTGTTGTCACGAAGAGTCTCAACCTCAAGTCTGACGACTCCCTGTTCCCTAGCCAGTCTTATTGCCTCTTTTATGAGGCGAGTTGCAATCCCGTTACCCCAGTAAGTAGGATGCACGCTGACGCCTATCGTCGCGACGTGATCCATGAACCTCCCTAGTCTCCATAGGCCTAGGAACCCTACGACTCGCTTACCACTTTTTGCGACCAGAACCTCTGCCCTTCGGTTCTTCCGCAATCGTCGGAAGAAGCGTTTGTATGCAAGAAGCTCTTTTTCGACGTTGCCGATGTACTCGATAAGCCACTCTCGAACTTTGGGGTGACACTCAATATCAACAATCGCTTTTATGTCGTCAACCTTCAGAGGTCGTTGCTTGGCGTCGAAAATCTCAAGCTTCAACGCATCCCTCCGACGCTGAGACAGAATTAAGCCGTACTATTAAAGGTTTATCTTGCGCTCAAAGTTTACTTAGATAGTTAACTGCTATGCCAAGAAAGAAAGAGATAGACATGTTGGAGCAAAGGGAAAAAGCCACGTTAGCGACAGACACAAGGGTCGGGATCCTCTACAACCTGCCAGGGAAGCGAGCAAAGGGCGAACAAATCGACTACGTGGCTGAAGTCGAAGTCGAGGAAGAGGCAGCAGCCGTTCGAGAAGCCTTGGAGAAGCTCGGTCTCCGGCCAAGGTTTCTCCCCCTAAAGCACAGTGCCGAGAACCTTGTCAAGGTGATTAGGTCGCTTAGGCTAGATGTGATAGTAAACCTCTGTGAAGGAGCCTTCGGAGAGAGCCACCTAGAGATGCATGTGCCCTCTCTACTTGAGCTTCTGATGATACCTTACACAGGCTCGTCACCCTTGACTTTGGGGCTCTGCCAGAACAAAGGTTTGACCAAGGACATACTGAAAGCAAATGGGATACCCACACCGAAGTACGCCGTCCTAAGCAGTCCGAAGGAATGGAAATGCGAGTTGGAATTTCCTTTGTTTGTGAAGCCGTTGAAAGAAGACGCAAGCGTGGGTATCTCGAAGAAGAGCTACGTTACAAGAGAATCCGAGCTGGAAGCCCAAGTGGAATACATAACACAGCAATACAGGCAGCCGGCCTTAGTAGAGGAATATGTAGCTGGAAGGGAGATTAACGTGGCGGTGATGGGCAACGTAAAGCCAAAGGCTCTGCCTATTTCGGAAATCTTGTTCGAGTTTCAGGACGAACCGAAGATTGTGGACTACCCAGCCAAATGGTTCAAGGAAACCGACGAATACAGGAAAACCAAACCGGTCTGCCCAGCACATTTGAAGCCCTCTGTGAAGAGCAAGGTTGAAAAGAGATCTCTGGAAGCTTACGAGGCGCTTGGTTGCCGAGACTACGCGAGGATCGACATGCGGCTAAAAGCAGACATACCCTACGTTCTCGAGGTCAACCCGAACCCAGACATATCGCCAGATGCTGGTTTCGCCCGAGCCTTGAAGGCAGCTGGAATCCCCTACGAAGAGTTTGTGAGAACGATCATCCTTTACGCTCTTGAAAGGGGCGCCTAAGCATTAGAAGAGAACCAAAGGATTGCTACCGAAGTCTCACTAACGAAGGGTTCTTGAACAAGTGCTGCATGCCGTATCTTTTCAAGGCTTGCCAAAGAACCGTGCAGATAAGCTCGTCGTAAGTGAAGCCCGCAGTACTCGCAGCCTCAGGTAGGCATGAATGAGCGTCAGGGTTGGGTATCAAACCCGGCAGAGGATTAACCTCCAGTACCCGAGGTTTGCCTTCAGAGTCCAGCCGCATGTCGATCCGGCACAAGTCCCTACAGTTCAGAGCCTGGAATGTCTTGGTTGCGACATGCCTTATCTCTGTCTCAAGCTTCTGTGGGATATCTGCTGGACACCGAAATATGTCCAAGGGCTTCTCGGGCACATCCCAGATCCATTTTGCTTCATACGAGTAGATGGGGCTGGCTCCGCTCGGAAGCTTGTCAAGAAGAATCTCGACTATCGGCAGGACTCTGGCATCCGCGTTTCCAATCAGGCCGACCGTGAACTCCCTTCCCGGGAGGAACTGTTCGACTATTGCTGGTTGCCCATATGTCTCAATGACCCATGAAATCTGCTTTCTCAGACTCGGCTCGTCTCTTACAAAGGAGCTGCCTCTGACACCCTTGCTTGAGCCTTCCGCCAGCGGCTTCACGACAAGTGGAAACTTCAGTCTTTTGGCCAGCATCTCGCTGGGGGTTTTGAAGACCTGGAAGTCTGGAGACCCTACCCCATTCATGCTGAGATACTGATGGGTCAGGGCTTTGTCCAAGGCTATTGCTAACGTCAGAGGTCCTGAACCCGTGTAGGGAATCCCGAGCATCTCAAGCATCGCAGGTATGTGGGATTCCCTGCTTTCGCCTCGCAGCCCTTCAGCTATGTTAAAAACGATGTGGGCCTTCAAGTTTCGAAGCTTGCCGTAAGCTTTCTCGTTCGCTTCTATCTTGGTAACTTCACATCCGCCCTTGCTCAAAGCCGAAGCTATGGCATCTACCGTGGGTTCGTCGTCAAATTCTATGAAAAAGTCCTCAGGCAATCGCTCGTTAGCACTTACTTGCCTTTTCAGGTTGTAGGTTAGCCCTACCCTAAGGCTCATTGCTGGTCAGCTACTTCACCGGCACTTCTATGGATGCGAGCTTCTCTTCTCCCTGCAGGATCTCTGGGTATGTATACAGCTTTCCTTCATAGTTTCTCAGCACAATTCTGCCTTCTTGATAGCTTAGGAGGTAGTCAGGTTGGATCGGAATTTTCCCTCCCCCACCTGGAGCATCAATAACGTAACGCGGGACAGCGAAGCCTGTTGTATGGCCAGTAAGAGCCTCGATGATCCTAAGTCCAGTCTCAACCCTTGCTCTGAAGTGGTATGTTCCTTTGACAAGGTCCATCTGGAAAAGATAGTAAGGCTTAACCCGCATCTTGAGAAGCCTATGGACCAGGGTCTTCATCACATCTGCGTCATCGTTGACGCCCTTTAGGAGGACTGATTGGTTTCCAAGGGGAATGCCTACGTCAGCAAGCAAGCCGCAAGCGTTTTGACTCTCTTCAGTTATTTCGCGTGGATGGTTGAAGTGCACATTCAAGTACAGAGGATGATGCTTCTTTAGCATGTTGCACAGCTTTGGCGTTACCCTCTGGGGGAAGGTGCACGGGACTCTGGAGCCGATTCTCAGGATTTCCACGTGAGGTATGGCCTTAAGTCTTCTCAAGAGAAACTCAATCTTCTCGTCTGGCAGCATCAAGGGATCTCCACCGGACAATAGAACGTCGCGAACAGCAGGGTGTTTCTCAACATACCTTATCTGATTCGAAAGTACGTCTTGGGTGACGTTGACGACAGGCTTTCCGACCTGCCTCTTTCTCGTACAGAACCGGCAGTAAGTTGCGCAGCTGTTCGAGACACACATCAAGACTCTATCGGGGTATCGGTGAATCAACCCTGGTGCAGGGCTGTCTGCTTCTTCATTCAACGGGTCCTCAGAACCGTACGGGTCCTGAAGTTCCATCGGGCTTGGGATGCACTGCTTCCATAGGGGATCGTTGACTTCCTCTATGAGGTCAAAATAATGCTTGGAAACCCTCATAGGATATTTGGCGACAACGGCTTCCAAGCTTTCTGTATCAACATCAAACTTCTTGAGGATCTGATGTGGCTTCGTTATACACTGTCTAAGAAGTCTCTTCCAGTCCTCAGCCATCTTTTTTTACGCGCTCTGTGACACGATTGTTCATGCCACGAAAGAAATATGCGTTCAAACGGATGCTTTTAAATCTTTCTATTATATAGGCGTGGAAGCCTGCTGCCGGTCCGACCTATGCAGTTGGAGATCTCTAGTTTCATGTGCAAGGTTCTATGCTCCAAGAATGCGATCCCAGTGGCAAGTTCCACTAAGCTTTGGCCGAGAAGAAATCAGCATATTCTGGTTGAGCGGAGATGTAGCGTTCGTATGTGATTGCTGAGCAGTAACGTTATGTGATCACGATCTGAGTCTTCTGATTGTGACTCAGGTTTATATGAGGTGCTTGTGGAGTTCTTGACTAGGTGGCGAAATGAGTACCACGAGTATTTCGTCCGGTTCGGTCGGGCTGCTCGGCAAAGTCGAAGGTGACTTGGGCTTGGCTGAAGGTGCAACGGTAAGGGCTAAAGACTCAAACAAGGTGGAGGTTTCAGGGGCAGTCCAGTTCGAAGGCGACTGCACTTTTGAATGTAGCCTCACCGCAAGCGCTGTGAAAGGAAAGCGTGGGAACATAACCGTCGAAGGCGATCTCATGGTTGACAAGGCGATCAGAATACAAGATGGGGGCCTGGAAGTAAGAGGAAACCTGTCCGCAAAAGAAGTTGAAGCGGACAATAGGGTCTCGGTTGAGAAAGACCTCGCTGTGGAAAGTATTGAGGTCGGCGGGAGAATATGGGTTGGCGGGAAGACGGCTGCAAAAGCGATTGATGTCGGCGGGTCATTCGAAGCGCAAGGGGATGTGTTATCCGAGAAACTTGAGGCTGGCGGATCTGCTATTGTGGAAGGGACAACCACAACGTCAAGCTTGAGGGTGGGGGGCTCCTTCAAAGGCAACGGCAAGGTGAAAGTAGACGACGTAGATGTTGGAGGAACCTTTGTCGCTGAATCCGAAGTCGAGATCGAGGAACTTGACGTGGGAGGTATAGCTAAGGTCGCAGGTGGCTTCGTAAGAGACCAAGTTGATGTGGGCGGATCGTTTGAGTCAACTAAGCCCTTGAATTTCGGCTCGATCGATGTCGGCGGGAAAGTGGTCTTAGCTGGTGGGTCAGTGGGAGAAGATATCGATGTTGGCGGGGCTCTTAAAGTGGAGGGCGCCTTAAGATTCGAAGACATCAAAGTAGGCGGCACAGTGGACATAAGCGGAGACGCGGGAGGAGAAACAATCGAGGTAGGGGGCAGGCTCGTTGTTAAGAACAACCTGACCTTAGCAGGGGAACTTGACGTAGGAGGAACAGCTGAAGCAGGTGAAATACTAAAGGCAGAATCTGTGCATGTCGGCGGCTCACTCAAGGCTCGACGAATAGAAACAAGAGACTCAATTGAGGTTGGGGGGCGAATAGAGACAGCTGAAGGAGCCAAGGCTTCTACGGTCAAGATAGGAAAAAGAGGGAGGATCGTAGGTCCCGTTGTTGCTGAAGAGGTCGTGCTGAGCGAAAGGGCAGAAGCCGATAATATCTACGCAGGTTCCTTGACAATGGAGGAAAGATCAAAAGCGAACAACGTGTACGCAAAGAACGTTTACGTGGAAAGGGGCTGCAGAATAACGGGGGAGCTTCAGTATACCCACGAACTTAGGATGGAAGAAGAGGTCAACCTCGCAAGAGAACCCAAGAAGACGGAGAGTCTTCCGTCTCCACCAATCTGATTCGCGACACTCAGTAGCATTGCCGGCTGGCAATCGAGTCAAGTCAGGAAGATCGAGTTCGAGGAATTCGTGAAGTCGATCAAGATCGGAAATTCTTAGAGCTATGGAGAGACTGGAGGCTGAGTGGGCGTAAGAGGAAAAAGGGGTCTGGCGCAAGCGAATGAGCCCATTCTCGATCTACATGCTACTGATTGTGATGGAAGGCAGATGGACTGCTAGACCCGCGATTTCCCGGGACGGCATGAAGGGCTATGGGTTTGAGATACCTATTGACTCTGGGCAGACCGAAGTCTTCACGGGGGAGCTGAGAGAAGGCGAACTTCAGAGACACATGACCACATCGATTGCGAGCACTTCCGTCTAGCCGTGGAAGCTTTGGGCCGCTGCATGTAGATAGCTAGGACTGGGACTACTACTTCTCGACCAGAACAAGATGGAGACAGACTATATTCCTCACCGAAAACTAGGAAACTGCTAGTGGGAAAGAGATAAAACCAAAGAGTCCCATAGTCATCCCTGAGACACTGGGAAGATTCTCCCTCCGAGTCCAGAGCACCACGGGATGGAGTTGGCGAAGAGAACTACGTACGAGATCTACCTCGACGTTCTCGAGACGGTCAGAGGTAAGGGCGTTTGCCCAGTCACTAGACTTTCCTATGGCGCCGGGCTCCCAGTTGACCGGACAAAAAAGGTCGTCAAGTTCATGCTGGAACGGGGACTCCTAAGAGAAGTGATAATCGGCGACAGGAGGCTGTACCGCATAACGGATAGAGGCGGGGAATTCCTCGAAGCCTTAAGAACCGTAAGAAAGTTCGTCCAATAGGGTTCCGTGGGTTGGAGAAGCCACAGAATATCTCGTGGTCGAGCCTAGAGACCCCACTGGAGCCATGAAAGCCCTCGCCAAAGAAGCAATCAACCAGCTACTCTGGCTTGTGGCACGGACAGTCGGAAGCGTCTTGCCTTCGAGAATATTCTCAAGTGGGTTTACACTGATGTCTCTTCTTTTATCTTTTCTTCCAGGCTTTTGACCTTCCCGTGTTCGAGAACTCGTATGCGGGTTCGAAGTCGAACCCTGAAGCCAAGGCGCAAAAACAATCCGTAAAGCTCCTCCCCAGTGATTGCTGCCCTTAGCTTCCCTTCCTGAATCAGTCTGACAAGAGTCTTTTCGATCTCCACAGCGACTTGCGGGTATTGAGACTTCGCGGCGTTGAATACTTCCCATGCTCGGTCGACAAACAACCTGTTGAGCACCTCAGTTGGACTGGCCGTCTTACTAGCTTCCGAGGTCTGCGACGTGCCAGCTACTGCTTTTCTTTCTAGCTGCCTCTTCAGCTCCCACAGTTTCTTGCGTCTTAGGGCTTCGAGTTCACGATTAGACATCTAGGACCCTACTGTTGCTCTCCAGCTTATCTCTATACAAGTGAGAAGCATCCAAAGTATTAATGTTGTGTCTCATTACCGGTTTGTGAGCTTGTACCTTAGCGTTGCTGCGATTCCGCCGAAGGACTTCCAAAGCATCTGGCCTTCTTCTGTCTCGGTAGATATAACCTCCACGTTCGAGCCTGCCTTCTCAGCGGCTTCTGCCAGTTCCTCAATTACTTCTTTCTGCTCGGCAACCTGAAGCGTAGCAACCCCACATTTCGGGCACGATTTCCCATTGAGAGAGGCTTCAAAGTCCGGGATCCCAGCAGATTTCATCGGCTGGTGGAATGCATTGCCACAAGAGGTGCACTCAACCTTGACCCGCGCAGTCTCCAGATTCTCGGAAAGGAGTAGCATTTCAACCACACCGGCGTGCAGAGCCCGTCTGACCTCTGTCTCTCCGTAAGTTGCAAGACCCGTGTCATGCCCGACCTCATATAGGAACTTCTGGACGATCTGTTTCTCTTCGACGTACCTGACATTTCTGATGATCTCTGGAGCCTTCTCAACGACCTCTTCGACTCCCTGCTCACCCGTGTAGGCTGTGTCGATTGTTACGACAATTCTCTCTTTAAGTCTGTAGTCGAGGTATCTGCCCTTGTCGAAGTCGTATTTTGTTGGTCCAGGTCCGCCTAGGATTATGCCCTTCAGATTAGGCGTGGAAAGGAAAGCCTCATTCGCATGTTCTCCTACACGTTTGAAGAACTCGAGCACCTGAGCTTCGCGCACCCGCTCGAATCTCCTTGCAGACTGTCCACCCGCTCGATGTTTTCCAGGTATGCCTGAGGTTATGTCTTCCACGATCAGCAGTCGTCTTCCGGTTAGCGTGGCGAATGTTGCCCCGCTTGAGTCAAGAAGGAGGATTCCGTATGTTTCCCTTTCCTTCAAAAAGTCCGTTAGGTGCTCGGTGTGAAACCTTGCATCACACCTGTACAGGTATATTCGAACCGGCTCAGGCGGCACCACAACGTATGTTTCGATTCTTTCGCTTCCAGGCCCGTTCTGGGGGATGGCCCCGCAGAATATGACTAACCCGTTGTTCGGGACTGTTCTAAAGAGTTTCAGGCGTTGGATCACTCTCACAATGGCATCTTGAACGTTCTTCCTCGTCGTGGTCGATTTGATGTTGGATGCAGTTCCCCACTCATCCTTGAGCATCTGTGTAACTTCGCTGATCTGACGTCCCGGAGGCACATACAAAGAGACGAGCTCCGTGCCTCTGCCTTCTTTGGAAGCCAGTGTATCCAACATCCTCTTCAAACGGAACCTGTCAAGCGACGTTCTCTTTTGGCTCATTGTAGATTGTGCACCTTTGCTCAAACCTTCGGGGAGGGTTGAGTGCCCCATCCTTTCTTCGGTTTGGTTGCAAGATATCCGAAAGTAGCGCAATTAAACGTTTAGATTCGGTAACCGTTATCTGTGCCTAGGCTCGGATTCGGCTCGATATGATGCCTTGGAGACCTGCTTCTGGACAGTCCTCAATAGCGCAGGTTGCGTTAGCATCAGGACGGCGAGGGAGTGGGAGCACCTTCCTTTCCTGACAAAGCCAAGACAGTTACAGTTTACTGTTCTGTCAATTCTGCGGGCAACCGTGTAGGTTCCGTGCTCCCCAACCACATTGAACAGTTCATCGCCTATGGCTTCAATCCGTCCTTTCTGTACCAGATCATAAGCCTTCTTGATCATAGTATCTATGGGCAAGGCAGGCTCCTCAGCAAGCAACAGAACCATGAAAGACTATTCGCAGAACCTTATATAAGCATGGTTCCATGATGGGAACCTTCAAAGGCAGTGTGAGAAGTGTCCTGCTTCGGAGCTCGGATCAAGTCCGCGTTCTTGCGCCTGCGTTGGGAAATCGATGGTTCTCTCTTTGAACTTAGGACTTGTCCAATGCGAGTATGTGATTGCTGAGCGGCTGAGGACATTTGAGACGGAAATATCAGACTTGGTTATCATCATCCGCAGCCATAAGTTCTGGTCGAGAGTTTTGGAAGCCTTCTATGAGGAAGTTAGGCCCAATGGGATTCGTGCAAGAGTTTTAAAGTAGCTCCAATCTACTTAATCCGTGGTGTTACGGGTCCGCGGGGGCGCTTTATGCCTAGGATGCGGAAGGAGGCGGTGCAGATCAGGTTTGAGGTTCTAGAGTTTCTTTACTATCATACAGGTCCTCAGCTCCGCACCTACATCTGGCGGAAGGCAACATCGCTATCCTATGACGACTTCCTTAAGCATCTTACATTTCTGAAGGAGAAAGGCTTAGTGATCGAGAACGAAGAGGGCGTATGCAGAATCACAAACGATGGGAGGAAAGTCTATGAAGAGCTGCGGAACACTCTGTCATCTATTCTTTGATGACTGCTCGGAGACTTTCACCTCTGGTGCATCACCGTTATCAATGTACGTGGGATATATAGGTTGACGAGAAGATGAGTGAAAAGGCAGATGCAGAGTCGTACCCGTTGAAGTCCCTGCACGACTTTCTCAACGAACTCGACAAGGAATGGGACGTGTTCAGAACAGCGTCCCTAATCGGGATGATTACGTCAGGCATTCTTCTGGCATTCGTTATCTTCCGCTTCTTATCTCTACTGGCGGTCTTGAGGGAGAGACGACCCGGAATTGGAATCTTTAGTGTGTTTGACGATCTCATTTTCTCGATCTTGGTAGGGGCATTCGTTATTTACGAGATAATCCTGCTTTTGAGGCAGTACAAGTTCTTCAAGAAATGGGAGCGCAGAGTAGGCTTACTCCTGCACCTAGAAGAGAGGCTAATGGGCGAACCAGAGAAGAAAGAGCCAACCTTGAAGGCTCAGTGAGGAGGAACCGCATTTTTCGGTATTGGCATCCGCTTCTTCCTTAGTTTGCATACCATTGTATAGACTGGGTCGCAAATGTTTCCTACATCGTACTCAACACATTGCCCCAACAGGATGTGCGTCGTGCGCGCATCCAGAGAATAATCTTCTTGAAGCCACCGAACCATCTCAGTTGTAGCATGCTGGAGGGCTTGGTCCAATGGCCGTGCATTGCCCACAGTCATGATGTAGTCCTCGTTCTCTGCACGTGGCCAGTTGATCTTCTTGCCTTTGAACAACTTGACTGTGAACTGCACATCGAATGAGACCTCAATGCCTGTTCCTGTTATCTCTCCGTCTCCTTGTACCGCGTGTCCGTCTCCCATGAAAAAAAGAGCCCCAGGAACAAAGATCGGAAAATACACGGTGACCCCTTGTGTGAACCGGTTGTAGTTCATGTTGCCTCCATATGTTCCAGAGGTGGAGGAGGAGATCGCCTGTCCTTTTGGCGGAGCAACACCGAAGCATCCCAGCATTGGTGACGCCTGCAGGGCCAAATGCTTGAGCTTTAAATCAGACTTGGAAAGCGTGGCTATTCCCCTTTCCAGGTCTAGATCCCAGTCAACCCGTTTTAGGGGCCGACTTGGCATTTCAACGAAATAGCTTGCGTCAACCGCGTCTGCAACGATGAGAACATTGCTTCGCCCTATCCGTCTATTTGGCCAAAGTCTGTTGAAGAGAACAGCCAAGGAATCTCCGGGTTCGGCTCCCTCAATGTAGAAAGGTCCCACTAGGGGGTTCCCATCAGGCGCCACTTGCCTATCGAAGGCATCCAATCCAGCACAGTCCACGGTCGTTGTAACAACTGTGTCGCCGTCGCTTATCCGGAGGACCGGTTCATAGGAGCCTAAAGCATTGTAGTATAAGCTTGGTTGAAAATGATGAACTGCCAATGCCTTTCACTTGTCCTGACTGCTTTCCTGACTGTATTTCTCTTGGTCTAACCTAATCTTGCTTTCGACTGATCAGAGAATCTTCCAGTTGGCGAAAGCTTTCTTTAGTCGGTTCTGTCCGTCCAAACCTTTGGGCATGTCTTTAGTTGATGTGGCCTTCAGGGCACCGCGTCACTCAAGCCTGAGGGCCTTCGAGCGCTCTTCGTCATCGAACGCGGCATGAGCCGACATAAGTACATGCCCCTAGGCGAGATGCCACGATTTACCAGTCTGATGTCGGAGCCAGCGGAGTGTCGTCCGAGCAGGCTGAGCAGATTTTCGCTGGTCTGCTGCTGGGTCGGCTACTAGGCAAGCCACATCCTTAACCTTGATCGCTCTTGCCAAAAAAGCGTTTTTGGAGGCTATGCTTTGGAGGTCAAGAAAGGCCAAGACCTCGATATACTATGGCACGGAAACCTTTTGCGGGTTGTTCTCTTGAACCTCGACTATGATGATGCTGGAGTTCGCCAGCAGTCTCTTGAGTTCAGAGACTTGATCTGACGGACCGTGCACTGGAATCACCTTCTTAGGATGCAGCGTAGCAGCCATCTTGAGAGCCTGTAGGGGGGAGGCCGTTTGAGAGGCTCCGCCTACGGGCAGAATTGCGAGATCAACCTTTCCAGCGAGCTGCTCGAGGGATGGGCTGAACCCAGAGTCGGATCCATGGAATAGTGTCATGTTTTCCACCGATATTGCATACATGACAGGCGATGAGCCCGAATGATTTGCTATAAAGGCTTCTATAACTATGCCATCTATCGTTGCTTTCTCCCTCGGCTCCAGTTTGACCAGCTTACCAGCTTTCTGAATGAGTCCTTTCAGACTGTCGTAGGCTCCCATATTCACGACAACGACAGCGTCCGTTGCGCGAAACAGTTCGGTAGCGGCTCCAGGGTCAAAGTGGTCGCTATGTTCGTGAGTGACAAGGATAGCACTAATCCGGCCTAAGGTTTTAGCTGCCTCCGTGGAGATTTTTCCAGCCGGGTCGACGATTATCGTGTGCTGACTGGTCTTTAGGACAAACGTTGAGTAGCCCAAGTAGAGCATGCCAACCTCCCCCTTACTCACCTGCATCTCCCCAAGCTTCGCAAAGGGAGAAGGTTGTAGGGTCAGGTAATAGTATGCCGATGTCACCGCTATAACTGCAACTAATGCCATGACTAAGAAAGTAAGTATCCTCTTCATGCAAACCCGATCTCCGTTCCGGTCATGACCCCCTGCATCAAGGATGTACGTTAACATGGTCATTAAAACCATGGTCATTCTTAAATCTTGGGGAAAGCCTTAATTTCGATCTTAGTAGAAGTTTGTTGAGATTCCTGATTGCCACAAGGAGACGAAGAGAGTGAGACCAAACATTCTCATGGTCATCACACACGACACAGGTCGTCATCTCGGATACTACGGTAGAGGGGTGGAGACACCCAACCTAGACAGACTTGCAGGGGAAGGCATCGCTTTCTCCAACCTTTTCTGTTCCGCTCCGCAGTGCAGCCCGAGCAGAGCTAGCTTTCTGACGGCAAGGTACCCACATAGCAACGGGCTTATTGGGCTGGCGCACCGTGGTTTCCGCCTTAACGCTGATGAGCCGCTTCTGCCAGCGCTACTTGCTCAACATGGTTACGTGACTCATCTTTTCGGTGTGCAACATGAATCTCTGGACCCGAAAACTCTTGGCTACCAGAACGTGGTTCCAGTTAAGAGCCGTTCCTGTTTGGACGTGACGCCACCGGTTCTTGAGTTTCTGGCCAAAAAGCCGAAAGAACCATTCTTTGCCATGGTCGGGTTCACAGAGACGCACCGTCCGTTTCCGCAATACGACGGACCGGTCGACGCTGTTCAGCCGTTGCCCTACTTGCCCGATGTTCCAGGTGTTCGCAGAGACGTTGCAGCATTGAACATCGTTGTCCGGCGGGCGGACGAGAAGATTGGAGAGATACTTGACACTATTGAAGAGACTGGTCTCAATGGCAACACTTTGGTCACTTTCACAACTGATCATGGAATCGCTTTCCCCGGCGCTAAGGCAACATTACTGGACCCCGGCATTGAAATAGCGCTCTTAATGCGCGGTCCCTATGGGGTTGAGGGCGGCAAACGGGTTGACGCATTACTATCTAACATAGATTTCATGCCGACAATTCTCGATTTTTGCGATCTTCCGGTCCCTAGAAACGTGCAGGGAGAAAGCATGCTGCCTCTGATTCGAGGCCAGACCGAGGCGCTGCACGACGTGATCTTTGTGGAACAGACTTACCATGCGGCTTACGACCCAATGCGTGGGGTAAGAACTAACAGATATAAGTACATAAGGAGCTTCGAGAAAAGATCTTTCTGGTTGCCCCCGAACATAGATGCAGGATTCTCCAAAGAGGTTGCCCGTCAACTGGGCTACTTCGACCTTGCCCGACCGCCCGAAATGTTATTCGATCTGAAAGATGACCCTCTAGAGAAAAACAACCTTGCCGCGGACCCGAACTTTGCAGACTTGCTTAGACTAATGCGCACTACACTCAGCAATTGGATGCGTGAGACCAATGACGCGATGCTTAAAGGATATATTCCACCACATCCCGGCTCAAGGATTACACCTCCCGAATCATACCGACCAGATGAGAACATCGTACAAGTTCAGCAGGAAACCTGACGTACTCTGCTTGTGGATGTTGGATACTGGTCCTAAGCGGTCGATGACGACCTTGCGAGAACATCAAGAAGATCCCTAAAGGCAAGGAGTGCAAGATGAGCCGAGCGTCATCAGTTTCCTCTGTCCTAGTTAAGCCAGTCTCGGCTGACTGCAACCTGGCATGCAAGTATTGCTTCTACTTGCCGAAATCAAAACTGTATCCAGAATCAGAAAGGCATCAGATGAGCGAGCGCGTCCTCCGAGAACTGATCGCACAGTTCATGCTTCTTTCGTGGGACCGAGTTTCCTTCTGTTGGCAGGGAGGCGAACCAACATTGGCGGGCCTAAACTTCTACAAGCAAGTCGTGAAGTACCAGTCCCTTTTCTGGGTCCCTGGTCAGCTTGTCGAAAATAGCCTTCAGACGAATGGCGTCCTAATCGACAGGGAATGGGCACGGTTCCTTGCTCGTTACAGGTTCTTGGTCGGTGTGAGCTTGGATGGACCTGAGAAGCTCCATAACTACTACCGTCGAAGCCAGATCGGGCATCCCACATATCACAGAGTCATGAAGGGCGTTAAGTGGCTCAAGATGTACAATGTGGACTTCAACGTTCTTGTGCTCCTGAACGACCGCAACGTCGAGCACCCTGAGCAGCTCTATCGGTTTCTGCTGGGTCAAGGGTTCCGGCATCTCCAGTTTATCCCGTGCGTAGAGAAGGACCCAGAAACGGCTCGTGTGAAAGCTTTCTCTGTCACTCCCGAGCAGTATGGCCGGTTCCTTTGCAGGGTGTTCGACGAGTGGACCCGTGAAGGAGTGCCTCGGGTCTACGTCCGTGAGTTAGATGATCTCTTGATAGCCTATGTTGCCGGTGACGCGCCCTCCTGCCCGTTTTCCAGCGAATGTGGCAGGTACCTCGTTGTAGAATACAACGGCGACGTTTATCCCTGCGACTTCTATGTGGACTCGCAGTGGCTTCTGGGGAATCTAACTGAGCAACGGCTTGAAGAGATAATCAGGAACAGGAAGTTCGCTGAGTTCAAGGCGAAGAAACTTTTTCTCGCACAGAAATGCCATCACTGCAGTTGGTGGAAGTATTGCCGAGGGGCTTGCCCAAGGCACTGGTATGACCTAGGCTTGGACCACAACTACTTCTGCATCTCGTATCGCATGTTGTTTGAACACGCTCATCGGAAGCTCCTTGATCTGAAAAGTTTCGTGCAAAGAGGAAAGGGAGCAGATGCTTGCTAGAAGAGAGTTCTCAGCGAGCTAGCCGACGTTCGAAGTGCAAACAACCGAGCTGCCGATGAATAGAAGAACCTCAGCATTACCGCATTGTGAGGAACTAGGAATCCGTTAAGAGGGACGACGTTGACTATTATTCCAGTTGTTTGTGTCGGGATAGTAGGGGCATGAGACGGCTGATTGTCGGGGTCGATCCCGGCGTAACCGTGGGATTGGCTGCTTTGTCGCTGAATGGGGTTCCCGTCTTCGTCGATAGCAAGCGTGGCTGGGCGTTTCCTGATCTTATCCGTGCGGTGTCGGAGTTGGGTGAGCCAACGATCATCTCGAGCGATGTTGTGCCAGCTTCCGAAATCCTCGAACGGCTTTCCGTCAGCTTGAATGCCGTGCTGTTTGTTCCGTTAATCTCGATGGGGGGCGAGGAGAAACATCAGACCGCTAAGGACTATGTGGAAGGATATGGGCTTAAGCTCAAGAATGCACATGAGGTTGATGCGCTAGCGGCGGCTGTGAAGGCTTACCAGCACTACAGGAACAAGTTTGAGCAGGTTGAGGCACGAGTAAACAGGGAGGGCCTGAAGGTCTTGGCTGACGACGTGAAGGATCTCGTGGTTCGAGGCTGCACGCTGAAACGGGCAATCCATCTCCTTCTGCGGTCTGGGGAAGAGAAGGCTTCTGCGGTCTTGCGACCGATAGTTC
>Ga0315308_1000528_pt1 | contig 21387 bp, 19 predicted proteins | sample TDP3_MG_FD_203078 | JGI IMG/M metagenome (GOLD analysis project Ga0315308, IMG submission 203078) | Freshwater sediment microbial communities from Lake Towuti, South Sulawesi, Indonesia - TDP3 | ecosystem: Environmental > Aquatic > Freshwater > Lake > Sediment | place: Indonesia: South Sulawesi... | reverse complement strand
AGCCAGCCTATTGCATTTGAGAAGGGGGCATCAAACACCATCCATGTGTATACATGAGGAAAAGGCCCGCTTGTGCCCATAGACAAAAAGATTGATACAACAAGGATCATTGAGAAATAGATAGTGTACCTGTTCCTTTTGAAGAGTAGAGTTGAGAGGGCGCAGAGAGGTATTACAAAGCTGACTAAGACACATGGAATGTCAAGTGAAGGACTAGGCCAATACTGAACTTGAGGCCACCAGTAGGCTACAAGCCTGAAAACGTTCAGAAAGTCTGAGTTGCGACTCAACGTTTCAACGACGCCTAAACCAACAATGTACTCAGGCTTAACTGTCTGAGTCATCGATGATGCCACATAGGGAACTATCCAATGAGCGTTGAAGAGTATGTACAAAGCTGAGACAATAACAAGAGCCTCGAAGTACCTGAAAATCTTGGAGTGCCGTTTGAAAAGCAGCTCCAACAAAGCTGAGTACAATACCCAAGAAAAAAAGAGAACGGAGTTAAGCAGAGCGCTGAACGGCGAATTCGAAGCAATCGACCAGACAAGGGTTGTTAGGAAGATTAGTCTGTAGTTTAGCCTGTCTTGCTGCGTTAATTTAATTGCGAGAAACAAGACGAGTGGAGCCAGAGCATACCCAGTCCATAAAGAATAGTGTCCAATACGGTCCATAGACCAAGGATTGAGCATGTAAAAATAGGCTGCAAGCAAAGATGCGAAGACAATTTTTGGTTTAATGGTGTTTTTGAAGTTTCTTAAGACCTCTTTTACAGCCACGTACGATGAAAAACCTGTGAGAAACAGCCCTGCAGTCAGCATTAATTTGACGAGTGCGTCTATCGATAGATTGAGAGCGAGAGCGGTTGAGAAAAATGGAAGCATGTAGCTTAGACTTGAGCCGATGCGCAAAGCCACGGTGCTGCTGGAGTAAGGATTCCACATTTGATATATGTTGATATATCTCTCCACGGTTATTGGAAAGGAAAAGTCACCGTAAAATGGAAGCCCATTTCTAAATAGAATATTCGACAAGATGGCAACTGAGCTAATCAAGATTATCAATGAAACAAACCACGTTCTAGAGCATAACGATTTCAAGGTGGACATCTTCAGAAGAGTCATAAATGAAGTTGAACTCCTTGAAAATTTAGACGATGTTGCGGACAGTTAGATTGCTTAGGTTACTTTTTTTCCTTGCGCGATGATTGTAAAGGGTCTTTATCTTGTCCTTGCTCATGCAGAGCACGCATACGATTAGGGCAGTCAACGATATCGCCGAACCTATGTAAAAGAGTTTTTGAGGCCAGAACTCCAAAACAATGTCGTAAGTGCCTGTTTTGTTTATATGCCAGGCGTTGGCGTAGCTGTTGGCAACATAATGTTGTTCAGAGAGTACTTGTTCTCCATCAACGTAGGCGAGCCAGTCTTTGTTGTAGGATTCGCTGAAAACGAGAAGAAAAGGGTTTTTTGCGTCACTGACGTGTGCAATGTATTTGGTTGGGTCAATTTTTTCAAAAGACACACTGGGCTTTGTACCGTAATGGTTTAATCTAGAGATGAAAGCGCGTTGCTCAGAGGTCAACTGCTCTGACAAAAACAGAACAGATCCATTCAGCGTAAAGCTATCATTTTCAACGGTGTTTACCATTCGATCCAAGCCACCGTCAATAAGAGCCCAGTCGGATGCAGCGTATATTTGCAGCGGCTCCCAGTACTTGTTCCTGTAAAAGTCCAGTTTGCCAAACGACTTTTCCAATTCTATCCCATGTTGATTATCCAAAGCAATTTCATAACTTTCTAATGAAGTTGATATCCATCCGAATGGATGGTCCTTTATGTATTCCCAATTAGTGTCCCTATGCAACAACAAATACTTAACATTCAGCAAAGACAAGATTTTTCCAGCGTTGATGGTCCAATTTTCATGAAATAATTTAACCATATACAATGAAGTTGCGTAGCCTAAATCCCGTGTATTAAGTATTGTAGGCTTGGAAAACAACCAAGGGCTTGGATCACCTCCTGAATACCACGAGTATGCAACGATATAGAAATTGGGAAAAGGTAGTGGGAGAATTGTGAAATCTTCTACTTGTTTTCCAAGGTAATCACGAGCATCGTAATAGTAATCAGGCACCGTGATCCGGCTCGATGCCGAAATTTTACCCCCACCGTATATCACATCTCCTGTCCAGAAGGGCCACGCATAGACACCTACAAGTAAAAATACGATTGCAACCACTGGTATCTGAGTTATGATAGTGTGATAACTTTGCTTAAGCCTTTTAACAACGTGCACGTTTTTAAGGAAGTAATATAAATCACTAAGCCCTGTTCCTATCAAGAAAGAATAAGCCAAAACAACAATTATGCCAAATTTTATGACTGGTTCTCTGAAGACGCGTAGTAGACCAGGCACTACAGAAAACAAGTACACATTGAGCCCTCCCACCGGTGGATATTGTCCTTTAACAAGAAACAAACCCGAAAGGGCAAGAAGAGCGAAGTATATTCTGTGCTTGTCTTTAGGTCTGAATATTAAGGGTAGGAACGCAATAACTGGTATAATAAAGCTTATGAGTAAGAGTAATGGTGATGAATAAGGCTTCGCCCAAGGACAATATGGATCTCCCTTATAGCCCTCATTCAAAGCCCAGTAACCAGTTAGTCGCAACGCATCCAGAAGAGATGCACTATTGAGTTTGAATACATTCAGGTCGGATAAACCTACGCTTTCCAAACCAGCCGTGCCATACTCAAACGACGCAGAATAGCTCATCGGAATAATCCAGTACATGTTTAATAACGCGAAAGCGATGACCACCGAAACTGTGAAAACTATTGTCCTCTTCACAACCAGTTTTTCCCTCCAGTGAGACGCCAGGTGAAAAATCCCATAAGAGAATATTATCGCCCAAATGAGAATGAAAAATGGTGGGCTAACAAAGACCGCGGAAAATGTCACTAACCAAAGGATACAAATTAAGATGATATATCTGAAGCCTTTTTTTTCGTTAAGCCCTTTAATATACAATGCTAATACCAAAGGCAGGAAAGAATACATAAGGGCGTAAGATAGCCCATAGCTAAAATTCCAAATAAAAGTCAATGTGTACATGTTCATCATGTAGAAAACCGCAGATATCAAACTCACTAGTCGTTTGTTGTCGCCCTTTGTCAAAGTGAAACTCAGGTAATACATTGTAATACCGGCATAAGTAAAACACATGTAAATCAAGATTTTTTCTGTCGTCACTAAAGATAAACCGATAATTTCAGAGATTGCAAAAAAAGTTTGATAAGGTATACCTGCCATAATTCTTGAATCCATAATTCCAAAGGATACGTTGTCATTCCAGAGATAAAGGGACTTAACTAAACTCTTAACGCGATCTAGAGGAAAATCAAAATCGCCTGTATCAATGAGGAAATCTCCTCTAAACCATGTGAGTGAGATTAGTCCAACTATTGCTATTATGGCCAAGTCAAGAACTACATTCTTGTGAACACGGAAGAATTTACGTATGTCTGCCAATCTCATCGACATCTTTAACTAATCAAATTTGAATCTTAATATTACTCAATAGCTTTAAAACGTTTTCATGGAAATAAGAAAGCTATACAGATAGAGTCACCATACGTCGCCAAAGTTCCTGTAAGTTGATTTTCAACATATGACTTGTAATTTCCTTGTCAGAGACCCTTCTGATATAATACTGGATCCTTAGATGCTGACCCCAGATATATCTGAAATGCTTGATGTCCCACTTTAAAGCTCTTACAATTGCCCGAAACATAAGGAACTTTTTCCTGAATGTAAACCATAAAATCTGCAACAAGTCAAATGTCAAGATGAGAGGTAAAACCCGTAGTTGATAAGCAATGGTGTAATTCTTGATTGCCGTCATTATTCTATTCTTTTCTCTATGAAAAAGAACATAGTCTAAGTTTACGGTTCTGGTGGTGCTACCAGCCTTGTGGTACATAGCGCACGTAGGTACACAAACCACCTGAAAACCGCTGAGGCGTATTCGCCAGCATAGATCAATATCATCAAAGCCATGGGAGTAGTTTGAGTCAAGCAATCCTATTTTTCTTAGGAGTTTTGTTTTGATAAGCAAAGCCGTTGTTCCTGCGGTGAAAATCTCTAGTATTTTGCTTTCATATTGTCCACGATCGATTTCGCCCTCTCCGAGCTGGTAATTGAACCCACATGGATCAATGAATGATCCAAATCCTTGGAGTCTTTCCGGGTCGTCCATTAGCAGTTGTTTGGAGCACGCAGCACCAATTGTTGGGTCACTTTCCATAACAGCGATCATTCTCTCCAGCCAATCAGCTGTTAGCTCTGTGTCGTTATTCAAGAGGGTGACATACTTTGCTTGCTGGTCTGCGCGTCGAATTCCAATGTTGTTTCCTTCGATAGGTCCATAGTTTTTGTCATTTTCAACAATTCCAAGACGAGAATCGTGACCGAACTTCATTTCGACATACTCCGTACTTCCATCATTTGAAGCGTTATCAACAAGCAAAACCTCAAAATTAGAATAACTCTGGCTGAAAACAGAGTTTAGACATCGATCAAGAAATTTTCTACCATTATGATTCAATACAACTATCGATACCTTTGGGTATTCTTTCACAGCTCGCGTAAGGGTCACTCTTTTAATTGATTATCCTTTCAACAATGGTGAATCGCGTGATTTCAGGGTTAGGGCTATTCCGGAGACAGCTCCTTTTAGAAAGCTTTTCGACCAACCTACTCTGTTGAGACAAAAAACATAAAGAGTGTAATATATCAGATAGATCGGCAAAAACAGCACTACGAATGCTGGGAAGTTTTTTGAGTGTTTCTTCATGAAAATTATTCTATTCCGAGAGACTAGATATGCTCTGTTCATAACACCCTCAATCGATTTGCGCTCATCCGAGGACACCTTGTGCCATGCTCTAGTTGCGGAGATACACAGCAACCTGTAGCCTGCTTCCCTGATCCGAAAGCAGAAATCAGTATCCTCATAGACCGCAAAGAATGTATCATCGAAGAGACCCACGCTTTTTAAGAGGCTTTTTCTCACTAGAGCAATAGCTGGTAACACCTCAACGCTCATGGCATCAGTAAATTGTCCCTTGTTAATAGATTTAGACAAGTTAAACGAAACCTTGCCTGTGACCAAGCTAATTGAGGTCCCAGCAGCCCAAACTCTCTCAGGATCATCGTAATAGTAAATTATTGGTCCAACAGCCCCTATTCTCTGATCAGTTTGCATAGCCTTAACGAGTTCTGTGACACAATTTTCTTCCACTATCATGTCGTTGTCCAAGAACAGCACGAAATCGCCTTTCGCGTGTCTCGCTCCTAAGTTTCTCCCTCCTGTAACACCTAAGTTAGATCGGCTTTGGAGTATCTTTACATCGGGGAAATCTTGTTCTATAGCCTCAGAAGTTCCATCCGTTGAGTTGTTATCAACAACTATGATTTCGTAATTTGGATAGTCAAGTTTCTTCAACGACCCTAAGCACTCAAGAACATCATTCTTTCTGTTGTAAGTTGGAATCACAATTGAAACCATAGGAACACTGATTCCTCTCTCAGTCATGCTTGATTCCATCTTCAAATAATTTTTCTAACGCCTCCAACAGTTCATTGGACCTATCGTCCCAGTCCCATTTCTTCGCCAATTCAACTGCTTCCCGTTGAAGTCTTTGGTAAAGTGTTTCGTTTTCTAACAATCTTATCACGTTGTCACCGAAAGCTCTCAAACTGAAGCATGGCGTTTTAAGCATGCCTTTGGGATAATAATCCCTTAAAGCAGGCAAATCAAAACTCACGCCTGGTAGTCCACAGGCCATGGCTTCACAGGCTGCCATGCCACCACTATCGTATGTTGCAGGATGCACCACAACCCTACTGTCCTTGAATATCTTGATTTTTTCCATTCCGTCCTTAAACCCAAATAGCGTGACGTTTTTTTCCAAGCCGTATTTCAGTATTCTATCCTTTACCTCGTTCTCTAATTCACCCACGCCTATCATCGCCAGTTTCGCATTTTGCTTCTTCTCGCAAATGTATCTCCAAATATCTACGAGTTCTAATACTCCTTTCTGAGGATGAAACCTTCCAGTGAAAACAGCATCAAACACCTTCTTCTTAGGCTCAGAAACTAATTTCGAGGTTTTTGTGTCGACGCCGCCACGAACAACCACGACTTTATTAGGCTTTAGCCTCTGGCTAATGAACCTCCACCTGTCCAATTCATTGGTCACAAAAATCATGTCGGCATTCTCTTTAACAAGATAATAGGCTGGCATTTGAGACAGATAATAAAACAGTCCCCTCAACGCACGTTTGTCTTTATATGGGGATTCGTCACTGAAGGGAAAAGATGAGAAAAGGTAAAACCCCGCAACCCATTTTGCTCTGGGAAAACGCATTTTTAGAAGCATCGCGGGAAGCGTGTCTGGCCAAAAGTCAGAACCCGAATATATCACGGCAGCCTTATTTCTAAAGCGAAGTTTCATCATCATCAGAGATAATTTTATCGTCCTTATCAAGTACAGCAAGTAGACACTTCGTTTCCAGTGTTTCGAAGAAGGAATCACAACATAAGAAAGGCTAGATAGCCCATAGTTCTGAAAAATCTGGTAGCCCTCTAAACAAGTGAAAACCTGAATTTTATGGCCGTTTTTGACCCAGCGCTTTGCACATTCGATGAAAATTCTTGTACTACCATCGAGTATATCCGTTCTTGTTTGCGAACAGCCAATTAAGTATATTTGCACCGGTGTCCCTTCGTGTTTTTATTTTACGTTAGGTCGCAGGCTCACCAGAAGCTGGATTGCTTCAAGGAGATCGGTCATTGTGTTGATGTTGATGTTGACACCGTCGATAAAGGAGCCGTAAGCCAGACCGTCCTTAGTCATCAGCTTAATCGTGTTAGTTATCTCCTTTTCGTTGCGAGGTGGTTGTATAGATGTTTTCTCAATGTAATCGTATGCTATTGGATCAAAGATGTAGATTCCACACCCTCTCACATCAGACATGGGAGAACTGGGTTTCTCGGCAATATCCAACACTTTTCCGTGTTCGTCTAGTTTCAAACAACAGGTCAGTTTGAGTCTTTCTAAATCCTTCTCGTGAACCACGCCTTCAACAACTTTTGCGTCGTTCATCCAAAAATTTCTAACTAGGTTGTCAAGGGACTTTGCTATGGTTAGATCATCTCCAAGAATGACCGCAAACGGCTCGTCGAAAAAGCTTCGCGTCAACTCTACAGCATGGGCTATTCCGAGGGGATTAGGTTGCAGAACATATTCGATATTAACCCCAAAATCTTTGCCATCGCCAAAATAGTCCTGAATCAATTCTTTCTTGAACCCAACAATGATGTATACGTCGTCTACGCCCATTCGTTTCATGTTCTCTATCACATATTCCAAAATTGGCTTGTTCAAAATCGGCAGCAAGCATTTTGGAAGAACTCTTGTAAGTGGCAAGCTGTTGATGCGACGACCTTGCCCGGCCGCGGGAATAACACCGACCCTGATTTTCTTGACCATAGTATTATTCCACTAGAAACAGGCGCTTACTTTGAGCTTGCAAACTGAGAAACAAGCGTTGAGCGTGCATGTTGAACCGAGTCATGGATTTCTTGATTACCCTGTCTGGAACCTTGCGTATTTTGTATTGCACTTCTAATCGCTTCCACCACACGGTTTTGAAGTCCTTGAGAATCATAAACAAACCTTTCCAAACGGCTAAAGCCCTAACATTTCTGTTTACTGCATAATTGACCACTTTAGCAAAGTCAAAGAATAGAACTACCGGCAAAGCCTTGGCTAGGTTTCGCAGCTCGTAGTTTTTGATGAGAGTTATAAGATGGTTTCTTGCATATGTTGCAACGTTTAACGGGTTCCTCGTCATCACTGTGGCTCCTACAAAACCTCCCCTCGCGTGATAAACAATGGCTGAGGTAACAAACATGACTTTGTACCCTCTGAGACGCGCTCTCCAAGAAAAGTCCATGTCATCGTATTCCATGAAATAGTATTCATCAAGCATGCCTATCTCCTTAATAACCTTTCGTTTGACAGCCATGGCCATTCCCTCGGCGAAAAACACCTCGGTTAACGAATCTCGAGCGACGTAGCTGTAGGCGTAGCCAAAGGGGTCTAAGAAATTGCCAGCTGAATCCAGCTTTTCTCGATTATGCATTGAAAGTGAATTGAATTGGGCTACACCCACGGTGGGGTCAGAGTTCATCACTCTAACTATTTCGCTTAGCCAATTCGTGTCGACTTCCATGTCATTGCTGAGAAGCACTATAATCTCGCCTTTCGCAACTTTCATGCCTTCGTTATTTCCTTTAGACCAGCCCATGTTTTCTCTGTTCTGCACGACCCTGACTCGAGGATCACGACCGTATAGGTCCTTTACGAATTCAACGCTTCCGTCTGTGGAGTGATTGTCAACAAATATGACTTCAAGATTGGAGTAATTGCTCTGGAGGATAGAGACTAAACACAGCTTCAGAAATTTTTTGCCGTTGTAGTTTAGTAAAACCACTGAGACAAGAGGTTCTAGCTTACGATTTCTCTTGTTCAACGGCTCACCTTCGCCGTGGGTAAGTGTCTACTCAAAACGCCTAGCATAAAAGAATATGTTTGCACTAGTTTCAAGAGTAGCAGCCCAATGTAATGTAGTGGGTCTGTGAGGAAGTAATGACGATGTTTGATAAACGAGGGTCTCACTATTGAAATCTGCTTCCACCCTCTCCAACCGTGTTTTTTGGTGAACAAGCCTAGAGAACCAGTTTTTCCATACTTAATCATTCGAGTGACAACTTCTCTGAGAGAGGAAGGTTCGCCAAGATGCCAGAGGGCTGAGTCTTGCAGCAAAGTCACTTTGTATCCTGATTTGAGCAGTCTGTCATTGATGTCATAGTCTTCCCACGCCACAATGGTTTCATCATATCCACCGATTGCTAGAAAGACGCTTCTTTTGAGGAATCTTGGAGCCACATTCACTATATCATCTATAATCATCTTTTGCTCTAGCATTCTGCAATTTACCCAAAAATTGTTGCACTTGCTTAAGTGTGGCAAAACTGGAAGAACCACTGCATCTGCGCCTTCATTACACAATTTCAAACATTTTTCAATGATGTCATAATCTGCAACCATGTCAGAGTCTACTCTTAGAACGTATTTGCCCCTTGCATTTGAGACGCCGTAATTCATCTGAGCTGACCTTTCTGGTCCCTTTAGCAAGATCTTCGCTCCATAGTTTTCTGCAATTCTTCTCGTTTCATCCCTGCTGTAATTGTCAACAACTGTTATCTCAACGTTTGGATAAGTCTGTCTTCTAACAGATTTAAGACAGGCGTCAAGTGTTTTGGAGGAGTTGTACGTTGGAATTACAACAGAAACCAACACTTGCTCCATTGGAAGGCTGACACCACCAACTTATAAGACGCTTGTTTCAAGCCCTAGAAAAATCTTTTACGTGCCCTAAGACCTTCACTGCCCCTTTAACGGAATACTTCACGTCTCTCCAAGACCTAATCCGAATTAATTGTTTAAACATGTATCTCGGTGACAAGAACACTCTGTATATGTCATCGCATGTTTTCATGACTTCTTCTGGTTCCATGTCCACCGTGTTCAAGACAGGCTGAGTCATGTCAAAGCAATCGTAATCCTTCGGGTCAACCCTAAACCATCCGTTCTCCAACGCTTCCTCATACAGCCTAGTTCCAGGATAAGGCATAACAACTGTGGATTGAAGCGAAATAGCCCAACCCTTCTCCATCAGCATCCTCGCCAGCTTCAACGTCCTTTTAGCATCTTCCCGAGTCTCCCATGGATAGCCCACCATAATTGTTATATGCGGTTCTATCCCCTCCTCCCTCGCCACTCTACACTCTTTGACAATATCTTCCACCCTTATGCCTTTGTTCAACCTGTCAAGCGTCAGTTGACTAGCTGACTCAACACCAAAAAGAAGCATTCTGAAGCCACTCTTGCTCATCAAACGATAATCCTCACGCGACAAAGCCCCAAAACGCATATTGCAGCTGAATCTAGTTTTTTCGTTGTATTGTCTCTCAATCATTGAATTCGCAAACCCTCTCAGCCACTGCCCAGCTGGAAACGTGCCGGTGTCGTCGAAAATCTCCTTGACTCTATATCGCTCTGTCAGCATCCCAATCTCTTCGACCAAAAGCTCAGGCTTTCTCACCCTGTACGTTGGATACAACGTGGGCCACGAACAGAAGGTGCATCCTCCTTTTTTTCTCCACCAGCAATCGCGCCCCACCATCGTGTAAGTTCCCGGAGTCTCTTTAAAATTTCCATTCTTCTCACTGTAAAGCCTCCACTTCGTCAAGTCTCTGTCAATAAACGGCAGACTCTCTAAATCATGATTCAGCTGAAACTTTCCAGTATTCTTGATTTTCTCATTGTCCCTATACCATATTCCAGGCTCAAGCTTTTCTTCACGCTCTAGGTGTCCCACTAGGTTTAGCAATAGAAAATCGTAGTCTCCTCCTGTTAGAACGAAGTCAACGTCGTTGTTCTCCATAGACTCTCTTGGCAACGCTGTTACGTGGTCCCCGAACAAAACAACTCTCATGTCAGGATTTTGCTTCTTTATGTCATCTATGATTTTCCAGTGCTTTTTCACAACAGGCGTCTTCGTCTCAAACGCAATTATATCGGGCGAATCATGGTTTAGACCCTTCAACCACTCGCTATAGTGTTTTTTCTCGGCTATTGCATCATCCCATACAACATCGTAGCCAGCTTGATCCAGTAAGGTAGCAGCATACGCGGGAACCATGGGATATATGTAAGTAGGCTCATGGAAAAATTGAAACTGACGATTCTGCGCCAAAAGTGGTGTCCCTTTGCTAATCTGTATAGGCGGATAAGAAATGGTTATTTTCAATCCTTCAGATTCCCCGTTACCAGCCCTTTCAGAAAGGCCACTCCATATGTTACGTGCGTCAAGAACATTCCCGTAAATACTAATAGAGCCATCTTAGGATTCTTGGTTTTCAAGCCTTCAACGAAACACGCCCCAAAGTAAACAGCTAAAATACTAAAGTAAATCATTAATAGCAAGGAATTCAAAAACGAGAGCGCTAAGCCTAGAAACAGCCCCATCACAAAAATAGACGGCGTAAAATACAGAGGTTTTCGAGAGGTTTCTGGAAACTTCTTAACGAAATAGCCTCTATGCAATCCATAACTCCAAATCTGTTTCAAATGTTGCTTGAACAGAGGTCGTCTATGATGATATACGACCACTTCTGGAGAATACACTATCCTCATCCTAAGATGCTTAGTTATCTGCAAGCACAAATAAGTGTCTTCACCTGGCCAATGATCCGAATTAAAGCCTCCCAGCTTATCCAGAACAGACTTAGATAATACCAAGTTGCAGGTTGGAAGATCCTCATCGTTTCGCTTTTTCTCCAGCGTATACCTGTGCGCAAGTCCAGCCCCACCCAACTTCGATGAAAGAATCATGCCACTTGCCAATTGGTGCAGACCATCATTTTCGGGCGTTACATTTGGCCCCCCCACCGCTGCCACATTAGGGTCTTCAAAGTGTTTTACAGCATTCGATAACCAGTCCCTGTCAGGATATGCATCGGCATCTATTAAAGCGCATATTTGGCCGCCTGCGGACTTGATTCCGATGTTCCTTTTTTCAGACGGTTTAACGGCTCCGGTCGGAATCACTTTAACTTGAGGGTCGTCAAATGACAACGCTTGCTCGCTATCTGGGAGCACAAGAACCTCCAAGTGCTGATAATGCAGACCTAGGCAGTGTCTGATGCATTCCTCAACGTAAGAATCTATTTGTTTACACGGGATTATTATCGAAGCAAGGACTTCATTCAACGGTATCAAATCCTCCTTCACATTCACTTTGTCCGAGCTAGTCAAAGGGAAACCCTAAATGCGCTGGATGAGTTGATTCCATCAAATCTTATTCTTGGCTCAATTCTAATCATTTTAGGTTTAGGAAGCGTTGATATTGCTTCAACACCCTGAACCTGTAAGCAATCGTCAGCAGGTCCACAAACATTTTCCAGACTTCCTTAAAATCAAACAGTCCTCGCATCCTAATGTTCACGGGTAACTCAACAATTTTCAAACCATGAAGGTTCGCCACCGCAAGAAGCTCGACGTCAAACGCATACCGTTCAATGTTTAACCTTGAAAATACTCCATTCAAGGCCTTTCTTCTGACGGCTTTAAGCCCTGTTTGAGTGTCGCTTACGCTTATTCCCATCAACAGTTTGACCAATATGTTGAACGAATGGCTCAAAAACCTCCTTATAAAGGGTATATCTACATTTGATTGAGGATGCCACTTTGAGGCAACAACCATATCGCCATATTTCAAGGCTTCAACGTATCGAACAATCTGTCTTGGATCTATGTCCAAATCGCTGTCCATGAAAACAACCGCGTCTCCCATGGCGTGGGCAAAGCCTGTTTTTATAGCATGCCCTTTGCCCATGTTGTTTCTATAGCTCACGACTTTTATGTGACTGTTGTTATACACACAATTACATGCTTTTTTTAGAGTGCTGTCCCTGCTTCCGTCGTCAACCACGATGAGTTCATAATTGAGTCCTGTTCGCTTAACAATGCTGTCAACCCTGTAGATGACCTTCTCAATAGTCTCTCCCTCATTGTAAGCGGGCATTACCAATGAAAGTTTTAAGCTATTCGTCATCGTGTTTCTCCTTAACCTCGTTTCTATGCTTTAAATACACAACAAATTGCAGAACAACGCCGATCACAAGCAGGAAATAAGCGTATGTGGCAACATCATTGGCCACTGCTGAGCTTCCTTGAATCAGCAAGCCTGCGCAGACTATTAGAAGCAACTGAAAACCGATGACAAAGGGAGCCCCGGGATTGTTCTTGAAATAATTTTTGATTTTCGGTGGAACCCTAACATTAGATCGACGAAACATGACTTTGCCTCAAACCCTTGGGTACAATTTGAACATCGCCGGTGTATTCTTATACGTAACAGTCAAATATCTTATGAAACCGCGGTCCTTCACCCATTGGCCGGCTGACACGTTTCCCCAACTTTGGGCTATTCGACTAAACTTTTTGGCAAGAAGATGTCCGACTTTTCTCATATCGAAGGCGACTTTGCTTTCCAAGGCGTTCAACAGTCTTCTAACGATTGGGGTTAACACCTTGGCTAGAAAGTTGCTGCGGACTTTCTTTAAAACTTTTATGGTGAGTTCGATATACGCTCGTTCAGCCATTGTTAACACTCGAAACCAGAGACCTCGGCGAATGGCTTTTGCTCTCATGTTGACCAATCTACCTCTCTTGAGTGCACCTTGATTCTGAATGCTCTGGAAGTCTGCAGGCGAAATTGCCTCAAGAGCTCCATCAACTAGTTCTTCACTTGATTCCATTGAACCCTCCTTCCTAAGGAGGCCTGGAGGCCTTAAGCTCTAAAGGCGCTTAACTTTTTTCTATTCAATTTCTAGAAATATAAATCATTCGGACTATTTCGAATTCCTAAAAGTCAGGGTTTTCAAATGTGAGTATCACGCATAACGAGAAAGCGTATCCTCAAGTCTGCGATTGAAATTATTTAATGAAAAGTTCTTGTCGACGCAATAAATTCCTTTTCTTCCCATTTCTGCGCATGTCTCCTCCGAGTTAAGCAGTCCAACCACTTTTTCCCCAAAGTCTTCTAAGTCGAAGGGTCTCGCAAGCAATCCCGTTTCTCCGTTTGAAACCGTCTCGGTTGGACCTGCGTTGTTCCAAGTTACAATTGGTTTTCCACACGCCATTGCCTCAATGGGTCCGAGTCCAAAGTCTTCTTCAGGCGAACTGAAAATGCAAATGTTTGATGCGTTGTACAACGAAATTATATCTTCTTGACTAATTCTTCCAACAAACTTCACTTTTTCGTCGAGGTCTAGTTTTTTGCTGAGTCGGAGAAGATTGGGCGTGTAGAATTTGTTGAAGCCTCCCGCTGCTACAAGCGTGACATCTGGTTTTTTCTTGAGCACGTATTTCATTATTGGCAACAACCATTCCAGTTTTTTGTGAGGTTCGTGTCTGTTCGTTGTGAAGAGCAGTGGTCTCTGAATTTTGAACTTGGTCAATATGTATTCAAGTTTCATACCGGACAAAGGTTTGAACAGACTTGTGTCTACTCCAGGGTAGACAACTTCAACATCATTTCTTCCATAGATTTGTTGGAGCTCCGTTCGAGTCTTCAGAGAGTTTGCCACAACTGTGTCTGCATTCCGCACAGCTTCTTGGTCTATTTTTTGGAAGAGTTTAAACTTGCTTGCGAAGAAAATAGCTGCAGGCCTCTCGACTCTCATGTAGGCTCTCACCTGAAAATCCAGAGGACGAGGGTAAAGCTCTCGTAAAACGCCTTGCGCAAAATAAACATATGGAACGTTAAATTTTTCTTTTATTTTTTTGGCAATCCAAGCTGAGGGTTGTTGAAAACACATGATAACGTCATACTTTCTGAATTTGTGTACATACAGAGGAGTCAAGGCGTAGCTAAAGAAATGATTTGAGCTGCTTCTAAAGAGGGGGAATGGCATCTCAAACACGTAGTATTTTACATTGGCTTTCTGAATGATTTTTGGGTGACAAGTGGTCCGGTTAATAACTGCTGCGAAGCAGTCAACTTCGTGTCCTAGTTTGCGTAGCGAAACAGTGGCAGTGAGAGGCAGGAGTTCTTGGCCTCCGCTTTCGTAGAAGCTTGAGTGTGTTATTGCGATTTTAATGGCTCCTCACCCTTGTCAACTGCTTTATAAATAGATAGCCAAGCTGTCATGGTGGTTATAGCGAAAAGTGAAAACGCAATGTTGATTGCTGGCTCGCTAGTAGGTGTATATGCGTGTGCAATGTCGATTTGATAAGATATTTGACTGGTGTTTTCAGTTTTTAAATCGAGAGTCTCGACTTTTCCCTCGTTCCACACCTCGAGGTTTCTTAAGCCGACGCTGGCCTTCTTTCCATTATCGACGATGAAAACCATGCTTATTGCTTCAACTTTTCTTCCTAAAATGTGAGAGAATGGAGGACCATCAAAGGTGATTGAGGACGAGTTGATTTCTAAGTTCTTCCAGTAGTCGCTTTGAGACAACACGTATTCATAGGTGTCTGTACTTCCGAGAAGGCTTAGGCTAAGACGCGTCTCATTAATGTGTCCACTGAAATTTTGAACAGTCACTCTTACTTTAAAATTGTCAGTGGCGGTTGAGTTTTCTACTTGCCACGACAGCCTAAGTATAGAATGGCTTAAATCCTTGCCGAAGTCAATCAAAGTTACATTGAGCCCAGTGCCTATTTGCTCTACTGCACCTTTTCCGTCTCCGTTTGTTTCATCCGAAATAGTGAAGTTTGAAGAAGGATAAGCCATGTTTACGGCTAGGTGGTACTCCGCCGTGTCCTTGTAGACAAAGAGATCTCTTACATTATACCTCGGAGTTTTAGTGCTCCATATCTTCTCGCTGTTTCTAATCACCGATACATTGTTCAGACCTGCAGACGTGAAGTTAAACATTACTCGATCGTTTTGGGTTAGATTAGGAACAGGCAAATAAGCAGTGTCATAAAGTTTCATATCTATTGTTCCTTTGCGCGTTTCAATGGTCATTGGAAATTGCCTAAAGTAGTTTTGGAAGTAGTATGCTGAAAATCCCGCTACAAGGATGGAAGCAATGAAAACCACTGCTAATTCAGTCCTTATCGCTGGCAACCTTATACTCGGCAATTTAATGTCTTTTCGCATCTGTATGAAATGAGTCACAAGCACTGCTATGACCAATGCGAATATTATGGTTCGCAAAATTACTGCTGTTGCAAGAAGCGATGCAGAATAAAACCCGAGCCAGACCAACGACTGAAGCACGGTAGCTATTTCAAGCATGGCACACAAGGTAATTTTCTTAATCCCCTCCAGAGCCAAGGCCATAAAAGGCAACATAAATATGGTAAAACCAGGGCTGTATCCCTTGGAAAAAAACGTAAATAAGAAAAGTGTTAATGCAAATCCTTCTAAGAGGTCACGCTTGTTGATCAAAAGGAAACTGAGCAAGACTGATGCTCCTCCTAAAACAAACAGTAATGTTGGAAGCCACGGATTGTTCCAGGCGTAGTAAGCATGATCAAATGGACTAGGTTTGAAAAGTGTTGTTAGCTGAGTGTACGGGATAAATGCCTCAAAATATGGGTGAAGTGCTTCTCCGCCTCCATGACTAAACCATCCTTCAATCAGAGCCCATAGAGTCTCCCAAGGTCCTCGCGCTCCATTGTAGGAGTAAGTTCCCCACCACATAAAAGGGTTATAGACCACAAAAGGCAGGTTCAAAAACAAAACAACAGTGTACACTCCGCCAAGGAGTAAGACTCGTTCCCTCGTCATGTCTAATCTCTTTAACGCCGGTAAAACCAACAAACCTGGGAGTAATTTAGTCATTGCGCCTAGACCAACAACTAGGCCAGCTGAAAGCGTTTTTTTGTGTATTAGAAAGTAAATGCCCAGTAGGGCGAAGAACAGGGCAATGGATTCATTTGAATGTCTATTGTAAGTAAGTGTCGTGAAAGAAAACATAATTACGAATGCACTCAAAAAAGCGTCTCTTCTACTGCGCATTTCGTAAGCGATAATGTATATAAGCCACACTGACACGATAAGGAAAAGTGCATTGATGGTTCTCATGAATACAGCGAACGTCATCAAGTCAAAGTTTGACAATAACGCGAATGGCATATACGTCAGAAATCCTAAAGGTGGGTATCCAACATGAAAGTCTACATACGGTAAGTAACCATTTCGCAAAGGCTCAAAGAATTCAAGCCAATTCCGCTCGAATGTCACAGGAAATATCGCATAGGACAGGGTTACGATAGCTATGTAGATTAACCAAATCTTCAAGAAGGTTCTGTGTTCTTTTGCACGGAATGTAGACAATGCCTGAAACATTAAATCAGCCTTTCATCATATCGAGGCATCAGATGCCCTGCAGATTAGTTCTCGATGTCTTCTTTCAGACAGAATTTTAGTATATAATTGCTCATAGTGCTTAACCATGAGTTTCCAAGAGTACCGCTGAATATTTTTTTGAGCGTGAACTCTCATCTTTTTCACTGAACGATTGCTTGAAAGGATTTCGAGAATGGCTTTCGCCAGTTTCGGAGGATTTCTAGGCGGCACAAGAATTCCTGCTCCCCTTATGACCTCTCGGATACCCGGAATATCTGAGGCGACTATTGGTTTTCCGGCCGCCATTGCCTCCAGAAGAACTAGCCCGAAAGCGTCTCTTCGCGTGTAGCTTGGGAGAACAACCATGTTTGACATGGCGTAGTAGTGGGGCAGAATCTCTTCGGCGATGTTGCCTTCAAAAGACACCATATCGCCAACTTTTAGCTCAGACGCATATTCAGTTAAACTTGCTCTTTGTGGCCCGTCGCCTATTATGATTAAACGGATGTCAGTGCCTTGCGCCTTAACGATTTTCATGGCTTTCAACAGATACCTAAGCCCCTTGTGTTCTCTAAGTTGCCCAACGAATAGTATGACGCCAGAGTTGGAGTTGTCATTTTTAGGGTTCTTTTTCAAGTTTTCGTTATTGGGGAGGTTAAACTTGTCTCTGCTGATGCCCAGGGGAACGACCACCACTCTGTCTAGCAGTCTACTTAAGACGGGACTTGTTTCTGCGTAGCTTTTAGTTGTGGCAACGAGCCCATCAACTGATTTGAGAAGAAGGTGGGCAACGTGGTTGTATAAACGAGCGACGACAAATCCGAAAGAACCAAATAATGGGGTTTCTGGATCATAGTGGTAGGTAACCACGATGGGTTTTCGCTTCAGTTTACCAAAGAAGATTGCTAAGTCACTGATGCAGGGCGTCATTCCATGAACGTGAAGTAGGTCATAATCTTCTTGGAACACACGAAATGCGATTTGTGGCACCAATGGGGCTTCAAGAAAATATCTAGCCTCTGGATATCGAATTACTTTGATCCCGTTCATCCATTCCACATATGTTTGTTTCTTGTGGGCTTTTCCACGACTAGTTGTTACAACTGTGACTTGATGGCCTCTCTTAACGAGCTCTTGAGAAAGCATGAAGGTAGCTCGTTCCAACCCTCCCTGACTCGGGGGAAAGCAGCTGGTCACTTGACAAATTCTAATTGTGCAACTCCCTCCCTACGATCCCTTTTAAAAGTTACGTGACACTCAAAAAATAAACTAGCTGACTTTCTTACGCAAGTTGCAACTTGAGTTCGACAATGTTGCTTAAAGACCATTTCTTAATTCCCTAGAGACGATTTGCTAATAACCCTCAATGTTAACTAGACAAAATATAAAACATTTGGATTAACGGGATTAAATTGCCTAGAACGATTATGGCTAGTATAGAACGAAACTAGAATTAATCCTCTTCAGCGGCTGGTTTACTATTTGCTTTTATGACTGTCTTATCATTAGGACAAGTCGGTTTAATGCGGCTCTCAAAATGTAAGTTAGAAATGCTTGAGCTTCGGCTGCAGTTAGCTTTGATTTTCCTCTCTTTCGATTTACAAAAGTTATGGGGACTTCTTTGATGTTAAATCCGTGTAGTCGAGCTTGTTTAAGGGTTTCTATCTGGATTTCATAAGTTTCACTGTGAAGATTTGGTAGGACGGTTTTAACATAATCTTTTGAATAACATCTAAAGCCGCTTGTGCAGTCACGCACCATCATGCCTATAGTTACCGCCGCCATGAAGTTGGCAAGACGACTGATAAGACGCCGTCTCAAGTGTGACCCCATCATCTTTCCTCCTTGGTAGTATCTGCTTCCAATGACAAGATCGTAACCACGTGTAGCCGCCTGTATCAACCTTGGTATGTCTTGTGGATTGTGTGAGTAGTCGGCATCCATTGTAACGATGTGAGCTGGCTGTTTTTTCAGAAGCATCATTGATTGAAAACCCGTGGTGATGGCTGTGCCTAAACCCAATTTTTTGGGTCTAGAAATCAAGTGAATATTGCCGTATTTGTGTTGAAGTTTCTTTACAATATCTGCTGTTCCATCAGGGCTGGAGTCGTCAACAACACCTATTAGCAAGTCAAGTTTTAATTCTTCGATCTCTTGAATTAAACTCTCTATGTTTTCGGCTTCGCAGTATGTTGGAAGTATGACAGCTACTGACACTATTTGGTAACCTCCTCCTTCAGTTTGAGTAAGGCTCTGTGTATCGCGTGACTTCGGTTGGCAAAGACTCCCTTCTCTATCATCTGATCTATCCAATCGAGAAAGTCTCTGTCAATGGCTATTGATATCCTGGCTTTTTTCTTTGCTTCAACAGGTTTTCCCAAACTTTTTATATGCTCCTTAGGTGGGAATGGTTAATACAAATTCCTAACGATTTTAGGTTTTATTAGCGAGCGAGTTTATAACGCTTGCGCAAAAAGAAATAGGGAGAAACCAAGATTTTTCAATGAAAAAGTCTGAAATACAGCTAATCACCACAACTAAATCCATTACATTTTTATTTCAGGGTTTAAACGTGTCTCAAAGGGAAAATCCTGTTGTCTTCAAAAAGGCAGAAGAAAAAGTCGGGAAAGGAGCACCTTCAACGCATAATTGATTTGTGCAAGTCTGTTGAGGAGCGTAGCCTCGACCCGTTTCTTGTCGATGTCAATGATGTAATTGCCATTGTGCGTGAGTATTTTCCAGAATGGGAGTCCATGGATGAATTTAGCCTCGACGCTGAGGCGATTAATCGTTTGGCTTCAGTTATCAAATTGCAGGGTGATTGGTTGCGGCATAGATCCACGTCGTTATACACCGACCCCTTTCTGCTAGAGGAGAAGCTACGAAAGTTGAGCCGTTTGAATCTGGCGAGTCTTTTTCTAAAGGCTTGGCATCCAATAGTTGAGATGGAGCAGATTTCACCGCACAGCCTATCAGAAGCCATTAAGTATTGGCAGAGTTTACTTCCGCTCAATGAAAGGTGGACGAAAACAACGTTTCTGAAGAAGGAGATAGGCGCCGCTTCAAGGGAGGAGTTGGTTAAGCAACGTATAATTGCGGAGAAAGCCTTCACAGAAGAGTTAGAAACACTTTGGCGAGAGTTAAGGCAAAGAGTCGGTGAAGACGAGAGGATTTCATATTGGGATTTTGTTGGCGCTGTTACCTATGAAGAAACCGTTAGTCGCGCATATTTGACGAGTTTTCTTGTTACCTATGGATACGCCACGTTTGAGGTGCACCGTTTGGAGGAGGAAATATTCATCATACCTTTTAGCAAACCACGTTCTTTGCTTGGAAAGAAGCAGGTGATTTCTGTTCCCGTATCTATAAGCGTTGAGGAGTGGAGGCGTTGGAGAGAGAGCAAGCGCGATTGAAGAGAAAAGCGCTCTATTTAAGGAAGCTTAAGCGAGCCACGCATCTTCTTTTTTATCGGCGGCACCGGAAGCCAGGAGTGAAAGGCTGGGAGCTTCGGAAGAGGCTGGGCTCCGACTATCCCAAAGTATTGGGATTGTTAGACACCTATTTAGAGAAGCTAGACTTGCAGGTTAAGACGGTGTTTGAGGAAGAAAAGCCTGCGGAAAAGCCTACGCTTGAGCAACTGGACAGGGCTAGGGTTTTCATAACTCTTAGGGGTGGACTGACACCCAAGGAAACTAAGATGAGTGGTTGGCGTATAGATGACATCGCTGGTTTAGCTATAGCTATCTCTTACATAATATCCAAGAAGGGAAAGGCTCCTCGAGAAGAGGTGGAAGAGCTGTTGCGCGACAAGCTGCCGGGCTGGAGAGTCGACCTTAACATGGACCGTTACATTAGAGCGGGCTACTTAGCCCAAGATGAAAACAGACAATTGTATCTCGACTGGAGAACAAGAGCTGAGGTAGATGAAAAAGCCTTGGTGGACCTCCTCTTGGGCGCCGAAACCACTAAAAGTGGAGAGTCTGAGTAACTTTCACTACTTGACTCTTCTATAGACGAGAACTATAGCAATTACTACGATGAGAGCAGTCAATATCAGAAACGGGCTGTTGAGGAAGACGTCTTCAAGATAAGGTGAAACCTCATAGGTTATGGTGTCTATCTCAACTTGAATGTTTGTTGCAGTTGCGGGCAAAATGAAGTAGAAGGAAAGCTTGTCGAAGAATGTGGTGCCCGTGGTTTCATAATAGAAGGCTGGATAGATGCTTCCTTCGGGGTTTGTGTAGTTGGTTTTTCGCCAGTTTTCCACTGGTTCCCTGAAGTACTCAGCGAAGTTTATTGAAAAGTTGCTTGTAAGGCTGACTTGAAACTTTCTCCATTCGGTTTTCACTTGGTAGGTTCTTTTCATTGTTGTTCTAT
>Ga0315308_1000527_pt1 | contig 21398 bp, 24 predicted proteins | sample TDP3_MG_FD_203078 | JGI IMG/M metagenome (GOLD analysis project Ga0315308, IMG submission 203078) | Freshwater sediment microbial communities from Lake Towuti, South Sulawesi, Indonesia - TDP3 | ecosystem: Environmental > Aquatic > Freshwater > Lake > Sediment | place: Indonesia: South Sulawesi... | reverse complement strand
TGGATTAGAGTCTACAATGAGGCCACGAGGGAGACCGAAGAAGGGGCTCGAAGGGGTATGGGAAAAGTAGCCTGTCCCCTTTTTTGATATGGCAGAAGAGATTGATCTCTCCGAAACGCCGGAAGAGGAGAAAAAGCATGTCCCTGTTCTGGCAAGGGAGAACCTCCTCAGGCAGATAGGAGTATCAGGACTTTTCTCGGTCGGATACGGGGATGTAGGAAGCAGTATCTACTACGCCCTTGGTGTCACTGCCCTGTATGCCCTTGGAGCCACACCCCTGGCCATCGGGATTGCAGGGATCCTCTTCACCTTCACAACCCTGACATACGCAGAGCTTTCTGCAGCCATTCCTGAGGCAGGCGGAGTGTGTTCCTTTTCTCGGAAGGCTTTCAACGACTTCGTATCTTTCATTGCGGGATGGGCCATGCTCCTTGATTATATTGTAACAGCGGCTATTTCTGCCTACACCATCGGCCCGTACCTGTCATATTTCTACCCTGTGCTCAAGACAACTACCGGCAATCTTGTTTTCACAACAGCTATCATCACCGGGCTTTTCGCCATCAATGTCATAGGGATCAAGGAATCCACTCGGATGAGCTTTGGCCTTACTCTCTTTGACATCGCCACACAGCTCACGATCATCGTGATCGGCCTGCTCACCGTTCTCAATCTTCCCTATCTCATTGCGCATCTGAGGATCGGCGTGTCAGAAGTGAACTGGAGCCCATCTCCAAGGCAATTCATCTACGGGGTCACCATCGCCATGGTGGCCTATACAGGAATAGAGGCCATCTCCCAACTCTCCGGGGAGACAAAAGATCCTGGGAAAAAGGTTCCCAGAGCGATGCTTATAACGCTTATCGCCGTAGTGAGCATATACATGGGAATCTGCCTTATCGCTCTTTCAACCCTTCATCCAAAGGAATTATCCACCACATATCTCACTGATCCCATTGCAGGTATTGCAGCGCATCTCCCAATAGGAAGCTCCATCCTCTCTCCTTGGGTAGGACTACTCGGAGCCACTATCCTCCTTGTGGCCTCCAATGCAGGGATCATAGGCGCATCCCGCCTTACATTCTTCATGGGAGAACACCTGGAGCTGCCACGGTTCTTTTATATCCTCCATCCAAGATGGAAGACTCCGTATGTCTCCCTGTTCATCTTCTCCGCTGTCGCTCTCCTTATTATATATTTCGCCAGGAAACTCGAGTACTTGGCTGACCTCTACAACTTCGGGAGCATGCTGGCCTACACAATGGCCCATCTCTCTCTCCTTGCCCTGAGGGTCAAGGAGCCAGGAATGAATCGCCCATTCAAGCTCAAGTGGAATATTCGGATCTATGGAAGGGAGATCCCTATTACAGGACTTATTGGCTTCCTGGCAACCCTGGCTGTGTGGATCGTCATCATCGTCATCCATCCCATGGGTCGGAACCTGGGATTCGCATGGATGCTAAGCGGCCTCATCCTCTATCTCTCATACAGATATACGGCCCGCGTCGCTATCATGGAGCCAGTGGAGATCGAGCCGGTTGCCCTTCCGGAGTTCAGACCGATCAAGGTCAAGCACATCCTTGTCCCCACCCTGGGCTCCCCTATAACTGAAATGCTTCAGTCCGCATGCAAGATCGCCAAGGAGGACAATTCCACGGTCACAGCCCTGTATGTCATTGAGGTCCCCCTCCACATGCCCCTGGATACATTCCTTCCCAATGAGTTCTCGCGGGGTGATGCTGCACTTGACAAGTCCAAGGCCATCGGGCGTGAATATGGTGTAGTGCTTGAAACCAAGCTCGTCCAGGCCAGGTTCGCAGGCCAGGCCATTGTGGATACAGCGCGGGAATTGGGCTGCGACCTCATTGTCCTGGGTGCGACAGATAAAGGTCCCATATCCAATGTTTTATTTGGGAGTAGTGTAAACTATGTGCTCAAAAACGCCCCCTGCAGGGTTTGGACAAGCCTATCCCCCCTGGGGTCAGGTCTTTACTATTAGCATTTTTATGGCCGTTTGCATAAGGAGGAAAATATGCTGAGATTGCTTCCGAGGACAGAGGATTTCTACGCACATTTCGAAAATGAGGCTAATAACACCAGAAAAGCGGTCTCGCTCCTCAAGGAACTCCTTGCCGATTTTTCGAATTTAGAGGAAAAAGTGAAGAAGATTAAAGAGGTAGAACATGAGGGGGACAGGCTCACTCATCAAACCATAGAGACACTCAATAAAACATTCGTCACGCAGCTTGACAGGGAAGATATTCACGCCCTGGTCTCGGAGCTAGACGATGTCCTTGATTTTGTTGACGCCGCAGCCAACAGGATGCTTCTATACAAGATCAGCGAGCCGACAGAGGAGGTCAAAAAACTCGCAGATATCCTTGCAAGGTCAGTTGACGAGATCACACGGGCAATTCCGCTCCTAAGAAACCTGAGGAAGCCCAACGAGATCATCCAGCGATGCATTGAGATCAATTCCCTTGAAAACGAAGGTGATCTTGTTCTCAGGGAAGGGGTGGCCAAACTTTTCAACGAGGTAAAGGACCCTGTAACCATCATAAAGTGGAAGGAAATATACGAGAACCTGGAAACAGCCATTGACCGCTGCGAGGATGTGGCCAATATCCTTGAGGGCATCGTCCTGAAATACTCGTAATACTATATGGACCTTGGCCTTTTATTAGTCCTTCTCCTTGTCCTTGCCTCTGAATTCTTCAATGGCTGGACCGACGCTCCCAATGCTATTGCAACTGTAGTCTCTACAAGGGTCCTGTCACCATCTCAGGCAGTGCTCATGGCCGCTTTCTTTAATATCCTTGGCGCATTCTCAGGTACCAAGGTTGCCGCCACCATTGGTATGGAAATCGTCAGGCCTAACTCCATCAGCCTTCTAACTGTCGCCTCGGCTATGGTTGGAATCATCATCTGGACCACTATCACCTATATCTTTGGTGGGCTTCCTACAAGCAAATCCCATGAGCTTGTGGCAGGACTGGCCGGGGCCGGCCTCGCCACAGCAGGATCATCCGTCCTCCTGTGGGAGGGATGGAGAAAGGTTCTCTTCGGCCTCTTGTTCTCCACCTTCCTTGGATTTTTTCTTGGGCTCCTCATCATGGTCTCCATCTACAATATCTTCGCCAGAAGCCATTCAGGGAAAGCAAGAAGAAATTTCAGATATGCCCAGCTCATGTCCTCTGCATTTGTTTCGTTCAGCCATGGAAGCAACGACGGCCAAAAATTCATCGGCGTCTTCACACTCTCCCTTGTCCTTGGGGGTATTCTCCCTGCCTTCAATGTTCCCTACTGGGTTATCCTTTTATGTGCTGTGACAATGGGCATCGGAACCGCAGTGTGGGGTTGGAAGATCATTAAAACCATGGGCATCAAGCTAACCAAACTGGAACCGCACCATGGGTTTGCAGCAGAAACAGCTGCAGCTACAGCTATTGAGCTGGCTTCCCGTCTGGGCATCCCCCTTAGCACAACACACACGGTTAACACCGCCATCATGGGAGTCGGGGCCACCAAGAGGCTTTCTGCTGTGCGCTGGGGTGTGGGCAACACATTGTCCTGGCATGGATACTGACATTTCCAATCTGTGGACTTATTTCCTGGGCTGTCGCTGCCGTGATCAATACTATCCTATAAAATACAATTATATTTAGTGGAAGGGGACATACAAAAATGTGGTTAAAGTATTAAGGTATTCATAAAAATATGGAACCTATCTGGTATTTAGTCATTGCTACGGTAGTTATTGCACTGGCATTTGACGTCATCAATGGTTTCCACGATGCTGCGAACTCGATCGCCACAGTGGTATCAACGCGTGTGCTCTCTCCACGCTTGGCAGTGCTCTGGGCTGCATTCTTTAACTTCATCGCTATGTTCATATTCGTACCCAGGGTTGCTGATACCATTTCAAAGATCGTCAAGATCAATCCAAGGGATCCAACATTTATCTGGGTTGTCCTCACTGGCCTAATGGGAGCAATTGTCTGGGATATATTCACATGGTGGCTTGGGCTTCCAACCAGCTCTTCACATGCGCTCATTGGCGGTCTCGCAGGCGCGGGCGTGACACACGCTGGCTGGGCAGTACTTCGTTGGGACAAACTTATGCCAACGATTTTATACATCCCCTTGGCTCCGCTCATTGGCATTGTGCTGGGATTTTCCGTCATGGTCTCCGTATATTGGATATTCCGGAATTGGAGACCGACTTCAGTAGATCGCTTGTTTCGCCGGGGACAGCTCCTGTCAGCCTGTCTCTATTCGCTCGGGCATGGCGGGAACGACGCACAGAAAACGATGGGAATTATTGTTGCGTTATTGGTCGCAGCAGGAGCAATGAATCCCGATGTTCAGCTCTCAATTCGCAATCCCGCAACATTATGGATCATCCTCTCCTGTCATGCAGCAATGGGGATCGGGACTGCGCTGGGCGGTTGGAGAATAGTAAAAACAATGGGGATAAAGATTACCAAGCTGAAGCCCGTTGGCGGTTTCTGCGCCGAAACCGCAGGTGCAAGCACACTCTTTCTCGTGACACACCTCGGCATTCCTGTATCCACTACCCACACCATCGCTGGCTCTATTGTCGGCGTTGGTTCAACGATCAGGCTATCTGCAGTCAGATGGGGGGTCGCAGCGCGAGTCGTGTATGCGTGGATCCTCACTATTCCAGCAGCAGCCCTCGTTTCGTCGGGCTGCTTTTACATCGTCAAACTCCTCCACCCAGGCATATAAAATGCTATAATATCGGCTGTCGTGAAGAGAGCATTATTCTTTTTCTTCCTTATCCTCTGTGGTTTAGGAGGATGGGTTGCATTCAGCCTTTGGGACCTTCCTGACGAAGAGACTGTCAAAAACTATCGCCCTACCCTTACCTCTGAGGTATTAGATCCACAGGGGAATATCCTGGCTCAGTATTTTCGCGAAGAAAACCGCCTTTGGGTCCCCCTGCAAGACATCTCCCCATATCTTATTGATGCAGTGGTTGTTGCCGAGGACGACACATTTTTTCAACACAAAGGGCTCAATTACCGGGAGATCTTCAATGCCATGATCGACGATTTAAAAAGATGGAGGTTCGCAAGGGGGGCCAGCACGATCACCCAGCAGCTTGCACGGAACGCTTTTCTTACGAGGAAGAAAAGCCTTGCGAGAAAAATGAAAGAAGTCCTTTTGGCGATAAGGATTGAAAGTACGCTGACAAAACAGAGAATTCTCGAGCTTTATCTCAATGAGGTGGAATGGGGAGATTCGATCTATGGTGCAGAGGCTGCCTCAAGATATTACCTTGACAAGCATGTCTCCGAGCTGAGCCTTGAGGAATCTGCACTCCTTGCAGCAATGCTTCCCAACCCGAGGGCATACAACCCCTTCAACCACCTTGAAAGGGCACTCCAGAGGCAGAAGGAGATCCTTGCTCGGATGTTTCAGTACCACACTATTGATGACTCCCAACTCGCCACTGCACTAAATGCTAATGTAATCCTGCGATCACAGGACAATGGACACCTTCCAATCTGGACATCAACGGACCGGAGGCACAGGAGATGCTGGGAAGATACACTTGAAAAATACCTCGAAGCAAGAATTGGAATAGATCGCCTTTATACTGCTGGACTGAAGATTACTGTTACCCTGAGCGCGCCGATTCAGAAGGCTCTGGATAAAATTGCAACAAAGGAAACCTCTGAGACACCCCTCATCTTTATTATTGCCGAAGGCAAGACCCCCAGGGGATTTGCATGCGTGAAAGACGAAGAAGAAGCCAATGCAACGGCCAAGGCCATCTTCCGGAACGATCATGTCCCCATGGGGGCGTCATTTCATCTTGTTGATAGGGAGTGGTTTCTGACCAAAGCCAGTCTTATGTAATTTTGAGGTTGTTTGTCCTCTTTTCAATGAAACCGTATATGCAGAATCTCACCGTCCTGGACGATGTAATCCCTGCCCTCCACCCGCACCATCCCCCTTTCCCTTGCAGCAGCTTCTGATCCAATCTTGATGAAATCCTCAACCCCAATTACCTCGGCCTTGATGAACCCCCTCTCCATGTCTGAGTGGATCTTCCCGGCAGCCATCAGGGCAGTGCTGCCCCTGGGCACAGCCCAGGCCCTTAGCTCTTTCCCTACAATTGTATAAAAGGTCACAAGCCCAAGAAGCTCATATCCGGTGCGGATGAGCTTGTCCAGTCCTGACTCTTCAATACCCAGATCCTTTAGTAACTTCCTGCGCTCTCCCTGAAGATCGCCAAGCTCTTCCTCGAGCTTGGCAAGGACCACAATACAAGGAGGCGTCCTGTCATCCACGGCACGCCCCTGAAGAATAGGAACAAAACGCGCCTCAGGGCCAATCTCCTTTTCGTCAATATTGGCCACATATACCAGAGGCTTCTTGGTGAGAAGGTTAAGAGGAGCGAGGGCAGAAAGATCCTCTGCACAGAACCCTGCCAAACGAATTGGACGACCCCTGCTTAGCGCCTCTTTTGCCCTGGATAGGGCCTCGTATTCCTGGATAACCTTTTTATCTCCTCCCTTCATCTCTCTCTTCACACGCTCCAGCCTTCTATCCACAACCTCCATGTCTGCAATGGCAAGCTCTGCTGTTACAATGTCCGCATCCCGAAGGACATCCAGGGTCGTATAGATGTGAGGAACACCCTCATCCTCAAAGCACCTGACAACATGAAGGAGTGCATCAACTTCCCTCAAGTCTGCAAGAAACTTGTTCCCCAGACCCTCCCCTTTGCTTGCGCCCTTGACGAGGCCGGCGATGTCCCTGATCTCCAGGACTGCCGGTGTCACAATCTCCGGGTGTAGAACGCTGTTGAGGGACTCCAGTCTTCTGTCAGGGACCGATACCTTGGCAATATTGGAATCAATGGTCGTAAAGGGATGGGAAGCAACCTTTGCTCTTCTGAGTGAGAGGGCATTGAACAATGTGGTCTTCCCGGCGTTTGGAAGACCAAGCAGGCCGCAGGAAAATCCCATGGATGTCCTATTGGTTAAATTCGTTCATGGCCCTGGGAACACCATATTTAAGGATCCTTTCCAAAGCTTCTGATGCCCTAACAGCAATGTTCCCAAACTCCTTTCTTTCCTCAGGATTAAAATCATGCAGGACATACTCGGTAGCAGTGGTCCCTTTTGGGGGCCTCCCGATCCCTACCCTGATCCTGACAAAGTCGCTTGTCCCCAAGGATTCAATGATCGATCTCAAACCCTGATGGCCGGCGTCTCCACCGCCAACCTTGATCCTGATCCTCCCAAATGAAAGGTCAAGGTCATCATGAACAACAACAAGCTCTGAATCTTTCAGGGAAAAATGGCTGACAAGAGGAGCCACAGACTCGCCGCTCAGGTTCATAAATGTGAGAGGCTTGGCCAGGATGACTTTTTCCCCAGAGATTGTCCCTATCCCAATCCTTGCATAAAACTTCCTCTTTGTGAGTTTAAAAGAATGAACCTGTGCAAACCTGTCAATGACAAGGAATCCTGTATTATGTCTTGTTGTTCTGTATTCCCTCCCAGGATTGCCGAGGCCCACAATAAGGGTCATGGCTTATATCAAGGACGAGCAGCTACTAAAGGAGGTAAATAGGGAATTACGGCTTCTTCTCCTCGGGCTGAACCTTGGGTTGAACCTTTGCCTCCTCCACAGCACCCTCCACCTCCTCCTTTTTCTCCTTACTGATAACCTCAGGCTGAGCAGCCTCAGGGGGGGCAGCAGCAGCGGCCTCCATGGCCTTGAATTCTTCTTCGGACAAGGGCGCAACAATAGATGCCACTGTCAGAACACCATCCACCTTGGGGCGGATGCCTTCTGGAAGCACAAGGTCCCTGACATGAAGTGTATCGCCTATCTTGAGTGAACTCACATCCAGTTCAATTTTCTGTGGTATTTGAGCAGGAAGGCACTCAACCAGAAGTTCACGGGTAACCTGTTGAAGGATTCCGCCTGCGATTACGCCAACCGGCTTCCCCTGTAACACAATCGGGACCCTAATAGTCAACTTCCTATTCATGGACACTTCATACAGGTCCACATGAAGAGGCATGTGCGAGAGGGGATGGTATTGAATTTCTTTGATCAGGACCACCTTCCCGGAGATTCCACCCCCGTCATCATCTGTCATAAGGGACAGTAGCGTAGTCCCTCCGGCGAGAAGGGCAAGGGTCCCTTTCAGATCCTTCACTGTCAAGGAAAGATACACAGGTGATGAACCTGGCCCATAGAGGACAGCAGGAATCACTCCTTCGCTCCTTAGCCTTCTTGAAAAACGCTTTCCTGTCTTACTCCTTACCTTGACCTTTAGTTCTCTCAGAGCCATATCTCATTTCCTCCTCCGCGCTATACAAAGAGAGCGCTCAGGGAGGATGCCTCATGGATCCTCTTCACAGCTTCCCCAAGGAGCAAAGCAACAGACAATACTTCGATCTTTTTGCACTCTTTTGCCTTTCCTCTCAAGGGGATGGTATCTGTGACGACAATCTCCTTGATAGGGGACTTCTCAAGCCGTTCGATGGCGTCGCCGGAAAGAAGTGGATGCGTGCAGCAGGTGTAAGTCTCTTTGGCACCATTTTCCATCAAGGCTCTTGCCCCTTGTGTAATAGTCCCTGCCGTATCCACCATGTCATCCACAAGTACAGCCTTTTTCCCCTTGACATCCCCAACTACATTCATGACCTCAGAGACATTGGGGCTGGGCCTTCTCTTGTCGATCATGGCAAGAGAACAATCCAACCTCTTGGCATAGGCCCTTGCCCTCTCCATCCCGCCTGCATCCGGGGAAACAATTACAAGGTCATCTTTATATTGCTTCTTTATATATTCAAGGAGCACAGGAGTCGCATAAAGATTATCCACAGGAATATTGAAAAATCCCTGAATCTGCCCGGCGTGGAGCTCCATTGTGAGGATACGGTGGGCACCCGCAATAGTAAGGAGATCGGCCACAAGCTTTGCAGATATGGGAGTTCTTGGAGCGGCCTTTCGATCCTGTCGTGCATATCCGTAATAAGGAAGAACAGCGGTTATCCTGTCTGCGGATGCGCGCCTCAATGCATCCATCATGATGAGAAGTTCCATAAGATGGTCATTTGCTGGGGTATATGTGGACTGAATCACGAAAACATCCATCCCCCTTACATTTTCACCAATCTCCACAAATATTTCCCCATCGCTGAAGGTCCTCACTTCAGCCTTGCCAGGTGGAATCTCCAAATAATCGCAGATCTTTTTTGACAGAGCGATAGCGGAGTTTCCTGAGAATATCTTGAGCCTGTTCACCATTTTCTTTCCCATTTGTTGTGCATCCTATCACCGTCCTCCACAAATTTCAATCCAATCCATAGAAAATATATGGTTGGGGCGGGAGGATTCGAACCTCCGAATGGCAGATCCAAAGTCTGCTGACTTACCGCTTGTCTACGCCCCAGTTTCCCTCTATTCCACGGGCACAGAAAACCTTCCATCCCTTTCTTTTCACCTTCTTGCTTGCTGCTTTGGCGCCTTTTTCATCCTCAAAAAGACCGAAGACCGTCGGCCCACTGCCAGACATCAGAACACCCTTCGCACCATTTGCGATTAGTTCCTTCCTGGCCACATCGATCTCGGGATATGCCCCGATAATAACCTCTTCAAAATCATTGTGTAGAAAACGGACAAGCTCCTCAAGGCATCTAAAACTCGTCTTCTTGATCGTAGTCTCTATCCGAGGATGTGTCAATGCCCGCAGAATATCGAGCTGCTCGTAGGCCCATCTTGTTGATACAGAAATTCCCGGATAAACAAGGACAAACCATAAAGGGTAGGGAATCCGGGCCTTTTCGAGCTTGTCGCCGATCCCCCTGGAAAGAGCACAATGACCAAAAAGAAAAAACGGGACATCGGCTCCGAGACCCCGGGCCAATTGGAAAAGCAATCTTCTGCTTGCCTTGACCTTGATAAGCCTCTTAAGGGCGAGGAGAACAACAGCAGCATTGGATGATCCGCCTCCAAGTCCGGCGCCAACAGGAATCCTTTTTTTAATAGCTACTTTTACCCCCCGACGCTGTCCTGTTGCTTCAAGAAAAGCCTGTGCTGCCCTGAAGGCAAGGTTTCCTTCTCCATCGGGCACATCACTCGAATCACAGAAGACCTCGACCCCTGAGCCTTTCATACTTACCTCTATTTCGTCGCAGAGGTCTATCATCTGCATGAGGCTTACAATCTCGTGATACCCATCCGGCCTCCTGCCCAGGACATTCAGCCTGAGATTTACCTTGGCAGGCGAAAGGAAAAAAGCCACTTAGGGTGTTGGATGAACCCCCGCCAATGAGGGAACCCCGGTCCTCTCCACCATATGCCCGAAGATGGACCATGTCTTCAGAAGCCCAAGGGCGCGCTCTAACTGAACATCCTTCACCTCTGTTTCGGCGCCCTCGCCGGGTTTTTTCTCGACATTTCCCTCGGGTTTCTTGACATCGGGCTTCCCCTCCAGTCCCAGATGCCGCTCAAGGTCCTTCTCGCGAAATTCCGGAATAGCAGCAACGCCCTGATCTACAGGAACCTCTTCAATAACATCGGGTGCAATACCAGAACCATGGATCAGCCGACCCTTTGGCGTGTAGTAGCGTCCTGTGGTAAGGCGAAGTCCTGAGCCGTCATCAAGCTCAAAGATGGTCTGCACAGATCCCTTGCCGAAGGTCTGTGTGCCCAGGATCACTGCCCTTCCCTGGTCCTGAAGTGCTCCGGCAACGATCTCAGAGGCTGAAGCTGTGCCGCCATTGACAAGGACAATCATTGGAACATAGGGATGAGTCCCCTCCTTGCGAGCTTCATACCTCCTCTTTTGGTCGGCAATACGGCCATCGGTATAAACAATGAGGCCGGAATCAAGGAATGCATCGCTGACCTTCACTGCCTGTTCCAGGAGACCGCCTGGATTGTTCCTTAGATCGAGGACCATGCCTTTCAGCCCCCCTGGCTCGGATTCCAGTTTCTTCAATGCGCCATCCAGATCTTCCCATGTTTTTTCGTTGAACTGGGCGATGCGAACATAAGCGTAGCCGGGCTCCAGTACTTTTGTCTTAATAGTTCTGATGTGTATGATTTCCCTAACAATTGTAAATTTTTTAGTATCTGTCCAACCCACCCTTATAACAGTAATGGTCACTTTCGTTCCCACCTTCCCCCGCAGTCTCTTCACCGCCTCTGTAAGAGTCATGGGTTTGGTGGGGCTCCCGTCGATCTCAAGGATCTTGTCTCCGGACTGAAGACCGGCCCGCCATGCAGGGGTATCTTCTATTGGCGCCACAACTGTAAGGAGGCCATCTTTGACGGTAATCTCAATACCCAGGCCTCCAAATGTCCCTTTGGTCTCTGTCTGCATCTCCTTATATTGCTCCTTGTTCAAATATGCCGAATGGGGGTCCAGGGTCTCAAGCATCCCCTTGATGGATCCCTCGATCAACTTCTGTGTATCCACAGATTCCACATAGTAGTCCTGGACTCTTTTGAGGACATCTGCAAAAAGACCAAGGTTTTCATAGGTAGTGCTGACGGCAGAGATGGCCGGTAGCCTTTTCACCGCCTCCCCACCGCCAAACACCATAATTCCAATGATGGCGAGGCCCAAAAGAATCATCCTGATCTTCTTTGAATGGAACATTTCTTATACCTCCTTCCTCACCCTCTTCCGGGTCCCCATAAAATAAACGCTCAGTCAGACCTCCCGGCGACCTCCATCCATTCGAGCGGATTCATGGGTTTCCCATGGTGCCTGATCTCAAAATACAACCCCGGCCCCTCAAGAGAGCCGCTGTCGCCGACTTTCGCTATCACATCCCCTGCTTTTACTTCCCGATGGAGATCGACGAGAACCGAGGAAAGATGTGCATAAAGTGTGAAATATCCCTCTCCATGATCAAGGAGGACTATCAGCCCATATCCTCTGAACCAACCCGTATAAATAACCTTTCCTGAAGCAACAGCCCTGACATCCTCCCCCTCCCTGGCGTCAATAACGATCCCCTTCCGAAAGATGGCCGTATGATACCTGGATTCAACGCTTTTCCCGAAAAAACCGATTATCCTTCCCTGCACAGGAAGCGGCAATTTATTTTTTAATTCCGAAAAACCCTCCTCTTGTCGATCGCTCTCAATTGAAGAGACTGTTTCCTTTTTAAGACCTCCAACAATGCCCTCAATCTCACCCGCAGCCTCCTCCATCTCCTTCAAGGCCTTCCTATAAAGGGCCTTTTCCTCCCTCACAAATGAAAGCAATGACGCCTTCTCTTTCTTCTGGGCTTCATCGGCTTCCCGCTTCAACTCAATTTCGTTCTCGACCTTTTGAAGTTCCGCCTGTCCCTTCCTCAGCTCCTCCGCCTCCTGCTCTTCAGCCCTAAGAGATGCGGAAAACCTTATGAAATCCCTCTTGTCATGTTCAAGCAGCAGTGTTGTAAATCTCACCCTGCGAAAGAGATCATCAAAAGACTCTGAACTAAAAATCGTCTTTATCATACCATTGCGGGAGAACTTAAACAATGCTCTCGCTCGTGCGATCAGAGCAATACGCTGATCTTCCACATCGCTCCGGATAACGGCAACCCTCTCTTCCTTTTCGGCAATTCCTGCCGCAAGTTTTTCCTGGGTCTTTTTTAGGAGCCCGAGTTCCGCATCCCTCTGATATATGAGCCTTTCAAGCTGGGATATCTTCAGAAGGATGGAAACCTCCTCGGTATGGGCCCTTTCCATCTTCTCCTTCTGGAGCCTTATCTGCTCCTGATGTGAACCTTCTTCTGCCAGGATGAGAAAAGCTATACAAAGGATTTTGACCATGCTTGTTGCTATTTTACAAATCTCCCGAGGGAGGTTATACTTCCAATAACCCCCAGAAACATCCCTCCCAATAGCATAATGAACACAGATTTCACTGAAAGAAACATTGGTGTATCAAGCCCGATGGCTATGGAAAGAGGGCTTCCCATCCTGTCAAGCAGGGCCCAAAAACCAATTGCGATGAGGATCACAGCCACAGAGGCACCAAGAAGACCCTGGAGACCCCCCTCAATAACAAAGGGGATCCTGACGAAAAGGTTTGTTGCCCCAACAAGCTTCATGATCTCAATTTCATCCCTCCTGGCATAAAGGCTGAGCTTGATAGTATTCGAGACAATAAGCCATACAGCAAGCAAAAGGGCTATTCCCACAGTGACTCCCCCGAAACGCAGGACCTGAAGGAAGGCAGAAAATCTTTCTACCCATTCCTGGCCATACTGGACATCCTCAATTGCTTCAATTTTTTCCAGCAGGCCGGCGATATCCCTGACAATACTGGCATTCCTGTAATCACGAGCAAGTGTGATTTCATAATAGGCAGGCAAAGGATTCATCTTCAGACCATCAAAGAATCCTTCCATTCCCCTCATCTCAGCCCGGAAAGACTTGAGGGCTTCTTCCCTGGATAAATACTTGACCTTCTGAACTCCTTCAATCCCCTCTATGGCGTGAAGGGCCCTATCCACCTGATCCCTCTTTGCTCCATCCTTGATATACGCTGTGATCTGGATTTTTTCACCCCACCCTGTCACGATCCTCTTCAGATTTTCATATACCAGGTAAGCGGACCCGATCAGGAAAAAAGACACGGCAATTGTTATGATTGCAATAATATTAATAAATAAATGCTGTTTTACATTTGCCAGTCCTTTTCTTAAAAAATAAAGAGCTCTTTGTAAAAATATCATCGCTATGATTTCACCAGGTTTCCCTTGTCAAGCACCAGAACTCTTTTGGAATAATGTTTGACAATAAAGGGATTGTGTGTGGCAACAATAACCGTAGTGCCCCTTGCATTGACCTCCTTTACTAATTCCATGATCTCTATGGCCATGTCAGGATCAAGATTTCCTGTTGGCTCATCGGCAAGAAGGATGGCAGGATCATTTACTATCGCCCTTGCCAATGCGGCCCTCTGTTGCTCTCCACCAGAGAGTCGAAGGGGATATGAGTTCACCTTGTGTTGCAGCCCAACCTTCCTGAGAGATGACCAGACTTTTTTCCTGATCTCCTTGTTCGAAAGCCCGATGACCTCAAGGGGATAGGACACATTATCGTAAATCGTCCTGTCTGTAAGAAGTTTGAAATCCTGAAAAACTACACCGATATTTCTCCTGAGGTAAGGTATACTTGATTCATTGAGCCTTGCAATGTTCCTTCCATTGACGAGGATCTGCCCACGCTCCGGGGCCTCGGCACAAAAGATCAGCTTGAGAAGGGTCGTTTTTCCTGCCCCGCTCGGACCTGTTAGGAAAACAAACTCCCCTTTCTCCACCCTTAAAGTAATATCCTCCAGGGCAGGAGTATCCCTGCGATAATATTTACTCACATGGAACATCTGGATCATGGATTTTTCTTGTCTTTTCTAAATAATTGATGTGCAGTACTGACAATATCTCCAGGCATCAGGTGAAAATGCGCGAGCAGCGCTTCTACTGTGCCTGATGTGCCGAATTGATCCCTGATCCCCATCCTGCAAATTGGAACAGGAAATTTTTCCGAAAGAACCTCTGAAACAGCACTTCCAAGGCCGCCAATAATTGAATGTTCCTCCACTGTAACAACATGCCCTGTCTCCTTCGCACACTCCACTACAAGTTCCTCATCTAAGGGCTTGATTGTAGAGATGTTGACCACTTGAGGTTTTATCCCTTCTTTCTCCAGAATGGCAGATGCATCGAGAGCGTTTGCCACCATGAGGCCAGTGGCAAAAATCGTTATATCTTTTCCCTCCTTAAGGATGTTTCCCCTTCCAATTTTAAAGCTATAATTTTTATCAAAAAGCACAGGAGATTTGGATCGAGAGAGCCTAACATACACAGGGCCATTGTATTTTACGATCTCCTCCACTGCCTTCTCTGTCTCCACTGCATCTGCGGGAACAATAACCACCATCCCCGGGATAACCCTCATTAAAGCTATATCCTCCACTGTCTGGTGCGACGCTCCATCCTCTCCTACGGTGATCCCTCCATGAGTTGCTACTATCTTCACATTAAGCTGGGGATAGGCAATAGACTGCCTCACCGCCTCCCAGGCCCTTCCCGTTGCAAAAATAGCGAATGTGGAAGCAAACGGGATCTTTCCTGCAGCTGCAAGGCCGGCTGCAGTATCCATCATACTAAGCTCTGCAATGCCCATATTAAAGAAGCGATTGGGATACTTTTTTGCGAACACCGAAGTCTTTGTGGAACTCGACAGGTCACAATCCAGGACTACGATCCTCTCGTCCCTATCCCCAATAGCAGTCAGGGTCTTCCCGTATGCATCACGGGTAGCGATCATTTCTGCCATCATTAGTGCTTGCTATTTCTCCTCGGATTCCCCTGAGAGATAATCAAGGATGACCTCATCAAGGCTCTTGTCTGAAATGAGCTCTGCACCGAATCCCTCTTCCTTCGTAATCTCTCTTGCACGCTCCTCTGTAATGGGACCCTTTGACAAGGCTTGCGTGACCAGAGGATTGTTATCATACATGCCATTTTTCAGATTCTTCATCATATCTTTGTGTTGTTCCTGCATGATCTCCTTTACTACAATTTCCATCTTGTCGGACTTAACTATATCCGAATAACTGGTTTTCTTCGTAGCAATGATATTGCCTCCAACAAAGATATGGGTAATTATGTGAGGATTTTTAACACCGCTATCCTCAGTTTGGATATGGAACAAAACTCCCTTATGGAGAAGATTGTGATTAAATCCCGTTATCATTTCTTTCGCACAATATATTATCCTATTGAATAGAAGTCAATCCTTCGACTCGGAACTTGCTTATGTATTGGAATATTTATTCCTATTTTGAATGGTGCGAGGGAGGGGAGTCGAACCCCTACGGTTGCCCGGGAGATCCTAAGTCTCCTGCGTCTTCCAATTCCGCCACCCTCGCCCCCAACATTTTACTAAATTACTTTTTTGATCCAACGTCCATCCTTCTTTATACTCTTCCTCACTACCTCGTCCAATATTCGGGCGAACCCTCGCCCCGACATATTATTAAACTACTTACAGGAACCAACGAACGTGCTTCTCTATATTAATCACTCCATCATCCCATATCCGGGCATATCCTCGCCCGCTTCATGACGATCTTTATTAATTTTGTCATATTCACATAAGATAGGCAATATTTCCCAGCCACCAAACACTCGATAAGCATTAATAAACTTATTAAATATTTAGCTACTGCATTCCCGGTCACAATAACTATTAGTCATGAAGATGTTTATGAACAAAATTTCGACACCGAGATGGGGTGGATGGTGGGTTTCAAAGTTGACGGAATGGCAGCGGAAAAATTTTCCCTGGGATCTTTCATACAGCGTATAGGCTACGATTTGTATTGTAATAAAAAGGGCCGGGTTGAAATTTACTTTAGGATCTTTAGAATCTCTGCGAGGTTAAGGAAAACATAGGAGGCACCTGCAGAGCGAAGTTCCGTTTCGGTGTAATACCCTGTAGCAATAGCAATGACCGGGATGTCTGCATTGGCCCCAGTCTCAATATCTACAGGAGTATCGCCGATATAGAATGCCTTATCTCTTTCAACTCCCATCTCGGTGAGTGCCCTTAGAAGAATCTCAGGGGCAGGCTTTGGGGGAATTCCATCCCCTGCCCCAATAACAGATGAAAAGAACTTCTCCAGGCTAAAGTGTTTGAGGATCTCCCTGGAAAATCTTCCCAGCTTGTTGGTTGCCACGGCGAGCTTAATCCCTTTGCTATACAATTCCTTAACTACTTCTGCTGCGTCTTTCATCAGAGATGTCCTGATAAGATAGATCTGGCTATATCTCTCACGGAAAAGCCTCACTGCTATTGAAACCAGGTCAGCGCGAGTTTGCCCTGAGAGAGATATCGTCTGGGCGAAGAAATCCTCCAAAGGCACTCCAATCTTTCCCCTGAACTCCTCAGCATCTATGAGAGGAAGCCCAAGGGAAGTCACTGCATGGATATAGCTCTCTTCAATGGCCCCGAATGAATCAATCAATATTCCATCCAGGTCGAAGATGATCCCCTTGATATTATGGCGGGGAATCATTCAGGATCGAATCTCCACAAGGGCGTCATTCGCTTTGCCCTCTCTGGGTCTTGCCTTTATCCTTACCCTATATGACCCATCTTCCAATTGAAGCACCTCTTCCTCCCTTGAGCCCGGGATAACTGTCACCATTAATTTCGAAATGCCAGGAGGCTTTAATTCCGGCATTAAGTACGGCTTCCCAGGGCCCTTAGATAGAAAATAAAGGTGATGACAAAAATAGGGCCATCGGTCAGGAGGGAGCCCTGAATGTAGGCAAAAGTATCAAGGTCTTTGAAGAAGTAAAAGAGAAAAAATGTTGTGGAGGCAATCTTTGACACCATTACGGCAACTACATAGCCCATACCCTTTCTTATATCCCTCTGGGCCATATAGGAGAGAAATGTCAGTGTCACCATGAGAGATAGAGCCAGGGATAGCCAGAATCTCTCTGTCGGTTCAGGAATTTGCGAGAAGGCGTTCCCAAAAATGGAAGAGGCAAATCCGTTCATCCTCCTGAATAGCCAATCAGGGGCAATAAAGAAAAGAAGCCCTCCGGCTCCAAATAAAAACGCCCATATTTTCATTAGTATTTCAAGCTGCTTCTCTTCTCGTGTTAGGTCGTCCATTTTTACCCCCTTTATTTTAAATACCACCTAAGATCCCCGGGCGGAGGAAAATTATCAACACCCCCTATAAAACCCATTCCTATATCCCTTAAAAGGGGGAAATTAGCTAAAAATACCCCCTCAACCCCCAAAACAGGGGGGGAATTAACCAAAATACCCCTCACAACCCCCCAAAACAGAGGGGGGAACTACCCAAAATGCCCTCTGGACCCCCTAAAAAGGGAGGGAAACTAATTAAGCCCCCCCCTCATGAAAACGCTCCAAGTCCAGTGAGCTCTTGCCCAAGGATTAGAAGATGAATATTATGAGTTCCTTCATAGGTATAAACGGACTCGAGGTTCAGGAGGTGGCGTATGACAGGATATTCATCGGTTATTCCATTGGCACCCAGAATATCCCTGGCCATACGGGCAATCTCAAGTGCAATTTTCACATTGTTCATCTTTGCCATGGACGAATGAATAGCCCTAAGTTTTCCCTCGTCCTTGAGCTGGGCAAGGCGGAAAGACAGGCATTGTGCCTTTGTTATCTCCATTGCCATCCAAGACAGTTTTTCCTGAACAAGCTGGAAGCCTGCAATAGGCCTGTCAAATTGAACCCTTTCCTTTGCATAGGATATTGCAGCTTCACAACATGCCCTGGCAGCGCCAATTGCTCCCCATGCTATCCCGTAGCGGGCCTGGGTGAGGCAAGCGAGGGGGGCCTTAAGCCCCTGGCTTCCTGGCAAAATATTCACAACAGGGATCCTGCAGTCGTCAAATGAGAGCTCTGCCGTGACAGATGCCCTCATGGAGAATTTCCCTTTCACCTCCGTTGACGAGAATCCCGGCGTCCCTTTTTCCACCAGGAATCCCCTGATGCTCCTCGGATCGTCTCCTTCGGTCTTGGCCCAAACCACAGCCACATCTGCAATGGTTCCATTTGTGATCCAGGCCTTGCTCCCGTTCAATATGTAGTGGTTTCCATCCTTCTTAGCTCTGGTGCGCATGCCGGCAGGGTTTGATCCGAAATCAGGCTCGGTAAGGCCGAAGCATGCCAACTTTCTGGCTGCAGCGAGTTCAGGCAGCCATGCCTTTTTCTGCTCTTCAGAGCCAAATGAATGGATCGCTGTCATGCTTAACGAGCTTTGAACAGAGGCAAAACTCCTGAGTCCCGAGTCCCCTCGCTCAAGCTCCTGCATGATCAAGCCATAAGACACGGAATCCATGCCTGCGCACCCATATCCTTTGAGGTGGACGCCGAAAACCCCAAGGCTGGCAAGTTTTGGGATCAAATTCATTGGGAATGTCCCTGCCCTGTGGTGCGCCTGGATTACCGGCACATACTCTTTCTGGACGAAATCTCCCACGGATTTCCTCACCATCTTATGTTCCTCAGTGAGGAGGCTATCTATCTCAAACAGGTCCAGCCCTCTCGAGAGATCTATCCCTCTTTCCTTTCGTTCCCTCACAAACTCTCCTTTTTCATAACAATACTATGGCGCGTGTCATCCTGCAAGATTTTATGGGTTTCGTAATACCTCATCATGATTTCCTACAACCCTAAGTATGATGGTGTCACCTCTTAGTTCAAAGGTAGCGCGATATTTTTGATCAACCCTCAATTCCCATATATTTTCTTGTCCCTTTATTTTCTTTGTATGAAGAGAAGGGTGGAGCCAATTGGTCTCCAAGAGACGAATCTTCTGGTCAACCTTTCTTTGAATAAAAGGTGGTAAGGTTCTATATAACCGACGAAAAGACTTATATGCAAGAATTTTCACCGCCAAAGGGATCGAATCAGTCCCTCTGCGGTTCCATCCCCTATGACATGCCCCCGGGCTTTGGCCTGATCGGCTCGCCTCTCAAGCTTCTGCCAGCCCCTCGTCCAGAAATACACCTGTTCAAGATCAATAGGGCCTTTGTGTTGGATCAAACGGATATAGCGATGAATTGAGCGTAGCTCGAGCGTCCCAGACTTCTCCACTCTTTTATGAATTTCTCTTTTCAACCTTTCAATCTCTATGCCCATAAATTGTCTCCATATATTACTTTACACGAAACCGCCCGATTATTCAATTTTATGTGGACAGGATGCCAATTCGTGTGTATCGTTTATAAGATATGAAAGACGGTGCACTCATTGAGGTCAGGGATGTATGGAAGTCCTACCAGATCGGCGAGCTCACAACAGAGGTCCTTAAGGGCATCACCATGGAAGTGGCCAAGGGACAGTTTGCAGTCATCTTCGGCCCATCCGGTAGCGGCAAGACTACCCTCCTGAACCTTATTGGCGCATTGGATACGCCTACGCGCGGGACGATTTCTGTTGCTGGCCAGGATATATCAAGCTTCGGTCGCAAGGGCCTCACTGAGTTCCGAAGAGCGAAGATCGGCTTCGTTTTCCAGTTCTACAACCTCCTTCCCACTCTTACATCCAGGGAAAACATTGAAGCAGCGTTGGAGATTGTCATGTCCGACAGAAAACAGGTCAGACAGAAGGCCAGGGAATACCTCAACCTTGTGGGCATAGAACAAATGGGAGACAAGTTCCCCTCACAGCTTTCAGGTGGAGAACAGCAAAGGGTAGCTATTGCCAGGGCCCTGGCCAAGGAGCCAGAAGTCCTTCTGGCAGATGAACCCACTGGAAACCTGGATTCCACCACAGGAGAGATGGTCGTAAAGCTGATGAAAAAACTCCAGACCGAATTGGGCCTTACATTTGTCGTAGTAACACACAATATGGCCTTTGTTGACTACGCCGACCTTCTTGTCAGGATTCAGGACGGCAAGCTCATCATCAAGTGAAAAAGATCTACATCAAGCCATTCAGGGATCTCGTCCAGATGAGGGGACGAGCCTTGCTCATCGTTCTAATAATCGCAGGTGGAGTGGGGGTCTACGGCGGGGGTTATATGGCGAGGGACACCTTTTTAAACACGCGTGATACATATTTCAATGAGCTCCATCTGGCCGACCTGGAGATTACAATCAATCCAGCGACAGAAGAGGAGCTCCCATCGCTCACCGGTGTCACAGGGATCAGGGCCATAACCAGAAGTCTTCTAATGCCCGGCTCTATAGAGCTTGAGGACGGCAGGCCCCTCAGTATTGTAGTAGCCTATCTGGATCCTACTCTTAACCCCAGGGTTAATAGCCTCAAGATAATAAAGGGAGAATTCCTTTCCCCGGATGACAAAGAAGCTGTTGTTATTGAGAGGAGCCTGGCAGATTACCACGGCTTCAAGGTTGGGGACCGGATCACACTCAATCCCTACAGCTTCCCCCAGGAGGTAACTGTCAAGGGAATAGCGATAAGCCCGAAGTTCATCCTGCCAACAGCCAACCCTGATGTTCTCCTCCCTTCCAAGGGTTCTCTCGGTGTCATCTATGCAAACAACGCCCTTGTGGATGATTTCTTCGGCTACCAGCTCTTTAATAATTTCGCCTTCGCTTTCTCTAAAGATGGCAACAGTAAACCCCTTGAGGACAAGATAAACAGTCTGTTTTCTTCCCTGGACATCCGTTTCTTCCTCAGAAAAAATGACCAGTTCTCTTTCCGCTTTTTTGAGCAGGATCTCAAGGGATGGAGCATCTTCATTCCTGCCATTGTTGCGGTGTTCGGTATTCTCGCAGCCATCGTCATAATGCTCGCAGTCAACCGTCTTGTCCAATCACAGCTCAAGGAGATCGGAGGGCTGATGGCACTCGGATATTCCCCCT
>Ga0315308_1000526_pt1 | contig 21411 bp, 26 predicted proteins | sample TDP3_MG_FD_203078 | JGI IMG/M metagenome (GOLD analysis project Ga0315308, IMG submission 203078) | Freshwater sediment microbial communities from Lake Towuti, South Sulawesi, Indonesia - TDP3 | ecosystem: Environmental > Aquatic > Freshwater > Lake > Sediment | place: Indonesia: South Sulawesi... | reverse complement strand
GATTATAGCTTAAACCCTTTAAAAGATTTAACCTATATTACGATTTATGACTTATTACAGTAGAATATAAGTTAATGGTTGCGACTTATTTTCGTTTACGAAAGATTACTGCCTTAAATGTTTGATAGTGGTTCTTCGAAGTGACTAGACCCCCTTATATATAGGTTCAACTTTTGGTTGAGGTTGTGAGGTTGGGGGCGAGGAGTAGTCTCAGAGAAGCCTAGCCCCTCCCTTATATAGATTGGACTTTGCAATCTACGTTCAAATTCAATTAAGTGTTTCTGTGTTGACATCTGCAATCTTGCTGATTATTTTGTTTTGAAGGCTTAGGGTGTGCAAGGTTTGGCCGGCGATTCGCAGTGGCTCTACAACTACTTCAACCCAGCCACATGTTACTCAAACTATGAAGTATTTAGGGCAAATCTCCGTTTTTTCGACCCAAAAAGACACTTGAATATCTCTAACACCAGGTATTCTTGCGATATCATTTCTCACTTTGATTAAATGTTCAAAATCCATAACTACACCAATAGCCAATAAATCGTGGTCTCCAATACTCTTTGTGGCCACAATTATGTTTGGCATATGAATCAGTTTTTCTAGGATCAGTGGTGAATCGGCAGGAGTAGCCTGAGTCGCTAAGATATGCGCAGGCGAGGTGTCGATCATAAATACGGCCATGGCTTGATATCCAATTTTCTTTGGGTTGATCACAATTGTGGATCCTCGAATTGTCCCCTCTTTTTGCAGTGCGGCATATCTGTGCATCACCGTGTCGGGTGAGACGCAGAGTTCCTTTGCGATCTTTCTGAAAGACATGCGGGCATCGTCAGTTAGCTTATCGATTATAGCAAGGTCTATTTCATCCATTCTATGTCACTTTTTTAGGTGTTCGAATTCAAAGTTTTCTGGGCATAGTAGTATCTCATCGACCCAGATGCTGGCAGCAACCTCTCTAACCATCGGATGCCCTTGTATGGACTCCTTCACTTGACCCAACCTGCCAACATTCTTCAGTACTGCTATGGCAAATATGTTGTGTCTGCCCATAGATGGAGTGGAGAAAACTACTTCTGGCATCTTTCCGATAAAGTCAACAACATCTTCGACGTGTGGATAATCGACACGAATTGCAAAACTCGCAACGCAATCATAGCCAAAGTTTTTAGGGTTCAACAGTATTGTTGTCCCTCTGGCAACGCCAGTTCTCCTTATTCTCCTGAACCTTTTGCTTATTGTGTCCAAAGACACTTTGCAGCCCTTTGCGATGTCTGCAAAGTTCGTGCGCGCATCCTTCTGTAGAGCTCTAATAATGCTTACATCAATCTCATCAATCTTCATTTTGGAAGTCACGTTCACACCTTCCTATCCGAAAAATATGCGATCAGAGCTTTTAAATTATATCATTTTTTCTTCAAAATCTTATAATGTCTGATTAGGCAAGCAAAGTCGCCATATATGGCTCGCGCATTAGGCTTTTTTCCGCATTTTTTAGTCGATTTGTCTTATAGCGTCCGATATTGAGAGATAAAATCTGACAAAAGGCTTAAATATGTGGGAAATATTCATCAGTATATAAGGGGAGAGTGAAATGAAATTAGAAGAAATATTTCAAGAAATGAAAAACAGAGTCTCAACCGAAGAGTTAATAAAGAAAAGATTCGCGTGCGCTAATTGTGGAATAACTTGGATTGAACTTGTTGGGTTAGTTATTGGACATAGAGATGGAAAGGAGGATCTGTGCCTGCGAATCGGTATGGAATCGGAAACATGTCAAGTTTGCAGAATGAAAGCACGAGAGTGCCAAGAGTGCGGTTCAAAGGATGTATATGAACTAAGGTTTGCAGAGGAAGTTTCCGAAGAAGTTCCGTTGAACTTCAAAGGCATAAAGATAGTTCATAGAGAATGATTCCCTTGATAAGTCATAATTCCTCTTTGGAAAAAATGGAGATGAAGAGCAAATGTTAAGCGCTGTGGAGCTTTCAGGCCCAGAACTAGGAATGATAAAATTAATGGCTGATTTTTTTGCTGAGAAGCCTGAACTGGTCGCAAAGATTGAAAGTTACACGACAGCCCATTATGCGTTGGCAATAGCATACTCAGAGAACTTTGGCATCCCTGAAGCCGATGCATGGAAGATGTTTGAGGAACTTGAGAGGAAAATCAATGAAGCAGAGTACGTTCATGTAGAAGCTCCATATCCGCTCAAGAAATCGTATGCGATGTCTCCCGAAGAAATCAACATGCTTCGTGTGCTAGTTGACTACTTCTCGCCAAATCCTAAAATGGCGCCTATGAGTGGTTTCGTGGCAAATAGATCAGAATCAATAATAGAAGCTTACAAATGGTTCTTTGGGGCTCCCGAAGGAAACGGCGAATTTGTCAGAGAAAGCTTCCGAAACCTCATGGAGAAAACACAGACAGCGTTATCGATTAGACTGGAAACACTGGCTCCCGTAACAACAACGCCAAATCCTTACAAAGCCGTCCTCGAACTCCTGCAAATCGCTGGAGAGAAGCTGAAACTAGATCAGGGGATACATGAAGTGCTCAAACGTCCAATGAGGACTATTATTGTTAATATTCCAGTGGTAATGGATGATGGAAGCATACGAATTTTTACAGGCTACCGGGTGCAATACAATGATGCATTGGGTCCGACAAAAGGTGGCATAAGATATCACCCTGAACTGACGCTGGACGAGGTCATAGCGCTGTCTGCATGGATGACATGGAAAACTGCCGTTATAGGGCTGCCTCTTGGGGGCAGCAAAGGGGGAATACGCTGCAATCCAAAGGAAATGTCATCCGGAGAGTTGGAAAGGCTAACACGAGGTTACACACGCGCATTGGCAAGATTTATCGGTCCATATTCTGATGTGCCAGCACCAGATGTTTACACGGACGCGCAAACGATGGCGTGGATAATGGATGAGTACAGCCAGATAGTTGGTTGCAATACTTTTGGGGTTGTTACAGGAAAACCAGTATGTATAGGCGGTTCGCTTGGAAGGAACGAGGCAACTTCAAGAGGTGTAATGTACACCATCATCGAAGCTGCAAAACACTTAGGTATAGAGCTTAAAGGAGCAACTGTTGCAGTTCAAGGATTCGGAAACGTAGGCTACCATGCAGCAAGATTGCTCCATGAACTTGGGTGCAAGATCGTAGCAATCTCTGACTCCAAAGGCGGGATTTACAGTTCGCACGGATTAGACCCAACAAAAGTCATAGAATACAAGAACGAAAGGGGTTCTGTCATTGGCTACGGAAACTGCAAGTGCCTAACCAACGAAGAACTACTGGAATTGGAGTGCGACATCCTTGTGCCAGCAGCATTGGAAAATCAGATTACAGGGGCGAATGCGGGCAAGATAAAATCAAAGATAGTAGCCGAAGGCGCAAATGGGCCGACTACGCCTCAGGCGGATGAAATATTGTTCAGAAATGGTGTCTTCGTAATCCCAGACATCTTGGCAAATTCAGGTGGCGTAATTGTGAGTTACTTCGAACAGGTTCAAAATCAAATGAACTACTATTGGTCAGAAGAAGAAGTACGTAACAAACTGCAAAGTACAATAGTTAGCGCATTCAAAGAAGTCTTGGCTGTTGCTGAGGAATACAAGATAAACATGCGCATTGCAGCCTACATGAAAGCCCTAAAAAGGGTCGCTGACGCAATGCTTGTTCGCAAGCAGAAGCCCTTTGTGCCGATCACAAGTCTTCAAGGAATCGGTAGCAAATAAAGCAAACTATTCCCCATTTCTTATTCCCTTTCAATGCATGGCATATTCTGAACGTGGAAAATCTTATCCAGCGCATATTCATATTTGGCTATATCTTCATAATCCCTCTAGGGTGCGCTTGTGGCAGGCGAAGCGTTTGAACCCCACCCATTCGTAGAAGTGCTTCAGATACGCTAGTCAAAACCAAGTCACTCAAGCTATCCACCTAAATCGGAAACTTCATTAGACTTTTCCACAATTTCATAAACGGTCATGAAAAGCAGCAAATCAAAACCAAAAATTCACGTGCGAAAAGCCCGCGCTTCAGATCGTGAGGCAGTGTTCAAATTCTGCGAAAAAACGTGGAGTTGGGGCGATTACATACCAAAGGTTTGGAATAAATGGCTTAAAGAGAAAAATAGCAGAGTATTTGTCGCCACTATTGATGGAGTGCCTGTTGGAATCTCCCACTTAACCATAGATAAGCCACAAGAAGTATGGCTAAGCGGAGCGAGAACAGACCCAAAATATAGGCGGATGGGAGTTGCAACAACCATAACCAAAAAATGCTTGAGATATGCAAAAAAGAAGGGCGCAAAAGTGGCGAGACTCTCAACAGAATCAGATAACATAGCCGCACAAGCAATGTTACAAAAATTGGGGTTCAAGCCGATAGCAGAGTTCGTTGAAATGTCAGCAGAGAATGTAACGGAGGAAAAAAGCGAAAACTCGAGATGGATGGAAGAAAATGAAATTGAAGCAATGTGGGATTATCTACAAAATTCAGAAATATACCGCAAAGCGGCAGGCTTATACACGTTACTACACCACTGGTTTTCGCTAGAGAAACATGCCCTTACACACTTCATTGAACAACAAAAGGCAATATTGCATTTAAACGCTAAAGGCGGAGTAGACGGTTTAACTCTCATTTATGATACAATAGCCCAAGAATGGCGTGAAAATAGCCTGCAAACGTGCTATATAGACGGAGGTTACGACGCAGTTTTTGATATGGTTAAATTCCTTAAAAGCCACTGTTATGCTCTAGGTGTCAAGAAGATTTACGGATTCACCTGCAACCACAAACCAATAACCACAGCACTAGAAAAACTTGGTTTTGAACCGGCAGACTCGATAGAAATAGTTTATGAGAAGAAAGTATAGCTGAAGTTTAAGAAGAAACATGCCGGATAAAAGTTTCAGGCGTATACTGCAGTGTCCCCCTAGCTTGATAGGCGAAACCTTTCGCAACCAAAACCGTCAAAATCTTTTCCGGACACAAATGCTTCTGTATTAAGAGCTCCAAGGCATGCGTGTAGTTGCGGTTAAGTTCCCTTACAGCCAACACTTGTTGCTTACGAGACAAAGCATAATCCTTGCACTCAACCAGATAAGCCAAAGACATGTCAGGCTTAACAGCCAAAACATCGCAATAATTCCGACGCGTAAAAACGATGTAACCCTTTTTCTTAAAGGCTTCCGCAACCATATCCTCGAGAACAGCGCCGCTCATTATCATCACACCAAAGCGATAGCAGTTTTAAGAATTTTTTTCAGATTATTTCTCAACTCCTAGGAAGTTGAGTTAAAGTAGCCATCAATGAGTGTATGAGTTATCGATTGTTCGGATGAGTTGATCAGCATAGTATCATAGAGGTCTAAATCGCAATGTCCGCTTTCTTTTACGTGAAATTGTATTGTTGCTAGTGCTCCGTTTCCGCTTACTCCTGATATGTTGCCCAAGAGAGTGCAGTCTATGATGACGTAGCCTACGGTGTTATTTATTTGGGGGACGAAGAAAGTGTTGCCGCCACTTCTTAGGAATGCGCCTTCAGTAATATTTACTACATCAAAAATTGTGATATTCCACCTTAACTTGAAACCCCAACCATATAAATCGACAACATTTGAAATGTTTACGTTGACTGTAAAATCTTGACCTACGTTTCCTTGAATTGTCTCTGGATACACATATAGCGCTGCTGAAGTAGGCTTATTTATGATTATATAAGCAAGCGCTATCGTTAAGATGGCAAGTAAAAAGATAATAATTGAGACAATTTTCTTGTTCATTTTAACTAACCTGCGTATCTAGTAACCTTTGTTCTGTACTAATAAATTTTGTTTGAAAAGCGAGAATCAAATAGTCGTGAGCCAAGTTTTCTGGAGAATCTTCTTTGAAAAGATAATGACAAAAATTGCAATAACCATAAAAATGAACAGGATTATGATGTTTGGAAATTCTGGGATTACGCCAAAAAAGCCATCAATTGTTACGTGCTCAATCGGCGAGGATGGTTGGTTCGGCGGGGGATAGTCCCAAAGTTGTGTTTCTAAGTCGAGTTTGGAACTTCCAGAATTGGTTAAGTTAAAGGTGATTCTAACCATGTTTCCGCTACCGTTAAAAGAAGGTGCAGGAGCTGTAGATGTGGCCGCGAGACGATATTTTCCTTGTTCTTGAGTTACATTGTTTTCCGCGACAAAAATGGCGGATGGAGACTCATGAAGAACTCCATCTGAGTGAGATTCAACACCTAAGCGAAGGTCTATGCTCACAACTCGTAGTACTGATGCATTCCAATAAAGAGCGACTTCAAGGCCGTACAGATTTTGGACGTCTAACACTGTTATGTTGATAGTGAATGTTTCACCCACACTAGCAGAACTCGAATGCGGCTCTACTTTCACAACAGTTTCAGAAGCTGCTTGAACAACAGCCATTTGAATTAAGAAGAGCATTAGCAAAATTGAAGCCAAAAATGGACCTAGTTTGATTTGTGATGCCATAAAATGCAGCCTCATCATATTTCACTTTTTACCTTGCTCAATAAGAATTACTATTTTATCTCTTCCCTTCTTGTACCTGCTAACTATTCCTTTACCTTCTAAGGCTGTCAGAAGCTGACTGGTTTTGGCTCGCGAAAATTTGCACTGATCAGCAATTACAGATTGATATAAGCTACCTCCAGAGGATTTGAGCAGTTTCACAATTTTTTCTTCTGCACTTTCTATTCTTGGAAGACTCTTAAGTTCAGGTGCTTTTACAGCCTCTTTTTCTTTTTTCTTGTGATATTTAAACACGTAAAAGCCTGCTGAGGACCCTGCTGCTATCACAATCAAGCTCATAATAATAACTGCATTCTGTCCTAAGGTCTCTAGAAATCCTGGAGTTAGTGATCTATTTCTTAGTATGATAATTGGCTGTCCATTGATGAAATCTTTAGTTCTGAACCACTTAAGCATTTGAAGGGAATCATCTCGTTGGTTTGGCGATGGCGAAACTGTTTCAACGACATATTTTGAGGAATACGTTATGTAAAGTTCACCGTCACCGTAGAGTTGAAGAAAAAAGTTTTCTACTTGGAATACATCATCAACTATGATTTTTGTGTTTTCGATTTTGCTGAAGTTTTTCCAATAAAACCTGTATTCAACGGTCTTAGAAGGCCATGAAGTGTTGATTGTCATTGCCATTGAATCTGTCTCAACAGTCATGTCTCTTTGTGTTTTATTTTTTGCAGCTTCAACCAATGATGTGACCCTATTTTGAAACCCTTCCCATGTATCAAGAGAAGCGTTAATGTCTACAACTTGAATTATAATCCAAGTGGCTGAGCCCTCAATGTCTATTTGAATCGTATATTCGATTTGGCCTTCACCATAGACTGTTCTATATGGAATTAGAAGCAGAGTCAACGAAACTATGATGATTAGAATGTGAATTTTCATAGGATTTTCATTCTAAAGAACATGTTTCGGCAATATTTAAGAATTATAACCCGCGGAATACAGTTTTAGACAGCCTAATTTGCATTTTGCTAAGGACTTGGAAGATTTAAAGAGAAGTCTTCATAGGCTAAAAGGCAAGAATTTTGATTAAAAATTAAGAATAAACAGAAATAAACTTTATTGAACGAAAATAAACATAATAACACATTATAAACTGGAAAGCACCTTAGAAATCCTTTTATTTAACTCTCACCGTAAAATTCTCAGAAAACTGGAGCGGAAATGGATGAGGAGAAGGATTGCAGTAATTATACTTGCAATGTTGGCGATAAGCAGCTTTAGTTTCCTTGTTAATCTTGCTGGTGCAGATTTCCAATTCCAAGGGACATGGGTGCGGATGCGCGGCATAGTCACTCATTGGGGTTCAACTCCTGTCTTCGGCTTTATTGATGCGCATGCTGGAATGACGAATGTAAACGGTACTCAGCGCGAATGGGCTAGGGTACATGCAATTTGGTCTTATGAACGACGCAGACTCAATTTTTCAGAACCTCCACCACAACCAGAGAACTTCACATTCACCTTCTACGCTGCCAAACTAGTAGAAAGCTCAGAGATAAGTCTGAACCATTCAGGCTACAATTTCTACATATCAGGTTTATGGAACGTCGTCAATATAACAACAACTATTCTTGTAGATGAAAATGGTTCGCTCATAAGCTTTACACGCACAATTGAACCAATAGCCACCAACGCAACAGGCGAACTGCGCGTCCTTGATACTTGGACAAAATTTGAGCTTAGCATAGAGGGCATAGATTTGCTTAGCGGTTTTGTAGTCGGTGTCTTCATCAAACATGTGGAAATAAAAATATGTGACATAAATGATGACGGCAAGGTCGACATAATAGATCTTGTGAAGGTAGCGAAGAGATATCGCACCGTCCCTGGATTGTGGGGCTATGTTCATGATATGGACTTCAACTTTGACAATGTAATAGACATAGGCGACTTAACAACGGTTGCAGCCAACATAGAAGGATAAACAAAATCTCTCCCTTTTCTTTTTTGAAGTAAAACACATTAATGACGCTTACGTAATGAATTAATGAGGGAGAGAGGAAAGTTCGGTGGCAAAAATCATGAATATTAATTTTATCCGTTTTTGCTCCTTATTATTGCTATTCTTTGTTTTGATTTTCGAGTTGGCTTTCGTACATCTCGGTCAAGCTGCTACCGCCACAGTAAGTGTGTTTCCCTCAACCGTCACAGCCAGCATAGGTCAAAACTTCAGTATAGACGTGAAAATCGTAAATGTTTTTGACCTTTACGGTTGGGAGTTTAAATTAGGCTGGAATCTTTCTTTGCTGGACTTAGTTAACGCGGTCGAGGGACCATTTCTGAAAGCTAGAGGAAGTACATATTTCACTTACAAGCACAATGCTACGGGAGGATACTTGATTGCTGACTGCACGTTACTGGGTATGGTTCATGGAGTCAGCGGTAGCGGCATATTGGCAACCATTACATTTTACGTTAAAAATTGCGGCGAGTGCCCACTTGACTTATATGATATGATTTTACTTGATTCCTTTGAACAGTTAATTCCAAACCAAGCTGTGGATGGTTACGGATATTTCATCTATCCGCATGATGTAGCTATCACAGATGTTAATGCCTCACCCCTTACTGCGCTTCCCGGCGACATTGTGAACATTAACGTTACTGCCCAGAATCAAGGAGGCTACACCGAGGTCTTTAATGTTACAGTATATGCCAATTCAGAAATTGTTGGAAAAAAATCGGTTTCTTTGGACAAAGGTTCTTCAAAAATCATTCCTTTCATGTGGAACACTACAGGTTTTGGGAAGGGAGATTATACGGTTTCAGCTTCAGCAAGTATTGTTCCCAGCGAAGTGGATACTGCCGATAACAGTAAGGCGGCGAATCAAATTGTCACAATACTTTACCCTGGTCATGATGTAGCCGTTATCAACGTTGAGCCGTTCAAAACCGCAGTTGGGCAAGGCTACTGCACTTTTATAGATGTTACCGTAAAGAATTATGGGGTCTTTAATGAAACATTTGACACGACAGTCCAAGCCAACAAAACAGCAATTCAAACACAAGCTGTCACCCTAACGAGTGGAAACTCTACAATAATCATCTTCACATGGAACACCACGAGCTGGTCTAAGGGCAATTACGCCATAAACGCTTATGCTTGGCCTGTTCTAGGCGAAACAGACACAACCGACAACACCCACGCTGATGGTGTTGTCACTGTTACTATTCCTGGTAATGTTGATGGAGACTTTGATGTTGACATCTACGACGTAGTCAGCATATGTACAGCCTATGGCTCCAAACTGGGACAGCTACAGTACAAACCCAATTGCGACATAAACAGTGACGGAAAGATAGACATCTACGACGTAGTCATAGTATGCACACACTACGGACAAAAATACCCATAACACTAAATCTTCTTTTTCTCTAAACCAGAACTATAATTATTGCCTAAATAGAAACATCTTGCAATTCTATCTCTATGCATTAAAAAGTTTTAGTTAGTAAGGTTTAAATAAAATATGGTTTATTTCGTAGTTAGCTTCAAGAAGAATGGATGGCGATACATGTCAGCGGAATTCCGCCATATATTTCGAATAATAGACACGGATGTAGATGGCACCCTAAAAGCATCTTACGCACTAACAGAAATTAAAGGAATAAGCCTAAACCTTGCAAATGCAATATTAAAAAAAGCGGGGATAAGTCTCGACATAAGAGCAGGTTTTCTGACAGAGGCTGAAGTTGAAAAAATAGAGGAAATAATAAAAGAACCAACAAAATTTGGATTGCCAAGTTGGCTTCTAAACAGAAGAAAGGACTTAGAAACGGGAAAAGACATGCACTTAATCAGCGCAGACTTGGTTTTAAAAACGAAAATGGACATTGGGCAGATGAAAGGGATGAAATCATGGCGGGGATATCGCCATGCCTACGGATTAAAAGTGCGTGGACAAAGAACCAAAACCACTGGAAGATCAGGAAAGGCTCTCGGAGTCAAAAAGAAAGCATTTGTAAGACCGACAGCTACGGGAGGTAGGTAGTTATGGGCGACCCGAAGAAACAAAGGAAAAAATATGAAACTCCACGCTTCCCGTGGCGGACTGATGCCCTCCAAGAAGAACTCAAACTTTTAGGCCAGTACGGTTTACGAAACAAACATGAATTATGGCGGCATGAAACAATGCTGTCAAAGTTTAGAGGAACAGCCCGCTCACTCATAGGTAAAACACCTGAAGAACGCAGAAAAATGGAAAAGGAAATTCTGACTCACTTGAAAAAACTTGGCATACTCCCTGAAACAGCAGTTTTGGATGACGTTTTAGACTTGACTATAGAAGATGTCCTTGAACGTAGACTTCAAGCAATTGTTTTCCGTAAAGGCCTAGCTAAAACAATTCACCAAGCTCGTCAACTAATAACTCATGGACACATAACGATAGGAAAACAAAGAGTTACCATACCAAGCTATCTGGTAACAAGGGAGGAAGAAAACCAAATAGCATACGCGCCTCAAGGTCCGCTTGCAAATCCAAGTCATCCTCTACGCCAAACAATAGCAGTCGTAGCCACAGCGGAAACAAAATCAAGAGAACCGCAAACGGAGGAAGAAGAATGAGCAGCGTCAGCAAAAAAACCGAGAAATGGGCTGTCGTCAACATTTACAGCTCCTATAACAACACGTTAGTTCACATAACAGACATTTCCGGCGCGGAAACAATAGCCAGAACATCCGGCGGAATGTTTGTAAAGGCAGACAGATTGGAATCTTCACCATATGCCGCTATGCGGGCAGCGTCAGCAGCGGCAGAAGTGGCCAAAGACAAAGGAATAACAGCCATACACATTAAAGTGAGAGCCCCAGGAGGATCGGGCCCAAGAACCCCAGGTCCAGGTGCACAAGCAGCCATAAGGGCCCTAGCGAGGGCGGGCTTCCAAATAGGCCGCATCGAAGAAGTTACACCTACCCCACACGATGGTACACGAAGGCCCGGCGGCAGAAGGGGAAGAAGAGTCTAGCAAATTCATGTTGTTCTCCTGTTAATAGAAAAATTGAAATAATGCACCAGTATTCTATTGAACGGCACAGTGATTATCATAGGCCATTACGGAGTGTCAAAATAAGTGGAAATAAAAGTGCTTGAAAAAGACGATAAGAACATGCGTTTGCTCATTCGGGGAGTTGACGTTCCGTTTATGAACGCCTTAAGAAGGATAGTAATAGCTGAAGCTCCCTGCATGGCTATAGATGAAGTTGTAATAATTGAGAACTCATCCATACTACAAGACGAAATTATAGCCCACAGGCTTGGACTTATCCCCCTTAAAACTGACCTAGATGGTTATAACTTACCCGAAGAATGTCCATGTAAAAGTGAATTCGGATGCAACCTTTGCAGAGTCACACTTACATTAGATGTGGAATCAAAAGAAGGAACGAGAACAGTTTATTCGGGCGAATTAAAATCGGAAAACCCCGCCATAGTGCCAGTTAGCGGCAAAATCCCAATAATAAAACTGGCGAAAGAACAAAGATTAAGGCTTGAGGCTTATGCAAGACTTGGAAAAGGAAAGAATCACGCGAAATGGCAGCCAGTTTCAATGTGCACATATAAGTATTTCCCAAAAATAGAAATTTCCGGTAAACAGTGCGATGTTTGTGGAAAATGTGTAGAAATTTGTCCGAGAAAAGTTCTGGCCAAGACTGGTAATAAGATAGAAGTTCGTGATTTGATGGCTTGCACCCTCTGTCAAGACTGTGTTGACGCTTGCCCACAAAATCCTCCAGCAATAGAAGTCAGCTGGGAAGAAAACACATTTATATTCAATCTGGAATCCACCGGTGCGCTCCCTCCGCAAAGGATAATGATAGAAGCCATTAAAATCTTAGATAAACAGCTTAAAGAATTCGAAAGTCGAATCAAGGTGAAAAAGGGTGAAGAAAATTAAAACGACAAATCCAGAGCTCATAGGGCTTATTCGTTTCCTAAAGAAACAAGGCAGAGAAAACAAGGCTAATATCTGGCGGGATGTCGCTGAAAGTTTGGCTAAACCTAGGAGGAAACGCATAGCTGTGAACGTCAGCCGCCTTAACAGATATGCACAAAAGAATGAGATGGTGGTGGTGCCTGGCAAGGTGTTAGGTGCAGGCGAAATAAACCATCCAATAACAGTGGCGGCCTTTGCTTTCTCTGAAAAAGCAAATGAGAAGATAAAGGCTGCGAAGGGCAAATGCCTATCATTTTTTGACTTGGTCAAGAAGAATCCGAAAGGCTCGAATGTCAAGATAATTGGGTGAGAAAATGCAGACAATAAGCAAACCAGCCATCATCATAAACGCGGATGGACTCATTCTGGGTAGAATGGCAAGCATAATTGCCAAACGATTGCTAAATGGTGAAGAAATAGTAATTGTAAATGCTGAAAAGACTGTACTTTCGGGAAAAAGGGAAAGCAAACTAATGGAAGCTAAAAAATTCTTAGAAGTGGGATATCCCAAAATAGGTCCATTCCATTATAAAAGACCAGACAGAATAGTAAAAAGAACCGTGAGGGGAATGCTCCCATACAAACAACCAAAAGGTAAACAAGCATACAAACGGCTTAAGGTCTTTATTGGAATACCAGAAGAGCTTAAAAACCAGAAAATGGAAACTCTAGTTGAGGCCCAAGCTGAAAAGTTAACATGCCCATACTTTACGCTTGGGGAATTCGCTAAAGAATTAGGATGGAATCCAGGTGAATAATTATGCCAGCAAAAAAAGTTTTAGTCATTAGTGGAAAAAGGAAAACAGCCATAGCAAAAGCCGTTGTTAAACCTGGAATTGGAAGGGTACACATAAACAGAACCCCACTAGAAATTTTTGAACCTGAAATTGCCCGCGAGAAAATTATGGAGCCGCTCATACAAGCTGGAGATGATGTTTGGAAACAATTGGACATGGACATAAAGGTTTCGGGGGGAGGTTACATGGGACAAGCAGAAGCCGCAAGAATGGCCATTGCCAACGCTTTATTAAAGTGGACGAAAAGCGCACACTTACGCACAGTTTTTGTTGAATATGACAGAACAATGGTTGTTGGAGATTCTAGGAGAAAAGAACCTAAAAAGTTTGGAGGGCCAGGAGCGCGGGCTAAAGACCAGAAAAGCTACAGATAAGGAGCCAAGTGGAATGATTATACCAGTAAGATGTTTTACATGTGGCAAATCAATTGGGGATGTATGGGAAGAATTCGCCAGAAGAGTTAAAGCCGGAGAGAAGGCAGGCGAAGTCTTAGACAGCTTAGGAATTAAACGTTACTGTTGCAGGCGCATGCTTTTATCGCATGTGGAAATCATCGACGAAGTTCTACGCTTTTACGAAGAGGCTGAAAAACGAAAAGAGGCAAGAAACTATTATTAGAGGAATAAAAGGAGAAAAACATGTCAACAGTTATTGAAGATATCATTGCAAGAAAAGTTTTCAACATCCGAGGAGAAGAAACAATAGAAATCGATGTCGTAACAAATTCAGGTTTTGGAAGAGCCTCCGCCCCTGCTGGAGAAAGCCGTGGAAAAGCTGAAGTGACCTATTATCCACAAGGCGGAGTAGACCAAGCAATAAAAAAAGTTGAAGAGCTTATAGCTCCAGAAATTGTTGGATTAAACGCTGATTTTCAAGAGGAAATCGATAGGACACTGCATGAAATTGATGGCTCAAAGGATTTCAGAGTTATAGGCGGGAACACAGCCTTCGCCATTTCCCTAGCTAATGCGGAGGCGGCTGCAAATTCTTATAGTATCCTTCTCTTCCAATATTTAGGAGGACACGTTGCCCATGAGCTCCCATATCCTCTGGGAAACATAATAAGCGGTGGAAAACACACACGGGGAAAATCTCCAGATATACAGGAGTTTCTGGCTCTTCCACATGGAGCTGAATCCTTCTCTGAAGCAGCCACAGCCAATGCTCAAATTCATAAAAGAATTGGCACCATCTTGAAAAAGAGGGATAAACTTTTTAGCGGCGGAAAAAGCGATGAAGGAGCTTGGATTGCAAATGTTGGAAATTTAGATGCTCTTGAGGTTTTAGCTAAAACATGCGAAGAAGTCGGTAACGAGTTAGGTTTTGAATGCAGTTTGGGTATTGACGTTGCAGCCTCTTCCCTATGGAGCGACAAAGAAGAAGACTACATTTACGAAAGGGAAAAGAAAAGACGAGACTCAGGCGAGCAATTAGAATTCATTCTAGAGCTTATCAAAAAATATCATTTAGTCTATGTTGAGGACCCCTTCCATGAAGAAGAATATGAAAGTTTTGCAGAACTCACCAAAAAAGTTAGAAATTGCTTGATTTGCGGCGACGACCTCTTCACAACAAACGATGAAAGGTTAAGTCGTGGAATAAAAATGCGTGCAGCCAACGCAATTATAATTAAAGTGAATCAAGTTGGCGCACTTACAGACGCTTGGGAAACGATCGAAATGGCAAAAAGAAATGGATACGTACTAGTAATGTCGCATCGTTCAGGCGACACATGCGACTGGCACATACCCCACTTGGCTGTAGCTTTCAAATGCCCAATAATAAAAATAGGAGTTGTTGAAGGAGCACGAATTGCAAAGATAAATGAGTTAATAAGGATAGAGGAGTTTTTGGGAGATAGAGCTAAAATGGCTAACCTTCTAATCCTTTAAGGAGGATGAATGTTTGCCAGAAGATGAAGAAACTAAGAAAACTAACAATGAGGAAAAATCCGAGGGTGAAACAACGGCAGTCGTTACGGAAGAAGAACTTCTACTCTCTCGGGATACGCTCTTATCTGCAGGAATACACATTGGAACAAGGATGAAAACGGGGGACATGGAGGGGTTCATATACCGCGTTAGACCAGACGGCTTATTTGTCTTGGATGTTAAAAAGACGGATGACCGTATAAGAGTTGCTGCCAAATTTCTGGCAAGGTTCGAGCCAGCAAAAATCGCTGCAGCCGCAGCCAGACTTTACGCACAAGAGCCGGTTAGAAAATTCTGCGAGGTAACTGGAGCCACCTCGGTAGTTGGTCGCTTCATTCCAGGGCTCTTGTCAAATCCATTGTACCCTAACCGCATTGAACCAGAAGTGCTAATAGTATCCGATCCAAGAGCAGATTTCCAAGCCGTTAAAGAAGCATCCTCAGTGGGTATTCCTGTGGTAGCATTATGTAGCACAGACAACGAATTTTCAGGAGTAGATTTTGTTATTCCCACAAATAACAAGGGTAGAAGAGCCTTGGCTGTTATCTATTGGCTTTTAGCGAGGCAAATATTGCGGGAGAGAGGTGAACTGCCACCGGACAAGGATTTACCTTTAACAATTGAGGATTTTGAGGCTAAGATTTCAAGGGAAGAGGAGGAAACTTAAAGGATGGTGAAGGTTCGGCGTCCATGCCAAGCCGGAGCCTTCTACGAAGGAAACGCCGAATCCTTAAACAGGCAAATAAAAAATTGTTTTCTTCATGAACTTGGACCAGGAAAAATCCCCGAAGTTGTCAAGGCTGGTCCGAGACAAGTAGTAGGTTTAGTTTGTCCCCATGCAGGTTACATGTTTTCCGGTCCTGTGGCAGCACACGCCTATTATAGACTTGCTTTAGACGGTAAACCGGATGTTGTGGTTATTTTTGGTCCAAATCACACGGGTTATGGTAGCGCTTTAGCTGTTATGAATGATGGTTTTTGGCGCACACCCTTAGGCGACGTTGAGGTAGACAGCGAAACAGCCAACCGAATTGTGCATGAATCACGCATAGTTGATGTTGATGATTCCGCCCACCGTCTTGAACACTCAATTGAGGTTCAGCTTCCATTTCTCCAGCATCTTTATGGTTCAGAATTCAAGATTGTACCCATCTGCTTTTTAATGCAGGATTTACCCTCAGCCAGAGAGGTTGGACAAGCCGTAGCCAAGGTTCTAGCTGGGAAAAACGCGGCTATTATAGCCTCTTCGGACATGACGCATTATGAACCGCAGGAAAGAGCAGCAAAAAAGGACAAGTTGGCTCTTGAAGCCGTTGAAGCAATGGACGAAGCTAAGTTTTATTCAACTGTTGAGGCATACCGTATTAGTGCATGCGGATATGGTCCTATAGCCGCTTTAATCACTGCTGCAAAGATTTTGGGAGCGAAAGAGGCAAAACTATTATGTTATAAAACCAGTGGAGATGTAATTGGCGACTACTCAAGTGTGGTTGGGTATGCCGCCGTCTGTTTCACAAAATAGTGGTGTAGAATGGGGGTCGTTGCTTCAGCTCCCGCCAAAGTAATACTTTTCGGAGAACACTTCGTAGTCTACGGCGAACCAGCCATAGTTTTAGCCATAGACAAAAGAGCCTATGCAAAAGCAGAAAACCGCAGCGACAAGCGCATCTATCTGCGTTCAGTAAACCTAAACCTAGCAGGATACTTCGAAAATGGAACCTTTAAAATTGAACAAGGTGACGCAAAAGAAGCAAAATTAAAGTTTGAGCCAGTCAAGTTGGCTGTGAAAAAAGTTTTAGAAAAACATGGAGAAAATGTCGGATTAAACATTGAAATTAACTCGACGGTTCCAGTCGCCGCTGGTTTAGGGTCTTCAGCAGCTGTGGTAGCAGCAGTAACAGCAGCAGTTGGCGCGTTATTAAACGTAAAAATGTCAAATGAAGATGTTTTCCGCATAACCTTCGAAGCGGAAAAAATTGTACATGGCACTCCATCTGGGATAGATCCAGCAATTTCAACCTTTGGCGGGACACTTCTTTTTCAAATGGATACGGGATTTAAGCCGTTAGATGTTAGAATGGATATTCCGCTCGTTATAGGAGACACAGGCGTAGAAAGGTCTACACTTGTTCAAGTTGAAAAGGTGCGGGAGATGAAGGAAAGGTATCCGCATGTTGTGGAACCCTTGATGTGGGCAGCCCGTGAAATTGTTTTAAGAGCCATGGAAGCCCTCAAGGAAAACAATTTGGAGACCCTTGGAGAGTTAATGAACATCAACCATGCGTTGCTTTATGGAGTAGGGGTTTCAGATGAATCCCTAGAATGGCTCATAAATGTTGCACGAAAGGCTGGAGCCTTGGGTGCAAAATTAACGGGCGCTGGTGGCGGCGGATGCATGATAGCTCTGGCAGAAAATGAAAGGCTTGAACAGGTTTTGGAAGCCATTCGGAGGGCGGGTGGAAGATCCTTCATGGCTAGGAAAACAGATGAAGGTGTTAAGATTGAGCGAACTTAAACCTACAATTTTGAAAATTGGCGGCTCAGTAATTACAGATAAAAGCGGAGAACTTGCAGCCAGAATGCAAGACATAAGCCGTTTGGCAGAGGAAATACGGGATGCAAACGTTCAAAACCTAATAATCGTCCATGGCGGCGGAAGCTTTGGACATCCACTTGCTCAACAATACGCTATAAACGCTGGTTTTAAAGAAGAAAACCAGAGGATCGGCTTTGCAGAAACACATCACGTCATGACTATGCTTAACGGCTTATTCATGGATGCATTAATATGGCGCGACGTTCCAGCAGTAAGCATCACACCATCCTCATGTATAATAGCAAAAAATGGCAGAATCCAATATTTTGAAGAAGCCTCATTAAAAATGCTATTAAAAATGGGCTTTTTACCAATTATGTATGGCGATACGGTTTTAGATACGGAATTGGGCTTTACAATACTATCTGGCGACCAGCTTGTTTCATATATTGCCACAAGGTTTAATGCAGAACGAATCATAATAGGCGTTGATGTTGATGGGTTGTACGACGCCGACCCGAAAGTTAAGAAAACTGCGAAAATTTTCAAGCGTTTAACGTTAGAAGAGCTGAAAAAACTCCAAAGTAGCCTCGGCAAGCCAACGGCTTGTGATGTTACAGGTGGCATATTCGGCAAAATAGCTGAACTTATACCAGCCATAGAAATGAGAATTCCAGTAACAATTGTAAACGCCACGAAGCCAAACTATATTTACACCGCTCTAAAAGGAGAAAAGGTGGAAGGCACCCAGATAGAGAAGGAGTAGAATTGGCTAAAGAAACAAGAAGACGCAAAGCAGAACACATTAGAATCTCTTTAAACCAGAACATCCAAGCCAGAAAAGTCACAACAGGCTTCGAAGACATTTACTTCGTCCACAAAGCTTTGCCAGAAATTGACAAGCAAAAAATAAACTTATCCACAATCGTTTTCAACCACAAGTTTGCCGCACCATTAATTGTAGGCGCTATAACTGGCGGAACCCCGGAAGCAACCAAAATCAATGCCACAATAGCCGAAACCGTTGAAGAATTTGGGTTAGGAATGGGTGTTGGAAGTCAAAGAGCAGCCATAGAAGACAAAAAATTTGAAAAAACCTTTTCAATAGTCAGAAAAAAGGCTCCAACGGCATTTCTAATCGCAAACATCGGCGGAGTTCAACTCGTCCATGGATACGGCCTGAAAGAAGTGAAAAAAACCATAGAAATGATTGATGCAGACGCCATAGCAATACACCTAAACCCGCTACAAGAGGCTGTTCAGCCAGAAGGCCAAACAAACTTCAAAGGAGTACTGGAAAAAATAGGTGAAACTGCAAAAGAACTGGATAAACCTGTACTTGTAAAAGAAACAGGCGCTGGCATAGCTGCTGAAGAAGCGAAGAAACTTGAGGCTATAGGCGCGAAAGGTATAGATGTAAGCGGGGCTGGTGGCACAAGCTTTGCGGCTGTTGAATATTATCGTGCAAAAGGACGAGGAAACAGTTTCCAACGTAGATTGGGTTATGTTTTCTGGGATTGGGGTATCTCAACGGCCATAAGCATCGTTGAAGTTTCCAAAGCAGTTAGCATTCCGGTAATTGCTTCTGGAGGAATACGCAACGGAGTGGACATGGCCAAGGCTCTGGCTCTGGGCGCAAACATAACGAGCCTTTCGCAACCGGTGCTGCGAGCAGCAGTTAAAGGCGTGAAAGAAACAAAAAATGTGCTTTCACTTTTAATAGAGGAATTGAGGAATGGCATGTTTCTTGTAGGGGCAGATTCTGTTCAGACCTTGCGGGAGACCCCCCTTGTCATCACGGGTAAAACAGCCAAATGGCTAAGGACGAGGGGTTTCAACATAGAAAGTTATGCTCGGAGAGGGAGGAACTAAAACCCTTGAATGTTGAGAAATTTCTTGAAGAGAAAGCTACTTTAATAGATAAGGCTATTGAGAAGTATGTCCCGAGAAAATTCTCGGAAAAGACTGTTCTTTTTAGGCTTAATCCGCCACGCTACGTACATAACCCTAAAGCCTTAAACAAAGTAGTTGCTGAGCCAATCTGGGACTTTCTTGACAGAGGCGGAAAACGATGGCGTCCATCCCTTTTCTTGTTAATCTGTGAAGCCTTGGGTAAAAATCCGGAAGATTTCGTTGAGTTTGCGGTAATACCGGAAGTAATCCATAACGGAACATTAATGATAGATGACATAGAGGATTCATCCGAATTTCGAAGGGGAAAACCTTGCACATACAAAATTTACGGCTTAGACATAGCCATAAACGCTGGAAACGCCATGTATTACCTACCGCTTCTTCCACTAATAGAAAATAGAGAAAAAATTTCTCTGGAAAAACTTTGCAAAGTTTATGAGATTTATGTGAAGGAGATGATTAGCCTAAGCCTTGGTCAAGCGATGGACATTGCATGGCATAGAGGCTTAGGAAACGCTGACAAAATAGATGAAAAGGACTATTTGCAAATGTGCGCTTACAAAACCGGAACTTTGGCTAGGATGGCTGCTAAAATTGCTGCTGTTTTGGCGGATGCAAATGAAGAACTAGTTGAAAAACTTGGACGTTTCGCTGAAAGCATAGGGGTGGCCTTCCAAATGCAAGACGACATCCTAGATTTAACTGGTGAAGAGTTTGCAGAAAAGAAGGGCGGACATGGACAAGACATAACAGAAGGAAAAAGAACCCTAATAGTTATTCACACAATAAAAGTCGCAAATGCCAAGGATAAAAGGAGACTTATTGAAATTCTTAATATGCACACTTCAGACCAAAAACTAAGAGACGAAGCCATTAAAATCATGGAAAAATACGATTCTATAGACTTTGTAAAGCAATTTGCAAGAAAAATCGTCAAAGAAAGCTGGAAAGAAGCTGAAAAGCTTTTGCCCGCTTCCGATGCGAAGGAAAAATTAAACGCCTTTGCAAAATTCCTAATTGAAAGGAAAATTTAAGCTAACAGAGCGTAGAACCATTGAAGCTTGAACAAAACGCCGAACTTAAAGGACTCATTCGAAAAATTGCTTTGCTGAATGCTGTTAGATATGACGGCAAAGCGCAAGCAGGCCCGGTTATTGGAAAAATTTTGGGCGAAAAGCCAGAGCTAAAAACGAAGGTTAAGGAATTATCAGCTCTTGTTAATGATGTTGTTCAGGAAGTTAACAATCTATCCTTGAGCGAGCAGAAGCGCATAGTTGAAGAGAACTGGCCAGAAGCCCTCATAAAGGAAAGAGTTGAAGAGGAAAAACATCTTCCACCTTTGCCAAACGTGGACAAGTATGCTCAGGTTGTCACGCGGTTTTCACCAAACCCAGACTGCGTTCTGCACTTGGGCTCAGCAAGAGCCATAATACTATGCTATGAGTACGCCCTTATGTATAAGGGCAAATTCATTCTACGCTTTGAGGATACAGACCCCAAGCTGAAAAGGCCCGTTTTGGAGTTTTATGACCGTATCAGAGAGGATTTGGCTTGGCTTGGATGCAAACCCGATGAAGAATATATTCAAAGCGACAGAATCCCCATCTACTATGAGTATGCTGAAAGGCTGCTGAAGGATGGCAACGCCTACATCTGCACATGCAGACCAGAACAATTTCGAGAGAAGATATTAGCCAGCAAACCATGTGGATGCCGCA